>Ga0070752_1000944_pt1 | contig 21540 bp, 40 predicted proteins | sample VirMetDEL_Aug_30_FD_77440 | JGI IMG/M metagenome (GOLD analysis project Ga0070752, IMG submission 77440) | Aqueous microbial communities from the Delaware River and Bay under freshwater to marine salinity gradient to study organic matter... | ecosystem: Environmental > Aquatic > Marine > Coastal...
ACTGAATAAGCTATTCTATTTATTAAAGCAGTATAACCACTAGGAACAGTATAGCATCCTATTTGAGACTGTCCTTTAAAAATTCCATTGGCTTTTATAGCCGACCAAATATCACCTGCTCCGCTTTCTTGTATAGTTAATTCTCCCTGATGGCTTGCGCTTGATTGCGTTGCATACGTTCCGCTACTTGCAACATACCATCTATAAAGTCTTATAAGAGAATCAGGAAGCGCAACCGGCGTAAGACCGTTCATAGTTACTGTGTTCGAAGTGATAACTAACTCACCTGCCACCTCTTTCAGCCCTTCGTAATACACCGTTCTAGCTCCAATACCCGAAGCATTATCATCTGCACTATTCGAAACAATTTCTAGCGCCGTATTTGAGGTTGGCATTCTATAAAATCCCGATTGTGTAATTGGTGCAAACGTACTGCCTACATTAGCATTTCTCCCAAACTTATGTACAATGCTAAAATTAGGCACATTACCCAAAGACATCTCAACGTGGAAATCAAGAACTTTCTTATAGTAGTCTCTGTGTGAGTTATAGATATAATCCGCCCGATTGACGTAAGTGTTATCCTCACGAAGCATCCGACCGGTTTGCTTATGCATATCATTTAATCCCACGAAGAACTCCTTTGAGACGTTTTAAGAGTTGAGGTTGTTCTGCAAAGAATGCCGGAAATAAAAAAGGTTGAGCTTTTGTTCCCTTGTGAAGTATCGATTTTATAATAGGATATATTGCTTCTTCTGGTATGCCTTTTCTCTTTGCCCATACTTTGATGCTCTTTTCCATATCCTCATAAGAACCTCCTTTCTTTCCTTTAAATTGCATCGCATATCCCTCTAGACCAGGAGGTATATCAACTTTTGATTTAGTACCAAATTCTACATACGGTGCATATTTTACATCTGTAAATACTTCTCTCGATAAACCTGATCCTCTTACATCGATAGATGTTTTCAGTCTATTATTCGCACCGGTTGGAGCGTTTCTCTTGGCTTTTCCTTCTATGTTACGAGCAGAACGTTCTATCTCTTTCTCTGCTGATTTACGTACTTTCTCTCCTAAACTATCGAGTACCTTTAGAGTTTTGTTTATAGATTTGATATCAGCCTTAACGCTTATCATTCTGCAAACGCTATGAGTTCAGTAACGGCATTATCTTCGTTTGAGTTAATAGCGTATTCTACATTTAATTCTTTTCCATCGTACTGCAATCTTAATAGATGGTCATAAGTATCTCTCGAATATCCGGCGCTTACAAAATCATCTCTGTAACGAGTCCGAATCTTATACTTAGTCTTACCCTTTAACCCACCTACTTCGAGCGCCTCAGAGCCTGACAGAGGCTTCACATCAGCCCATACAGTTCCAAGAGTGTTCCAGGTTCTAGTGTTACCACCCATTCCATCAGATGTTAGAGAGTAATACTGTATAGTAACTCTCTGCTTCATCATCCCGATGTTGATTTGTCGAGACTTAGTTTTCATAGCTTGGCGTATCTCTTGAAGTGTGCCTTGCTACTATTTGGCATCATTGACACGCTTCCTTCTACTACATCCTGGCGATCTTCGTAGTTAGATGCTACTAATTTCTTTATTCCTAGAGTTATCCCGGAAGGTATAGAGCTATACCCTGCAACATATACAACCTTTAGCCTTATTCTATCGTCAGGAACTTCCCATCCATATACCGTATCGATTATAAGAGTATCTCCAGTCAGATAATAGTCTTGGTTATTGGTTAGAGTTGTCTCAGTTCCTTCTGTATCGACTCTCTTGACTGAAGTGATACTTTGTACTGGATAAAGAGGTAATCGGACTTCCTTGCCATAATATTCGTACTCGATTGTAACTGTTTTCTCTATCAGTTGGAATCCGTATTGCTCTTCTGCAAAATCTATACTCTCTGCGACTAGACTTGCAATCAGCGAATCATCTGCGGAAGTATCTACTCGCATCCAGGCTTTAGCATCTGCCGTACTTAGTACATCGGTAGAGGCATTTGTTCCGGTGTCAACAGTTGAGTAAGTGAATGGGCCAGTTTTACCCTTGTAAGGAGATTTAAGCATTGAGTTCCTCGACTAATTTTTCAGCTTTGGATTTGGTTAGTCTATCGATAATCTGATTGTTGCGCTTCACATAGTACATCGTTTTAGTGCTTTCATCCTTTTCGATGAACGCCTTAGCATCTACTGTATAAGCTTGCTTGTCCTCTTTTGTCTCGTATGCTAGTCCTTTATAAAGTAAGTCAGCTATCGAACCCTTATCTAACTTGAGAGGATCGTTTTTCTTTATTCGTTGATTTTTATGGATGAAGCTCCGTCTCGCTCTGTAAGGCATAATACTAGGGTTTAATTGAGAAGGATGGGGAGGAATCGAACCTCCCCAAGTTCCAAACATCCTTATGGTAATATTAAGAATTACCTGCGTTAGTGATTGCAGTTGTGAAGTTACCGAAAGCACCTGCGTTAGGTAGGTAAGTCGGTAGAGCTAAACGGCCTGCAACTTGTACAGTTACTAGATCTTTGATAGCGTTGTCTTGATCTTGCTCGTAGAAACGAACAGAAACAGACTCACGATCAAATAAAGTACATAGTTGAGCAAAGTCAGCTACTAAGAAGTCATCAGCATCTCCATCGGTATCATTGATTGCGTTAGTAGCAATTACTGGAACACCTAAGATAGAAGGCACACGAGTTCCGAAGATAACGTCTTGTGGGAAGATGTAACGACCATCAGCATCTTTGTTGCGAATCATATCGAAATATCGAGCGATTGACATCATTACGGCGCTAGGTTGGAAGTTACGATTTCTCACTTGCTTGATAGCTTCTAAAAGTACATCATACTCTTGAGCATCTGCATCATTGGTGTACTGATCTAAAGCATAGTCAGTAGATGTTACAGTAAGACCATAAGTAGAGTCATACAAGTTGTAAGCATCTTCGGCTTTCATATACTTCTCCATACCTCGTAAAGAGATGTGAGAAGCTAGGCCGGCAGTATCATTAAGAGCTTCTTTAGAAACTCGGAAATGTGCAGAGATTTTCTCTACTACTGCATCAGTTGCAACTAAATCAAAGTCATTCTGTCCGGAAGCAACGCCTTCGGCAGTAACACCGGTGTTGTCGGTGAAGTTAGTTTCTTTGATATAGCGGATTTTGTCAGAGTTAGTAGTACCTACTGGTAGGAACTGACGTACATGAACTCTTCGCTCAGGATCGAATTTGAATCCAGGAACATAATCAGCAGGAACAACATCGCCAGTATAAGCACCTGATTCGGTGATAACTGCTTTGGTGTCCATTGTAAAGCCTGAGATTTGACCTGCTTTGAACGCTTCGATTTGATCTTTGTTTGAATCTAAACCATCCTTTAGGATGTTTTTTAGAGACATAGGCTGAGATCCACCGCCTAAACGGTTGTTATTCTTTTCGATTGATTCAATTCTTTCCTTTTGAGAAGCTATTACTTCTTCAAGATTTTTGATTTCAGACTTGGTAGCTGAATCAGCTTCGCCTGAAAGTTTAACTTGCTCTTCGAGTTTGCTATAACGCTCCTCAAGGGCTTTAGTTTGTTCGGCTAGACCATTCTTTACAGAAGCCAAGCCTTCTTTTAAGGTATTTTCTAAGTCCATAATTTGAACTCCTTTTCGATTTGTAGTTGATTGTTGAATTGTTTGAAAATTGCATCAAAATCGGCGTCATTACTTACAGAGGTGATTGGCTCGGCTTCTGTGTTTTGAAGTGATTTTCTCAATGCTTCTTCCAAATTCTTGATATGCATTTCAATTAGCATAAAAGTCTCGTCAGTATAGTCTCCTGAGTCAAATGCTCTGACTAATGTCTTGTATTGATCAACCTGATCTTTCTGAGATCCTTTGGCCATTCCTCCTAGCGCCATTTCATTCGCTCCCCAAGTAACAGTTGATCCTTCCCACATCTTAACTTCGTTGACTATGTAGGCTTCATCTTCATTAGAGAAGTCTCTACGTACAAAATTGATACCGACTGAATGCTCTTTAAGAACTCCATCTCTATATAGCTTGAGAACATCCGTTCCTAACTGTGTGTCGGTGATAGCAGTACGGAAATATAGCCCTTTCTCATCTTCTACGAGCATTGATGGCTTACCCAATACAGTAAGCGGATCGTGCTGATAGAGGTGCATAATTCTATTCTTTCCGTTTGGCCCATTCTCTTTGATGGTTTTGGTATAGCACCCTTTCATCATTATATCGCCGTCAGAATCTTTGTAATCAAAAACCGAATAATATCCCTCAATCATACGGCGCTCGACATCGACATCCTTTAGAATGCCGGCTTTTTTAGTTATAAATGGATTCATACTTTTAATTGGATTTATTTTGGTTAATGCAGAGGCTCTATGTCCGGCATAGACATCGGATGCCTCGCCTCCTCTATAAACTTGTATAAGTACCGCCGGATCATCCTCCGTGCCGGTAATAGTAAAAGCTGAATTAGGAACATCAATCTTTCCATCTCTCACGATTTTTGTAATTTTACCTCTTGCTCGGCCTCCACTTGAGTTCCAAGAGACAAAATCGCCAACACTTAATTCATCCGCTTCAGCTTTTAACATCTTTTCCTCGTCAATTTGTTTTGATTTACGTATCGCCCAATCCACGCCCGAAGTACCTCCCCAAGCATCCCACATTAAACCACCGCATCCCTCATCGTAAGGAACATCTTTATGTTGTCTGTGCCGATTGAATGAGGCCATACGTTTTACTACATCCTCAGAAATAGGCTCACGATTCGCAAGCTGAGTCGCTCTGCGCCATCCTACTGGAGTACCGCACCCTCTAGGATTGCCGGACTCCTCCTTATACTTCAAGGCTCTCTTTGCGTTGTTGCTTGCGCTCTTTGGATAATCGGTATAACTCATAAAAAAGGTTTGTTGTAAAAATACGGATTTTTTACATTATTTAACAATTAGCCTTGATATATTGCAAAAACCTTTAATATATACTTATGACAGAGTTATTTGATAGAGTAGATGAGCAGTTGCGTAATAACTGGCCAGTAGATGCAAAGGATATAGAGGAGCTTCTTAACCTTGCTCGTATCGCATCGAATATACTAGATCGGCTTGTTGAGACTGGAGAGGCTTACCGATCTCCTCGTGATAGATAGTGCTTTTGTTTTCTAGATGCTGAATCCATCCGGCTTCGTGTCCTAGACATATTATTTTCTTACGGCGCTTCGCTATTTCTTGGCCGGCCATAATATCGGACATTCTTTGATGCTTCCATTCTTGTATATCGAACTTGAAGTCATCCGTATGAAAAGCAGATACTCCAGTTCCTGGTATATCTAGCTCGTAGTCTCCCTTAACATCTTTGAGGCATTGATACACCATGTGGCCTCTATAATAGTCTAAACCATATCCTAACATCTTACGGCCGTGAAAGGTTATCCAACATCCAGGATATTTCTTCATCCCTTTAAGTATAGTCTCCACGTAATCCGGAGGATAGATAAGATCGTCATCGCAAGAGAGATAGATTCCTCTGCTTTTAGGAAGCCAAAAGAATTTAGAGTTGTCGGTGTAATCGCATCCGGTGAATACTTGCGCATCCTCTACCTTCGGAAGATAATCGTTAGCATATACTCGAACTACATCAACTTGATCTTTTAGAGAATCGATTACTTGCTGAAGTGTGTCTTTTCTAGACTTGATCGTTGCTAGATTGGCCGTTATCATATAGCTCTATTTTAAATGCGATGTAAAAGGTTATAAAAGCGATTCCGATTCTCCAATCTGCCCAAAAACAAAGAAGCGCCGTTAATATGTAAGATATTGATCCTAGAGTCTGCATATTATATCTCCTTTAGTGTATTGCATACGGTAGCCTTTATTTTTTAGCCTTTGAGTAATTGCCTCTATTTCTTTTTGATTAGATAGCTCGTTATTCTCAAAAATAATAATTCTAGGAGAAATCTGAACAGTATCAAGAAAATCATTTAGTATTACGCAATCGTGTCCTTCTGTGTCTATCTTTAACACTTGAATCTTTTTGATATTATACTTGTCTATTAATGACTTGATTCTTACGACTTTGACTTTATCGCATTTCATTATAGACAGTCCTTTCTTCTCCTCTTTTAAAACTTTTAGCATTGTAGGATGAGGCTCACCTATCATATTGCAACCTTTTAACCAATTAGGAAGTTTGTGCTTATCAATATCCTCCGGATTCATATAAAACATAAGAACCTCTCCCTCAAAGTTTGAAATAGCTACGTTTTCTTTTCTGCACTCAGGAAGAGAATCAAAATAAGTTTTGACTGGCTCGATAAAGAGTCCGTCTCTTTTACCGGCCATCGTTGCAAAGTTAGATGTTCCTATCTCGATTATCATTGATTTATTAAAGGTACTTTCTTTCTTAGCTCCGGATGCATCATAGAAGGATGATCTCCGTGCTTGACTAGAGACTTCTTAGGAATAAACATCGGAACAAAATTAATAAAGAACTGAGTTGATTGATACATACCAACCTGAGAGCTAGCGCTAGGATCATCAAATCGCACTTGATCTACTGGAGGCATAGTAAACTTTATTATTTCAAGAGTTCTACGATTACAATGATATCCGCAGTCTGTAAAAGCTACTTGTATTGATGGTACACCGTGAAATTCTCTTTCTACTGGCTTACAAGCGATAAAGCATTGAGTCCTTCCATCATTAAGGAGATTGTATGCAAACGGCTCTTCTTGTTTAAATTTATCTAATACATCAAACTGCACCGAACTAAAGTCATCGGGAAGAAATGTAAAGTATTCATCACTAGAAGCCTCGCATATCTTAAGTGCATAATCCCAGTTCTCCCAAAAGCCTTCTCTTCCCTTATGCTCAAGTCTATGGAAGTCGCACTTCTTAGCGAATAACAGAGAGTCAAAATCAGAACCATCGTCAATAACTACCGGTTTCTCAGGGCATTCATCTATAAGCCTTGCAAGCATATCCGGCCGATTGTATGAGAATATGACTATCATTCAATATCAGTATCTATTACTTGATATGTCATCGTACATCGGCAGTTGATGGTATTACCTGGAGAGCCCGCTCTATCTCCTGGATGTTGTAAATACTCTCCGCTTACATTAAACGCCTGGTCTAATGGAATGCCTTTATCCTCATCCATTGAATAATGATCGAATATGTCTTTAGGATTTAATCCTCTTGTGCGATTGTCTCTAGTAGCAAGCCAATACTTCTGCATAGGAAATCCGGTTTCTTGCGCTCCCATCAAAGAGCCTGCATTACTTGCTCGGATTATTTCTGTTCTGCCTATAAGTTCAGCTCGGCGCTCCGATACCGCAAAGTTGCTCATTAACTCGTTTTGAAACTCTCTTATGCTCAATCCCTCAATGATAGCCCTTTGTGCAATCTCTCTAACGCTTCTCTCAGTTGTTCCAGTCATTAAATCCGTTAAGTCGATGACATTATCATCAAACCATCTTGATACCCATTCATCCCAATTAACCTCAGTCTTGTTAGCTCTTTTTATCAAATCGGCATAGGTATCTTGAGCAAATTGCCTCATTACTCTAGAGTACACATTGAACATCGCATTTTCAATCGGCGCTCTGTTGATACTGTATTCTGCCGATAAGCCGTTAGCTTTTACCTGATCAAGGTATTCATTGGCTTGTGTCTTTAACGCTCGAGAGAACTCGGTTTTGGCGTATCTAAGATAAGATGCTCGCTTACGGTCGATTGTTTTCCAAGTCATAACCTTGAGCTTCTCTTTTCTATACTGAGAAGCGCATATTGCTATTGCTTGTTCTTGTGGAGTTCCTTCATCAACTACGAACCGAATACATCGGCTCATAAAAGAACCTTCCGCTTCGTTAGGTTTTGGAGTTGGTATTGGCATAGTCGGCCTTCAATCTCTTTATCTCTTCCTCTGTTATTTGGAAGGTTGTATCGGGGATGAGGTTGGCCGGGATATATCGAGCTTCATCACCGATCGGCTCGTACCCCATTTCTTTTCTTTTCTCGTCTAGTGATAACCACCAGGCCTGAGCAAGCCAAGCAACTTTATCACTTGTCTCTTGGCCTATTGCATCGATGCTCTGAACATCAAAGTCGAGATGATACTTCTTATTTGTGAAGCGAGGAACGATAGAACGGTTCATCTCAGCAAAATCACGAACTAGAGAAGGAATCACGTTATCAAGATACAACTGCTTACGAGATTGCTCTTTGTTTGCGTTAGTCTTGTTATCCGGATCGTTTAGAAGTTCAGATGGATAATTGTACACATTACAGATATCTCTCTGCGACATCTTACCGCTTTCTAGTATCTCTAAGTCTATTGGGGGAATACCAAAAGCCTGGAATCCTAACTTTGCGCTTGATACTAACCAGGATTTATAGTTATCAGGCCCATTCATAGAACGAAGATAATGCTCTAGTTGCGCTCTCTGCTCTTCTGTTAGTCTGTCGATATCGGGATCATCAGGAAATACTACACCGCTTGCTCCACCATTACGGAAGGCTTTGGATAATGCGTTATCGCCATCATTACCTAATCGGATTGCGCTACGTGCAGACTTGAGAGGAGACATACCGTACAAGTGATTACCTACTCCATCATAGTCAGGATTCCAATATTTCCAATGCATTACAGAATCGGCCTCTAGCCTTTCACCTGAGTAACCGTATACATCAAGCATATATGCCTTAATTAGACTCTCATACGAAGCATCTGCGATTATATTGGTAAACTGAGAAGGCATTACCCACATCTCTCCAATACTGCCATCACCTAACTCAACGAAGTGAGTGTATCCGTTGCCGGTGATTAGCTGAAAGCCTTTCATATTCTCATACCATTCGGGATATCCTTGTAATGGATTAGGATTGTTTATGAGCTTATATAAAGGATCACGTTCATCTGTAACATCCTCAAAGGCTTGCTCTTTTAATTCTAGAGCGTAATCTATATTCTTTTGAGTAGCGCCGTTACGCATACCGTATTTCATTTTACGATACTGATGCGCTTTCTTTACATCCTTAACCTCGTGTACTACCGGAGGAACAGAAGAGGCCGATCTAGTTATTCCGTTCACCACAGAATATACATCGGGATTAGTTTCATAGGCATCTGCTACATATCCCTCTTGAGTGTCTGAGAATACGATAGGTGAGCCGGATTGATAGCGAAACAACTGCCTATTAAGCCTATTGTTTAGCCGTTGTTTTTTGAAAGGGATTAAATCGCTAAAATTCATTTGCAAATATTTTGTTACAATTTAAGCAATTTTATGAAAAGAAACGAGAGCCTCTCACAACTCTCGTAACTCAGAGAATAATAAAACATCAAACAATACTGAAATCTAGTTTTTTACGGCGCAATTTATCGGTTAATGCATATCTAATCGCATCAATTCCGTGATTAAAGTCATCTATCGGTTTATTCGTTGACTGTCCGTGCCGATCCTTTGCCCAAATATACGAAGAAAATTCCTCTATTAGATTCTTACTTGATGCGTGTATGTTGACCTGGTATTCGTTTATCCTCTGAATGCCGTACATAATAGAATCCTTACCTTTCTGCGCCGGAGAAACCCAAATACCTTCTCTTTTTAGTTCCTCGATGCTTTTAGGTTCGGCGCTATCTGCTATTATTTGATCCGTTATCTCTAAACTCTTTATCAAACGACTAATATCTTGGTTCGTAAGTCCTTTCCGGTAGATGTGTTCTTTAACGTACAAAGCGCCGTGAGCCATTCGTATCTCAATGAGCGTAGTAGGATCATTAGTGAAACCGAAATCCATACCAAAGACTCTCCATTTATACTCCGGCCATTCCTTTGTAGTTTTAAAATTAGGAAATATTAGTCCTTCTAATCTTCCTACTTCCCCCATACCATACACCTTCCACCGATATTCGTTAGCCGTTCCTCTCTTAATGTTCTCAGGTGTTGGCTCGTAGCTTTCTATCTTCTCTATAATAGCCGGCGCAATAAAATCATTATCTAAGTAAGTCGTTACATTCCATTCGACATCATCTCTGCCTTCTAGTTGATCGTGCGCCCAAAACCTTGCGCTCGGATTAAAATCAATTATAGTTTGTTTTGTTGTCCTCATATTGATTTGCTCGAATATGCCGTACTTGATAGCATTGGCCTCGTTGAAGAAGGCTCGATCTCTCTTACCTGATCGAGCATCATACTCATCTTGGAATGACTTGAACTCTATTACCGAACCGTTGATAGATTCAAATATACGATCCGACTTGTTTTCATACGGCCAGTATATTTTTAGCTCAGGAGTATTGGCTAGTATATTCTTGGCATCTCGATAAGCTCCCGACTTTAGATTAGGAACATCTTCTGCGATTACCGTGATTGTTTCCTTTGGATTCTCTGCTCCAACCATAAAAAGATATTGGAGAATCGTGTACGTTTTTCCGGAGGAGCTTCCGCCTTGTTGTACGTTAATAGGTTTATTTTTTAGGAGGCTTTGATGAACCTTTTGATTCATCCCCATCTTGAACGTTTCCATACACTACCTCCAATTTTGGGAGTTTTACTTCTCCGCTATGTTCTCTGTATTCCATTGCTAATGCTTTTCTTTCGTCATTAGTTGCAAGTAGCTTGTATAAAGCTAGGAGACTAGCCGGTGATTTACTCTGATGCAGTTTTGATCGAATCGATACTTTTGTTCGCATAGCATTTTTGTTAAGTTTTTCTTTTATGGCCTTCGATTTCTCCGAATCAGGAGGAAAATGCTCATAAAATGTACTCTCTGCTATACCTAGATAAGCTACCACATCAGAAACAAAAAAAAGGTTATTTTTATCAATGTCCTCTATGGCTCTCTCGTATAATTCGCTAGTCTTGTACGCCATACGGTTCTCCGTTTATTTTTATCTCCAATGTATCATCTAGCTTTCTCATTCGGTCTATTATAACTTGGCAATACTTCGGGTCTAACTCCATACCGTAGCATTTACGTTTAAGTTGGTGTGATGCTACCATTGTTGAGCCTCCACCTAAGAAACTATCATATATTAAGTCATTAGACTTACTACTATTTTTTAATGCTCTTTCTACTACATCAATAGGTTTTTGTGTTAAATGAAAATTATTTTGCTTGTCTTTTGGGAATTCCCATACTGTTTTTTCGTTTGTTGCTCCATACCAGTTAATGCTTTTTCCTTTTTTAAATCCGTATATACAAGGCTCATAGTTAGGTATGTATTGACTCATAAATGCTCCTGACCCACTTTTAACTTTATACCAACAAATTACCGCTCTAACTTCAATGGGTGTTTTTGACAAACCTGCATAAGTCTCTTTAGACTTTCCACCTGCATACCATATATAAAAAGGAGAAGTGTCTTTTGAAAAAATACAAGCATTATTTATAGCATCCTCAAATAGACTAGACAATTTATCATCTTGAAACTCATCGCTTTCAATACCTTCTCTTTGTTTTTTATTATGGCCTCCAGTATAACTAACTCCATAAGGCGGGTCGGTAAATACCATATCCGCTTTCTCCCCGTTCATCAAACTTGCAACAGCATCGCTATCAGTGGAATCCCCACAAAGTAACCTATGCTCTCCTATCTCGATTAAATCTCCAAGCACTACATCGACCTTTATATCTTCGGGTTCTTCGTAGTTATCCTCCTCTGCCTCTAGCTCCTCCGCTTCAATATCCCCAAATAATTCCTCATCGCTGAATCCCCAATCGGTCAATTCCTCAACCTCGAAGTAATTGGCTAGGGCATCATAATCCCATCCACCAGTATTTTTATTGAGTCGGATGTTTAACTCTCTCTCCTTCTCTTTGTCGAGTTCTAACTCCACGCAGGGGAATGTTTCCCATCCTAATCGTTGCGCCGTTTTGAGCCTTTGATGGCCTCCAATGATGATGTTCTTTCTATCCGGATGTGTGTTTATAATAGCCGGATCTACTGCGCCGAATCTTCTAAGTGAGGCCTCAAGATGAGTTGCTTGTTCGTTTGTGAGGTGTCTAGGATTGTACTCGGCCGGGATTAAATCTTTTATCTGCCTATCTACAATCTTCATTATAGAGAATTAAGTATCTCGTTTAGCATCTCGGTAAACTGGGTTAATTGGTCAGGTGTTACCCATCCCATAATGAACGCAGTTGTTAATGCTATTGCTACAGTATTACGGAGCGTAAACGCTTCAAGAAGTTCTCTTTTAGTTTGATTCCACTCTCCTGCAACGATTGCCTTGAGTGCTTTTCCGATGAATTGGTTTGGCAATGGCAAGATGTCGAGTGCGCCGTGCAACACTTGTCCGGCTTTGTTTTTTCCTTCGGCAGTTTGTGATATGATACGTACAAGTTTCCAGTCCTTGATTGGTTTTTTCATTTCATCATCTCCGATATCGCATTGAATAAAGCACTAGAACCAAGTCCTGCTCCGGTTGCCCAAGCGATAATCTTTTGCTTGAACTTCTGCAAATCAGCTATATTTTCTGAGTTTTGACTTACTTTTTTGACAAGGCCTTCTTGACCAAATTCGTTTCCTATGAGAGCTTCTTTTATTTCTTGAACGTCTTTAGCTAATACCTCAATCATAGTCTCGAGTTTATGGATGTCGAATTTAACCTGGTCTATTTCTTTTTGCATAATAAAAAGTTTGTTTAACCAAAGTTACGAATTTTTACAATTCAACGAAACTCTTTCACAAGATTATGCAAATCTATTATTTCCCACTTAACAACATCGGCGTTAGATATGAACAGATGCTTACCGTGAAACTTCTTGTCTATGTGAAAGCCTCCGTATGCGAATAGTTTTCCAGGAGGATAATAACAGATGCGATTGATGTTTGGATTTGAGTATAGAGCTAGAAGCAGGTAGAGAAAGTTATTAGGATCAACAAGCACCGGTCGGAGATCTATTGCTCCTGCGCCGTTGAAGTAGTGCTGAGACGTTCCATCTCCCCACCTAACCGAATCAGTAATCTTTATCGGGAATCCTACTAAAGATCGAACTTTGTCGAGTTCGTTGATCCAGGTGTTTATCTTTGGGAGTATCTTTCTCTGCGCTAGTTGTGGATGATCTAGCTGATCGTCTGATATGAACTCTGTAAGACTGAAGTAACTCATTTGGCCTCCATTTTTTCTTTTAATATCATTATTTCTCGTACAACTTGAAAGCTTGCATACTTTGCTTTACCGGATCTAAAATAATGCAATCGGCTCATTGTTACTCCGGTCTTTTGCATTACTTTCGTTAGGTTTTGATCTTGTAACCAATCCCATACTTCTTGCTCTTCTTTCATTGCTTGTGTCATTTAATTGTGCAGATTTTAGGGTTTTTGTTGTGCAGATTGTAGTCAAGTTTTTTGCGCAAGATACTTGTCGTTTATTTTTTCATTCATTAGTTATTGTTTTGATTGTTAGTGAATGAATTACCACTCACTCCTCGCCTCTATTATATCGTCTAGGCTTGCAAATTCAGCCATAGGCGCACCGCAATTAGGGCATACTACATCTACATCGGTTACAGTACCGAAGCCATCAGAAAAAGAATTGTCCTCAATCTGCAAGTCTTTTATCTCGAGTACCTCATCGGAGCATTCGCATTTTATCTCCTCCATACATCCTCCTTTAATTTGTGGATTCGGCGCTCTCTTTTCTCGTATGCTAGAAATGACATTGAGATAATGAGAATCAACGACAGTTGTATCATCATTTGACTAATAGTTTCTCCTTCTAGTGCGATCGTGATTAAAAATAGTATAGATAAAATTGCCTTCATATTATCTCCGGTTTAAGGTTAAATTCGTGTCTTATGGTTTTGACTACTCTTTTTACGAAGCCTTTTTTAGTTTCGTGAGGTATCGAGTAGTATGAGAATTTGTTTGTGTTATTGTTAAACCAACATACGGCGCAGTATCTTATACCTTCATCCATTGGAATATCTTTTAGCTTCATCCAAATCATTCTACTCTCCATTTTGTTTTAAGTTCTCGGCGTTGAATATTAAACTCAACTTCTAAGTCTAGTAGAGCATCGTAATAAAAGATGGTAGATAAATCTTTACCGGAGATGTTCTCCCAATGCTCTTCTTCTAAGTCTCGCCATTCTTTACCCATTGAGACAATAGGCTCTCCTGCTAATCCTGCCGGATATACTGTCATATCTGATTCGTCTAGTACGTGCTGAATGCTTGTTAGTAGTATCATAGTAGTGTAATTAAGGGAGGCCGAAGCCTCCTGGTTGTGTTTTAATTATTTTCTAGTTTTTTGATTGCGCTTTGAATATATCCCACATATCTAATATGTCTATCTCTCTCCTTATTGTCCATTAATATCATATCGATCATAAAATCTAAATACTTAGATTCTAATTGTTTTAGTTGCTTGATTGATAATTTTTTTAATTGACGTCTGAAATCAAATCTAGGCATTTTCTTCACCTTTTCGCTTAATAATTTCTGTCTTGACTATACAAATCGCCTCGCCATTGGCTATCAAATCATCTTCAGCATCCCAAATCTCCGTTTCGCATTCATAATAGCAAAGAATAGATTTTGGGTTATCAAAGTCATTAAAGACATAAGTTATAAGTGCTTCATTCATCGTAATCTCCATTTGTGTTTCTTAATTCACAAGTAATATACCACACTCTACAATCATTGTCAATAGATTGTCAAAAAATAAATGTAAATAATTGTAATGTTACCAAAATAATCAAAATAGGAACGGTCGTTCCTGGTTATTAAGTAGATAATTACTATGGTGTGTACCAATAATTGGTATACTGTACACCAAAATTTGGTGTCTAATAAGCGCAAGGTTAGGGTAAGCTAAGGGTAAGGTTACTCTAGGCTAGGGCTAAACCTACGCTCATACTCTGAATCTAACCTATTAAAGTAAGAATCGGCTTTAGTACCGGAGAAAAGAACGCCCTTACCTAGATTATCTCTTCCTAAGTTTGTAACGATGGTATGCAGGTTGATTATCTCATCATCGGATAAGTTCTCTAACCTTGTACCTTTCTTCTCAGGTAGCTCTTGAGGCTTGTTGTATTTTATCCAGGCTCGGGATATATCGTCAACTGCTTTCCTCATAGCCTCTGCAAAGGAGGCAATATTGTTCCCACTACGATCATACTGCGCCGACATAAGGTTATTACTAAACTCTACAAAGATAAACCCAATAGGTATATCGAGATGTAGCTTGTTATTTCTGATAATTACGTGATTGAGCCATTGATTAAAATACTCGGCTCTCAGCGCCGTTTGTTGTTTCTTATCCCTATGCTCGGGTAATTGCTTTGTAGCTCCTAGAAACTCATGTAATTGATATACGCTAGTAAGTAAATCCTTATCTGCCTGGAAGTTTGTATATGCTGACTGGAGAAGCTCCCTCCTGGTCATTTGATCCGTGTATTTCATTGAGTTGCTCAAGCTCGGTAAGCTCGTTGTAGAAGTCGTTAGATGTTTCATTTATATCCTTTGGTTTATAGTTGTTCCAATCTTCCTTCCACATTTCAGAGTTCAAGAAGGTAAGAGGATTTTTTTGATATTTCTTTTCCGGTTCATAAGCCTGGTATATAGGAATAAATTCTAATATAAGACTCTTGTTTTTCTTTGAGAGATTACCCCAGTTAGTTTCGCATCTCTTGCGATCAATCTTTTTATCATAAGAATCCCAAAACAAATCGAACATATATAACTTCTTATCATTATTTACATTCTTATCATTCTTTTCATTCTTAGTAGTTGTTGCTTGTATGTTGCTCGTTTGTTGCTCGTCTGTTACTCGTTTGTTGCTCTGTGTGTTACTTTCTGAGTCCTCACTCTGATAAGTGTTGTAGTTGCAAACAGTTACAACCGTTCCTTGTCTGTTGCTATGTCTGTTGATTTCTCCGGTCTTTTCTAACTTGCTTAGAGAAGTCCTTATCTGTTGCGTAGAAAGATTAAGCTCAAACGCTAATACTTCTAGGCTTGATACAAAGGTTGTTCGTTTTATTAATTCACCTCTATACTTCTTGTCTTTATGATTAGCCTTCAAAAGACAATGCAAAAAAAGGCGTAGTGTATTTGGATCATCGTACCATTCCCATTCTAGAAATTGTCGATGCAGTTTGATCCATCCTTTATTCATTATTTAATCTCCAAATTGTAAAATCTCATTTTCTAAAATATCCCGATCAAATGCAAACCATCTTACTACTACATCCAATACTCTATCATAAAGCTCATCGAATCTCTTTTGGCTCATACTGTCAAAAGATATACTCTCGGCTCTGTATTGCTTAATTCCTTTGAGATCGGTGTATTCTTTAAAGAACCCTGCCCTCTTAATGAGTTCGTGCCTTAGATCGTCTTGAGTTGGGAAATGTCTATCGAATTGCTCCGGCATATTATCATATACAACTCTTATCAAAGCAAAGAATTTACGATGATGTTGAACATTCCTTTGATCTAATGCTTTGGCTTGTAGGATATCCCCTATACCGACTCGGCGCAATTCTAATGCATCCTCATCAGTATAAGGTTTTAATCCCATCGAGGTTTTGACTAATCTCATTTAGCTATCGATAAGAAGTAATCAAAGTTCTGTTTATTGACTTTGTACTTTTGTCGTAGCTTACGAGGATCTCCTCCGCTATTAACAAACTCTTCTGCCTTCTCCCATTCGGGCATCCCCTCATTGAGCCATACTTTGTCATCAGAGGCATCAAATTTAGCCTGAGATGCACGATGTCCGTGTGAGGCTATATTGGCATCATCATCCTCTGCCTCTATTCCTAGAAGAGACTGAAGAGTATAGCGCCGATAGTAAGTAATACAAGAACCAATCTTTTGAGGATCAGATAAATCCGGCAGAGACAAGAAAGCCTCCACCGAATCACCTGAGTCAACATCTACAATCCTTGTACCTACTTGGTTGCCTTCTATTGGCTGAAGTAATAGCAAATCTTCCGCTATAAGCGCCGGCCTTACTGCCTCGATTAGTTGATTGATATCGAAGTACTTTGACTTGAAGAAAGGGTTCTCAGTATCTTTCCGCATCTTATCCATTGTGCTAGTAACTTTAAATAGTTTCTTATAGATACTCATTATGCTACCTCCATTCTTGCTCTTTCCATTTTAAAGAACCCTGCGCCGTATTTGGTAGGTAATGGCTCATATACTTCTCCGGTTTCTGGATCAACTATATCTGCTTTTAACTTTGTAGCTTGTTTTAGTTTCTCTTGTACTTCTTTGAGAAGATTACTGTATTGATTATATACATCGCTCGCCTTATAGTCTAAAGATTCACGACCTTTCATGTGAGAGATTTTATATCCGTCTACTATTAAGTCCTCGTTGCCCATTCTAGTGATCTCATCTACCAAGCCCTCTTCTACCTGCTTGATGATATCTTCTACTTCGCTCTTAATGGCTCTAAGTTGAACGTATGCCTTTGATGGTTTCATATCTCCATCGTTGTACTGTTTAAGTATATCTAATTGTGTCATTGTTTGATGTGTTATTTAATGTTGACAATCAAATATAAATAATTTGACAATAAGTGCAAACTTTTCTTACATTCCCTATGAACTAAAATAAATGATATGAAAACACGCATTACAATCGAAGTAGAACCAAAGCTCAAAGAGGAGTTTCTCAAGAAAGCTAAAGAAGATGGCCGTACTATGAAATGGCTTTTTGAGAATTGGATAAAGTCTTATATAGATACCCCGACTAAACTGTAGAATTGTCTTGAGTTGTGAAAGGCTCAAGGCATCTTCCGGAAAATCCGGAGTCGTTAAAGATGATCGCCGGGAGGGCTTAGGCTCTCCTGGTTTTAATTATGAAATACACCGAGTTTAAAAATATAACCTATCACACTCCTCTCTCTGAAGATATAAGAGAGAAGATTGCTAAAGCCTATGGTAAAGGAGAAAGAACTGTCATAGTCAATGATTTAACTATACAAGATGCTAGGGTTCTGACAAACTTGGGATATAACATAAAACACAGAAACAAAAAAATGGAGATACAGTTATGAGCTTTGTATTAGGTATGATTACGGCTTTTGTTTTAAATCACTTCTACAACAATTTTAAAAATGCGATTGTTAAAGAACAATTTGAATTAGAATGGAATCGGCGTAAACAAGCACTCATTGAGGCATCGAAGCAAGAATGGATAGAAATAAAATAATCTTTGATACTCAAACGCCTCCGGACTTTGGGGGAGTATTTGATGGGGATTCCTTTGGTGATATGGAATTTCGTGCTTGGGTTAATACTGCCACCACTTATCCAAAGATTAAACTCCGTTCTATCAATAAAACGGATCTCATTGTGCGCATTAAAAAAATGAGAAAAACCAAAGGGATTGAATTGGAGTTAAAACACATTTCACCTACCACAATCGAAATCACCTTTACCGGAAAGAAATGGAACTACTAATATTATTTATTCTTATAGTTACTGTTTTTCCTATATTCTTTGAGCTTATAAAGGAGCGTAATGGGATTAAATAGAAGCAAGAATTTATCATCTGCAAAGAGTACGGCTGACGTTTATTTCTCTAGATACATAAGGTTAAGAGATGCGAATAGTAACGGAATGTGTAAGTGTATAACGTGCGATACTGTTAAGCATTGGAAAGATATGGATTGTGGCCACTTTCAATCTAGGAGATATACCGCTACTAGATACCACGAGCAAAACGCTAACGCTCAATGTCAGAGATGTAATAAATACCAATCCGGAGAGCAATACTTACACGGCAAAGAGATAGACTTAAAGTTCGGATCGGGAACGGCTGAATTTATAACAAAATTAGCCAAGTCTATATATAAACTAAACAAAAACGAAGTTATGTCTATTGCTAAGGAATACAAAAGCAAAATGATAGAAACTGCAAGGCAGAAAGGGATAATAATATGACACACAATACTGCGATACTTATATACCTACTACAAAACAATCAGAAATGGATTTCAATCAATCAAATTCGCTCTTATACGGCTTCAATGTGTAAAAGCGAATGTTATAAGGTAGGAACTAGAGTTAGCGACTTACGAGTCAAATATGGATATCCTATCGAGAACAAAAAAGAGAATGACGATGGAGTTGTACATAGTTCGTACCGAATGTGCTTATATGATAACAAGCTCCAGGAGTTAAGGCGCTTATGGCCATTTAAGAATCCTCCAACATATAGAGAAAGTTTTAGGAGAGCGATATGACTGATGATATATTTGAGTTCTTTAATGATGATGATCTAAACATTCAAGAACCGCCTCCTAGTATAAAAGCCGAAATTCAAAAAGAATTTGGGCATAAAAAACTACCGGCCTTGCCTACTCCTTATAAGTTTGGCCCGGTAATAAAAAGAAAGCCAAAAAAAAGAAAACAAAAGGAACAAAAGGAAAAAGAGCATATTATCAAGTACATTGAAAAGAATGTCATAGAGTATGTAGATAAAACGCCGGATGAGATTTACAAGATAATACATAAAGTTCAATCAGAACTTATGGATCAAATAACTGAAAACATAAAAGATTGTAGTCCTCAAGATTTAGAGATTTACCTCTCAATGAAGCAGGGAGTGCGAATATTTTACAACAAACTAATAAGCGAAATATGAACAAAGCAATACTTATCGGGAATGTAGGAAAGCAACCCGAAATCAGAAAAACACAAACCGGAGTATCAGTTAGTACTTTTTCTCTAGCTACCTCTAAAAAGATAAAAGGAGAAGATAACACCGAATGGCATAGGATCGTAACTTGGGATAAACTCGCTGAGATAGTCGAGAAATATGTCAACAAAGGCGATAAGATAATGATCGAAGGAGAGATTCAGACTAGAGAATACGAGAAGGATGGCCGTAAGGTTTACACTACTGAGATACGTGCCTGGAATATGGAAATGCTTGGAGGAAAATCAGTAGAGCCTCAGAAAGTAGATATGTCAAACCTCGATGACATAGATGACGATTTACCATTTTAATCATTGTGTAAATATATCCGGTTATGTGAAAGTAGCCGGTTATTTTAAAACTCTTCCGGAAATCTATCAAACGATAATACTGGCATACTAAAGGCCTCAAGAACTAACTGTATTTCCGCAATCAAATCCTCTGTATCTTGCGATATTAGAGTAAGAGGTACTTGTACATAGTCCACCGGATAATGGTTCATATAAAAGACTTCGTGTACTGAATAGACAACCCCATCATTAGTATCCTCAGCGAATAACCGAAAGTCTGATACCAATGTGAGGTTTGCTTTCAAAATGTCTCTACCGGTGTTTCTATTACTTGAGTTATAATAACTTGAGTGTCATTAGATTTCTTGTACTTAAAATCTACAAACCATCCACCAATGTCAGTAGGATTGAAGTTCTTTTCTACCGGCCATCCTGCTTTACCAGTACCTATACCATCCACATAAGATCCGGACTGTATATACTTGATTTTGTCTTTATAAATCTTTCCGTTTCGTGTTACTCGCATCCTAGCAGTAGAAGGGTCGTACCATTTTTGATGAGTATGCCCTCTTACTAATATATGTGCATCAGGATATTTCATCGCCTCAATCTGCACATCTAGCATACCTTTCGATCTTTTAGCACTTCCACCGAATCCGTGATGATAGTGTATATTGCAAACGGTGCTAGTGCCTCCTGGAGATTTCATTCTTAAAAATACCCAACCGGAATAAGCGCCGAGTTGTATGTTTACGTCATTTTCAAGATTAAGAGTCCAAACGATACTACGAAGGATGTCGTGATTGTGGAATTTGTTGATAGTCTTTTCGTGATTACCATACGATATGAGCGCTATATTCTTTGCGTAAGGCTTTAGAAAGTCAATAGTGAACTCTGCTACTAAGTCAAGGTAGGTACGGCCGTGTTGGATAAATATGGGATCGATATCTTCTCTCTGTAATCTTCTATCTCCGTATGATCCCATCACATCTAACAAATCCCCAAAAATAAAAATGAGGCCATCAGCCTCTTTTATCTCATCAAAATGCTTTTTTAAGATGTCTCTCTTACACCCAATAGAGTCCAGGTGTATATCAGAGCAAAAAAGTGTAGGTACTACATCGGTAGATCTTACGTTCTGAAACTCAAATAAATGTACATTTTCAGATAACTCTTCGACAAAATGTTTCATAACCTTTGGTTAGTGAAGGTTTACCGAAATTATGACTTTTTATCCGAAAAGTAAAATTACCAACAAGTTACCTACACACTAGAATTATTCTTCAGTCTTTTCGGCTTCTTCTTTTTGCGCCTTTAAGGTATTTTCATACCCTTGCTTTACATATCTGATCTCATCAAGTTGCATTTGAGTTATTGCTTCTTGAGTTTTCAGCTCTTCGATTCTTTCTTCTAATGTCATCTTGTATAATTATGTTTAAGGTTGCCCAAATATAACTACCAAGCTAATCCTTTCAAAGTCGTAGGATTCTTTTTTGCTTCGATTTGTGCCGTTATACTTGCTTCAACATCTTCTTCGCCTACTTCAGCTTTTACCCAACCAAGAA
>Ga0070752_1000945_pt1 | contig 21528 bp, 21 predicted proteins | sample VirMetDEL_Aug_30_FD_77440 | JGI IMG/M metagenome (GOLD analysis project Ga0070752, IMG submission 77440) | Aqueous microbial communities from the Delaware River and Bay under freshwater to marine salinity gradient to study organic matter... | ecosystem: Environmental > Aquatic > Marine > Coastal...
CTATGATGGTGTGTTCGAGGAGCTGTACAACAAGTAAGACCAAGATGCACGTGGCACCAGAGGTCAAGCTAATTATGATGCTCGGTGGGTCTGCTATGATGTTCCACCTTACCAACAGCATGTTCAAGGCGGCCATACCAAATATGAATGATGTCGTCAAGCAGAACCCAGACCTTGTCAAGAGCATGATGAGCGCCGTCCAGAACACCACCAGGCAGCCATCTGGACCACCCTCAGAGCCGGTTGTAGACCCCAACACCGGCCGCCGCGAGATGAACGGCCCAGGCTTTGACATCTCGAGCCTGATGGGTGGGATCACAATGCCACCCCCTCCCCCAATGAACACAACACCACTGCAGCCGGTTGAGGAGGATGACGACCTTTCTGATATTGTGTCGGTGTCAGGTGAGTCAACGGGTGGCGAGGTCAAGGAGGTCAGCCTGAAGGGTGGAAAGGGGAAGGGCCGCGGCCGCAAGAAGAAGGAGGTTACAATTTAATCTACAGGTATTATAAATGATTGGCTTTGCCCCTCTAGATGACGAGCCCCGTATTCAGAGGAGGGAAAAGGTCCTGAGGCCCTCGGCCTCAATCCAGAAACCTCTGAGTAACGAGGATACAGAATGCAATTATCTCGTTATGTTTTTCATTTTGGGTGTGTTTGTTTTGGCCGCGACGGACTCAGTTGGGAAACCTTCTTCATAAGATGCTGTATAGTACCATACATAAATCATTTACTTCAGCGCCATCTGGCAAAGTACCCTTATGTGACTTTATAACCCTTGGGAATATATTGGGTTATAAAGCCAACACGGTTCTTATTCTTTACATATTAGGTGGTGGGGTATACTAGTAGCTAATGTTATGTTATTAGTAATGTCTCTTAACAATTGACGATATTCTCTCCAAATTGCTCGTTTATCATCTACAATATCCACCCAATCTGAATCTATTACGTTCACCTCTGATGAAAAATAAATGTTGTCTAATTTCTTCGCTTATATCCATTAAATATTTAATTATCCACTATATCCGTAGTCAATGATTCCTAATGTAACTCTAAATTCTTGAAGTAAATCACCACCACCATGACCTCCTTGTTTCAGAACTAAAGTCGTGTCTCCATTCGTCAGAGATACAGCTTCAAGCGTAGTTCTTGAAGTGTCTTGAAGTATTTCTATACTAGGAGAGACAAATGACGACGCGTCCTCAATAGCTGGGTCGATGTTTAAATCTGATAAATTCCATGTCCACGAAAAGGTTCCCGCCGCAGCGTCAAGTATTACGACATAACCAAGTATATATAAAACATTACCAGCTCTCGTTACCAATGGTGGACCTCTATCAAATGAACCACTACTAATGCCTGGAGTAATTTTTTTAGTGAAAAAGGATGGATGATAGTTATAATAATAATCCGGCAGCCCCTTTCTAATTGTGGCTGTTTCTAAAATGCCATCTGTATGTATATTACTTGTAGAGTACACATTCCCCACAACGTGAAGGTTTGCCGAGGCGGATGTTGCTGCCCCTATAATAACCCCACCACCAGTCGGCTGTAAACTCATGGTCTTTGGAGCGGACAGAGCATTTGTAACTCCAATTGTACCTACGCTTGAATAAGCATCCGGAGTTATAGAAACAAATATGTCATAGGGAGTATTGAAAAATGAAGCTGTACCATTACAGAACAATTTACCGGGAAATGTGTGTGAATTGGGATCATCATCTCCTATCGATAATGATCCGTTTTCTGTGATTTTAACTATACGACCACTTGAAAGATTATCGCCGCTATAGAACGCCAATGAATTTGCACTGTCGTCCCCAGTCTGTTCATATTGTATTCTGAACCCAGAATCAACCCCAGAACTCTTTTTGAAATCTATGTATGGTGCGTCTGTATTGTAAAGTTCTATACCACCATCAGTTGTGATTTGTACAGACTTATTACCATTTGAGTTATATGTAGCCACGTTACCACTTGATGATATTTCCTGCGTTGCGTAGACATTCCCCACAACGTGGAGGTTTGCCGAGGGTGAGGCTGTTCCTATACCAACATTACTGCTAGCATCTACAGTCAGCGCGCCGTTATTGATAATCTCACCAGATGACGTGTTATAACTCAACACATTAGTTGTCTGATTAGTTGAGTGCCTCACAGGTTTCACATAAAAGCCGTCGCTTGTATCTGGATCAACTGCACTACCGATCGCATTCAACACTATTACATTGTTTTGATGAGAACCATTCTGACCAGCTTGTCTACCAATGTAAATAGAATTTTCGCCGGATCCCGTCTCGCCCGCCTTATGACCTATCGCAACAGAATACACATTCTGTTTGTCCCTCCCAGCGCTGTCACCTATTGCAACGGAACGCAAACCCTGGACACTGTACCCAGACTGTCTACCAATTGCAACCGCATTTGAACTCTGAAAACGCTGACCTGATAGACTCCCTATCGCAACAGAGTATGCGTTCTGGCTTTCTTTTCCAGCAGATGTTCCAATTGCTACCGCTTGTGACCCCTGAATACTGTAGCCAGCTTCAGAACCTATAGAGATTGATGCCGCATTCTGCCCTGAAAACCCAGCTAATTCACCAATGGCAACAGACGCGCTGCCCTGAAAAGAGCTACCAGCTTGATAACCGACAGCAACCGCATATGTGTTTTGGGCGTTGTATCCAGCAAAGTCACCAATAGCTACGGTGTTGCCTCTCTGACGTAAAGACCCTGTAAAATTACCAATCGCTATGGAATTCGCATATTGCCCATTCTCTCCAGCCTCCAAACCTATAGCGATTGAAGCTGTGTTCTGTCCCGACTGTCCAGCAAAACTACCTATAGCAATCGCGTTTGAATTTTGATTTTGTTCACCCGCCGTGGTACCTATCGCAACTGAATAGGAACCCTGGTTTATTGACCCAGGGGATGTACCAATCGCAACAGAGTAAGAACCTTGACTGGTGTTCCCGGCGCTCACACCAATAGCAACCGCGCTTGTTTTTTGGTTACTTCTCCCCGCAGCCCCCCCAATTGCAACTGAAAGAGAACCCTGTCCAGACCTCCCAGCCTCTGAACCTATAGCGATTGAGGCTGTGTTCTGTCCTGTCTCTCCAGACAGTTCACCAACCGCAACAGCATTAGATAACTGTAACGTCGAACCAGCATTCTTACCTATAGAGACACTGTATAACCCGGATAGAGTCCCCGCATTACTACCAATAGCAACGCCATCCAGGCTAGCCTTTGTGGACCTTCCAATTGACACGGCATTTGCCTGTGTCGCGCCAGAGTTTACACCAATCTTGACCACACCTTGCGAAAGTGTACCAGCGTGACCAAACCCAATTGAAACTACATTTGCAGCAGCTGGAGTACCAGCGGATGTACCTATCACCACAGACTTTTCACCAGCCTGGGTGGTAGACGACCCGATGGTCACGCGATCACCGCCACCCTGAAACCACACATTTGATTGTGTAAGTATCTTGGAACCTCTGCCAAGACCAAAGGTGTTGCTTGTCGTGTCAATGTACATATTCTCGCCACTATTTGGACCAATCTGGAAGGTCTTTTCAGGGTTGTATCCAGCCATTATACCAACCTTGGCAACCGCGTCAGGTGAAATAACTATTGTGTTACCAGTCGGCTGAGTATTCATATGGAGCATAACATTCTGAACATCCGCCGTGAGCGTACCATTCTGTGGGTTTCTACAGGTAAGAGTCATTGAACCGCCACCCTGACTTGCGTTGAATGGAGTTGATTGAATAACCTTGAGTGTCGCCAATGTATGATTCGTTGTATCAACCTTATTCTTAAACTTGAGATTGACAACATCTGTACCAGGGACATTATCGCTGTTTGAACTCACAAAGTTGACATTGCAGTCTGACCCAGACCCGTTTTTCGCCCCCAAAAATTGAACATTTGTCCCAGTGCTTACTGGCTGGATATTAAAGTCTGTTGAATCAAATGTAATTTCGGGGCCGGCATTTGAAAAGTGTAGGGTGCTAGGTACAAATGTTATGGTTTGAGAATTTGCCGTCATGACGTTCAGAACATCAAGGTTTGATTTCACTGTAAAAGTGACATCCCCATTTGGTACTATCGAGTTTGAAACTAGCTGGTCATCATCGTTAAACGTGTTTGCAAACTCGCTAATCTTAATAGCATCATAATACAAGCGCCCATTATAAGATTGAAATCCCTGCCCGGCTTGGGGGGTCTGACCACCTGTAAGTGGATTTATAACAAGGTTGGAATAAAATGTTATGTTTGCTTCGGACAATGCCGTCACCTTGTTTGCAGTAAAGATGTCGAATTGATTTCCCTGTGGGCTAGAAAGCTGTTTGCCGTTAAAATAGAGTATGCCATTCTGACAAACTAGAGTGTTAGACTCTCCGGTATTGTAGTCAGAGCTGTCTTCAAACACCAAAGCCTTGGCATATCGATGGTTCCCTGCAGATGCCATCTGTTACATTAGTTGCCGAATAAAATTCCACCTAAACCGCGCTCGATTCGTAGGATGTTGTAATTGACCGCGTACACCCTGAGCTCTGCGTCACCCCGGTCTGTACCCTTCGCAACCCCGTGAATGGTCAGCTTGCCATTGTCAATCCTGCTGAAATTACAGGTTCCTGTTGGGCGGTACTCGTTTGCATTCATACAAAAGTTGTACGTGTAGTACCTCGTGTACACTGGGCACTTGAATACAGAGTCGTAGTTGATGACCCCATTTGGGCACCTGTAATAGCCCTGAACCGTGTGAAAGTAATCCGGTGACATGTCCTCCAAAACGTACGTGCCATTTAACTGGAGGTCAGCCCCTGTAAAGGTGAAAAGGTCCCTCTGGATAAGTGGCGACGCCGCCTCTATCCCAAAGTACAGACTCTTTACTGGATGATTCAGGTACGAGATGTCAACATCATTCTTTCCTGTTGTTAAGGGGCTCTCCAGCCTCTGAACCTGCGTCACCATTATGTCCATCTTCCTCTCAACCATAGACTCGCGTTCAGGTGCGTCAAGGTACACATAGTTTGCACACATCCTAACATTTGAAACAGATGAGGAGCCCCAGTGGAACTTGATCTCAACCTCGTGGTACTGGAGGGCAACTATTGGCAGGAACAGCCCATTGTCACAGAAGAAGAAGTGCAATGGAAAAAAGTTTCTGTTGGACTGAGTAATCAGGTTGTTCATAGTCTGAGCCTTTGTTGGATTCTCAGCCAGGTAGACCGGCCAGATGTCAGCCAGGTAGTCAAATGTGTGTGAGTCAATCAGCTGACCACCTATAAACAGTTCAAACCTTGTCCCCGACAGATATTCAGCTATGTTGTCAGCCTCCAGCCACACCTCATTCACAAGGTCACCAAGGCTTGGAATCTTGACACTTGTTGTTGTGTTGGCATCCGCATCAAAAATTTCAATTCTTTTGGGAGCCATTGCAAAGTTTGTGTGGCGGTTGTACTTCATCTTGAAAAGTGACACCCCGTCATCACTTGTGATATAGGCATCTTGAACACCCTTTGAAACAAGCTCTATCAATGCACCAGACATTTACTATATTCTAAGAAAGAAACATTGGCTTTTTCCACTGGTCCTCCTCCTGTTCCAGTTGCGAAGCAACTGTCCCTTCAATCTTAAACCCACCCTCGTTGTAAACCTTCCGCCTCTTGATATACATTGCAAACAGGATTGACCACTGGTCACAAATGTCATATATGTGGGGGTTGTTCTTCTTTCCTACAGTCTCTCTCATTATCCTCCCAATTGACTGCTTGATGTCGGACTTTGGGGTTGCCAAGATGATTGTGTCAAGTGTTGGGATGTCCAGCCCCTCGTGAGCCTGGCTGAAGGTTCCAAAGATAATCTTCTTCTTGCTGGACTCCTGAAGTTCAGCCTCCTTCATACCACCCATGTAGAGCCCAGAGGTTTCAGGAAACTGTGAATGGAGCCACTGGCAGTGAAGCCGGCGGTCACTCAGAACCAAAAGTTGTCTTGTGCCTTTTGAAGCCTTTTTGACCAGCTTTAAGAGCACCTTGTTTCGCTGCTCATTCTCAACAAGCTCTGTAATCATCTCAGCCAGTGACAGCTTTCCCATCCTGTTGCAGGGGGGAGCCTCGCGGAACCTCCTACAGTCAAAGTCAATTGGAAAAACCTCAACCTGCTGCTGGTTCTCCCGCTCAATCTTGAAGAATATTGGGCCCATAAACCATGACAACACCTTGCTGAGGCCATCCTTCCGGTCTGGGGTTGCAGACAATCCAAAGGCGTGCCTGGGGCACAGCTTGAACATTGACTGTGAAAAAACAGCTGCGCAGATGTGGTGCGCCTCATCGACTATGACGGTCCCAACACTCTCAAACTGCTCAAACGTGTACTCCTTCATTGAGAGTGACTTAAGCATCGCAATAACAAAATCCTTCTCAATGTCAATGGTGTCCCGCTGGACAATCCCTATTGTTGCCCCTGGGCAAAACTGCTGGATCCTTTCACGCCACTGGTTGGCCAAGAACTCCTTGTGAACAACAATCATCGTGCGATATCCAAGGTGACAGGCTATGGCGAGGGAGACGGTTGTCTTTCCGTACCCACAGGGCAATGAGAGAACCCCGTGACCAGCCCGAATTGCTGCAGAAAAGGCTTCATTTTGTGAGGTTTCATCCCGGAGTTTTCCGACAAAATGGACTTTCCCTCCGAACAGGGCTGGCGCAGGCCTCTTGTCTTCTGCAGCTGGTCCAAACCTTTCCTCACCATAAAATCGTGGCACACATACGGATTTTTTGGTTGGTCGAAACACCTTGAAAGGTGGCGGGGGAAACCCAAACTCATTGTTTACTACAGCACGAACAGTCAACTCCTTTTTTGTTTGATTGACAATATCAGCCTCTTCGCGACTGTTATTAGAAAGGATATACCCACTCCGCGTTAGGGTCCCCATATCATATTAAAGGATAGTAACTTTATATCGGTATAATGTCATCCCTCAGCATCGATGAGAACATCAAGATTATCGGCGACACAATGGAACGCCTAAAGGAGCAGACAACCAATATGGAGCGTGAGTTGTACCGCCACGAGGGTATGATGATGGTGTTTGACAACCTGAAGAAGCTGGGTGTCGAGAAGATTGACATCCCAGTTAAAGTCAACAACCAACAAGAGGTTATAGATAATGTGCCTGTTTCGAATGGAGAACAGGAATCATAGACTTCTTAAGGAGTTTATGGACAGGTGTGATGGCAACATAGTGCTGTCAAATTGTTATAAGAACAAGCTCGAATTGGGTTGCACATATAACAAGTCGATTGAAGAAAAGATTTCAAAGATTTTAGGGGACATTGAGGAGTATCCTTGGTGGGTGGATCTTTTGGATTGACTCCGAAGGAGTCAGACACAGTGCCTCTGGCACTGGAACCTTTCACTCAATAGAAGCCAGCTTCCACGACAGTCCGCAATAGTCACCAACCTCCCACACGCCACAGAACTCTATATGAACATTTACGTTGTCACCCTTCTCCATCTCTTGTATGGTCTTTATACCCCCAACCTTACAAGTGACGCGATTGTATCTGTATGGAACCTTGACTTTGAGGGTATGTCCTCCCAAGGGGTTTATAAAATTCTTGTGAATATAATTGCTTGTTTGATTATGGATACTCTCAATCTTTTTGCGAACAGGTTCCATCAACTCAAATTCGAGATATTTTTTCTGGTTCTTCTCGTACATTGGGGTTGCAATCCTACATTTGAATGTTATATCAACAGGAACCCTTGGCATAACAAGGCTACCTCGTCGCTTGAACTCCATATTATATTATAAGGTTAAATTTTTATATAAAATATTTCTAACATTCATTTGTACACGTTTAAATACATTCATATTTTTATTAGAATAAAATGGTATTATAACAACCATACGAACTGCTCCGCCAGTTTGTGGAGTTATCTTGTGATATGTCACCGTCCCGTTATATACAACACCTTGTCCAACTTTCAATGAAACTTTAATTTCCTTTTGTGTTTTTTGGTCTTTAATCATAAACTCCGATGTATTATTTACATCTTGAATTAATGGTATCACAAGTGTATATCTATTCCCGATTGTATAATTATTGTCATAGTGCCAATCAATATGGTCACCATCATCTTCATATAATCTAGCGAATATCTTATACTTTTCTATATCATCCGCAAAATCAACATTTTCTCCAACAGCTTCACTAACTTGTTCTCTCAATTCTTCCGTTAAGAAGAAATTCTTCACTTCGTTTGGAATTTTATTTTTGTCTATTTTTACTCCTTGAGCATTATTAAAATTTTTTTCATTTCTTAAAATTGTGCCATTCTTTAGACAATTATATAATTCTTCGCTATAATGAGCGGGTGGTTGATTTATTTTTAATATAAAATATTCATTTGGTTCACATTTTTTACAGGGTTTATATATTTTACCAGTGTACAACTGAATACATATTAATAAAATTATAAATGAAATGATACTAAATATAAACATATAATAATATAAAATATTAAAAATGAAGTCATAGGCTTCTTGGGTGACTCTCCACAAAAGTCTCTCCCAACCTCGATAGCAGCCTCAATACTTGCATATGGTGTCCACCTCTTAGACATCATCCCGCAGATGGCTGTGTTCTGGTACTCACTCCAATATGACATACCTGACCTGTCATAGATTCCAGAACTCTGGTGTCCAGCCCACTTGACCCCATCCCAATCGGCACCCCAACAGATCTTGTGATACTTTGGAAATGGCAAGCCAAGCTGGCTAAGGATCCCATCCAGTAGCTCTTCGGGTGGAACATTAGGTGGTTCGACCAAGACACAGGACAATATATTGCTATCATTGTACAGCCAGGTTGGCAAGATGTTCCACTTGGTGTCGGCAACCTCTTCATAGGAATTTATCTCTTTGGGTCTTTCGTCATAATGAAGCAAAACATTTACACAACCATATTCAATCTTTTCCAGAAATTTTATTTTTTCAGAGTTGGGACTTAAAAGTTTCTTCAAACTTTTTGGATCCAAACAGAGTACCATCAAATTTTTTTCATCCAAAACTTTTCCAGAATTGAAAATTCTTTTTTCAATGTCAACAAGTTTTTCATTGAAATGAAATTGTACCCCAGCATTTTTCAAAACCTTTTCCATGTCTTCCCCCATGACCCTTCCGGAAACCCTTTGAGTCTGACTCGATGACATTGCAACAATATTGAAGCTCTGAATAAATTCCCAAGCAGTCATCCTTGACCAGTCAACACCATCCATCACAATTGGCAGGGTTGCCACCAGCCTCTCGGCACCCGGTGTCAACTTTCCCTCAAGATGGTCCTTGACTGTTCGGCCATCGTCACGAAATCCTACAATTAAAAATTTTACAAACTCAAAATAGTCCTTGGCAGAAAATCTTTTTAAAAAAATTTCAATGCTTTCTGAAACGGCAGCACCAGGTTTGAAATATTTGTTCCAGTCAAGACCTATCTCATCAAATAACCAATTTGTGTTGACAAAGGCATCCTTAAAGACCACCCTGGGGGCGTGGAGAGACAACGCCTCCGGCGTTGGAGCTGGGGGCTCCCACCAGCTCCCACCACACGTGTCGTGAAGGTCCCACACGTGAACTTCGTGCGTTTTACTCATAATCCAAGCCACGGTGATTCCTGTGGGTCCGGCACCAATGATGTCAACCCTCATTACTATATTGTTGATATTAAATGTTCAAACCCAAACGGGCAAGCTTGGCGTTGAACTCTCGGTTCTCCCCGGGGCTCTCAAGAGGCACCTTGTTCTTGAGAGCCTCAATCTCCGGCCCGGTCAGCTGAATCGAATTGACACGGAAATCCATAAATGCCTCCATAGTGATTGGCACCAGTGGCTTGACCAGCTCATAGATTGCATTGGCATAGTCGCGAATCTCCTTCTGAGCCCCGGGCTCCATACGCAGCTGGAGATAGTGCATAAGGTTGTGGAGGTTAATCTTCCAATAGAATTCGGTGTAGGTTGACTGGGGCAGGTGGCACCTGGCAAGCTCGCGGGAGCATCCGGCATCCAAAGCCTTGTTGTAAATCTCAAAGGCCTGCTCCTTGTTGGCAACCAAAAGGTTCTTGAGCTCGGGTTCAAGATCGAGGTCACCCTCGGAACTCTGCTTGTTCACCTGAGACTGCTGGCGATACACCTCGGGCTCGTAGAACTGGTCCGGTACGATGGAATATCGGGCGGACATCTCGTTTACACTTGCGGTTCGGTGACGAAGGTGCTGCCGGGCCACAAAGATTGGCATCTTGATGTGAAACTTGAACTCAACCATCTCAAATGGCGTCGTATGCCAGTGACGCAGCAGGTATCGGATGAGACCGCGGTCGTTTCTTGTCGACTTTGTACCATCCGCATATGATACCCGTGCAGCCTGAACAATGGAAGAATCAAGATCGCTGTTGGGCATGTGGTCAACCAGTCGTACGAACCCATGGTCGAGAACCATTTATTAATTAATACCCCCCTGCCTTTAATCCTGTAGCAAGGTAATACACAAACATCAACACAAACAGAGCCTTGATGAGACCAACAAGTATAAGCTGAAGCTTAAATTCAAATGTTCTTCCAAGAACTGTTATGGTTTGGGTCTTGTCACCAGTCTTGATAAGGCCGGTAATAAATGGGTCGATAAAGCCCTTTGAGAGCTCATCAATAAAGTTGCTGATTGCAATCGAAATCAAAAGTGCAATCAATGTGCTGTCAATATCCTTCTTCTTGAAGAACCACTCGGCAAAGCCCTTCATCCCTGTATACTACTAAGAAAATCGTCATAGTCGTTGTAGTATCGCTTGAGGTCCTTCATAAACCTCTTGTCCCTTTCGAGTTCCTGGCGGGTCTTGTTCTTGTGGAACCAGACTAAATTTGGCTTGGAGTATCTCGTGTTCTTTTGATTCTCATTTGGCTTGCGGGCAACAATCTTCTTCCCCTTTTCCGACTGCTTCACAGTCGTTCTATTAAAACTCAACGCCTGCATAACGGTGTCAGCGAGGTCATCCTTCTTCTTGGACTTTTTAAAGGTTTCAAGCCAGTGACGGTTGCCTTCGGGGCCCTTCTCGAGAAACTCCTTGCACCTGTCAATAGAGGTCTGTTTACGCTTGCGGTACTGGGCCTTGCCAGCCCCAACCACATCTGGAATCTTGTGCCGCGCGTCATAGATGATGGTCTCCTTGTCTGGAATCTTAATCACAAAATACGCCTGCAAAAAGTGCTCAACCATCTTCATCTTCTTATTGCGGTCGGGTTGCTTTTCAATGAGAACCACATCCGCCTCGAGGACCCAGGGGCGGTCATCAAGGTGCTTGCGCATACAGGGGTACAGCCCGTCAGAGCTCTCTGGGGGGACCCCCGAGACGTCCCAGTGCCTGACAATCTTTTCGTCGTCAATGAGGCACATTGCCAAATTTCGTATACCAACATCAATACTTAGAATCATTTAAAGACTCAACCACCTGTTTCTTTAATAACAATGTGGTGCTGGTGGTGCTGTCACCCCTTTAATACAGAGCCCTTGAGATTCCCACACAAGTATGATGACCGCACCGGAAGGTTTTCAACATCGGGCAACTTTTGTTCGTGGAGCTGTATGAAGGCATACAACCTAGAGCGCCCGAACAATGGAAGCACCACTATGAACATAGTTACAATGAGAAAGAAGCTCTACAACAGCATTGGCAGAATACGGGCCGCGCCAGGCAGGCAGATGCTGAATGTGTTTGGCGGGCCAATGACAATTGAGGAATTCAGGGAGAACCAGACGGTTGACACCGGGCCAGTTGCCCCAATCAAGGAGGAGCCATACAGGTCTATGATTGTCAAGATGGATGACAAGATGGCGCAGATTACAAATTCATCAGGTGAGAATGAGCCACTGAAGCTCAAGAGAACAAAGCCACTCAAGAGGGACACAAACAATCTCGAAATGACACTGGGTATTACAAGGAAAAAAAACTAGGCATATATTAGATGTTACTTATTGTGACGGTTTTGGTTGTTGTGGCAATTCTGCTTTTGATTATATACAAAAAGACACAGGAACCTGATGATACCACACCCACACTTACATCTAATGTAATTCCAACGTTATCCAATGTGTGTCAGAGTCAGATCGATGCGGATGTTTCTCTTGATCCAAATAGCAATTGTATATTTAGTCCCGTAAATGGAACTTGTATTGTGGCGGATACGAAACTCGAGAACGGGTGTTGCGTTCTTGATTTGCCACCTGAACTAAGCAAGTACGAGGGATATATGAAAATGGCAGCTGGCATTATGGCTGTTGTAGGAGCCGGTATGGCTGCTGATTTTGTAATTGCCGCACCTGTAAATTTGCTTTTTTCGATGAAAAGATTCACCACGGCAGCAGCATCCAGAACATCTTCTGTCGGTACAAGAAGGGGTGCCAGAACAATAATTTCCGAGGCACTGGAACGTATGTTTAAAAAGATATTGGCTACCAGGGCTAGCAAAATGATGATGAACATGTCGACTAAAATGAGTCGCGGGGCTAACATCGCAAGTGCAATTTTAACAGCTATAGATATTGCTGACCCGTATGGATATAGTACATTTATTTCAAATTCATATCTGAAAGATATGCGAGATACTGTAGAGTTTTATACAGAAACTGCCTGTAAAGAAAACGAACAGAGATACCCTTTAATGTTTGATGTCAACTGGGTATTTGGTAGCCAATATGACGAGGCATATACAATTTGTGCATTCAATTTTCTTGACAAGGCCACCAGAGACTTTGTTACGTGTACAGGTGGTGAGGTAAATGATGACACGTTTGTAGAGATTTTTATAATGGCTCTTGGCTATATGAACGAAGTACCAGTTGAACGTGACACATTTATATACAATAAAATGAAGTTTTTGTATCCTGAAATACAAGATTACATAGCACTGTATGAAAGCATGAGCACTACAAATGAAAGTGGTGTGTCACTTAGCGCTTCAGGTGTTGAATATTATACAGGCTTGACCAATGAACAGAAATTACAGAAATTAAAGGAAGCTACAATGTTTATGCAGCCGATATACGACGATGAATCAGCTGATAGCTTGATGACATATATAGAGTCATTTGTAATTGGAATGACAAAGTATTATAGAATACACGATGTTGATGCCGGGTGTCGCGAGCCTCATAGAGAGATTGTAGATTACATTATGGATTTTGGTTTAGAATTTATGAGCATTTTCAATCCAAAATATGGAAAGGATTGTATACCTGTTATGGCAACGCGTGAACTGGACGCCGAAATACCAATGATGTTACCCAACCTTATAAAGACATTTTGCGATGAGGGAGCACCACCACTTATTCCAGATGTACCAGAATGTGAATCATATGATCCAGGTGATTACAATGTGGGATTTAATAAAGACCGGAACCTGTGTAAGTATACCAGAGAATATTGCGATAAAATGGCACTTGACTATGACTCGGCCACTGAGGATTGCAAATGGTACCCAGGACAAGAAGCCGTCGAGCTATTTTTACCAACTGGAACAACCCTTACAAGAAATGTTATAAGGTATGGCAATTCTATAAACAGCTGTGACAACGAAGAGATCGCAAGTAATTACGATAATATTCACGACTGCAGATTTCAGGAGGTTACACAGATATCAAGAAGTGTGGAAAAGCTAGACAGTTTGAAGGATTGTGATGAAAACTGGCGAGAAAGTGGATACAGGTCAAAGGAGGCCTGTGAGTTTGCTAGAACTGGTTCATTCGTGTCAACAGTTGTACCATTTACGGGTATGTTCTTTGACTGTAGTGAAGGGTTGCTTAAAAGTTTCGTAAATGAGGCATACGCAGCTGGCGAGGGTGTGGAACAACTGTTTCAGGGAAATCCCGCATACTTTGAAGATAAGAGTCAAGCTGAATTGGAAGGATTTGAAAACAGGGGAAACGCTATAAAGAATATCTTTACAACGGGGGGTAGTGATATGGACTACGCAACCGCATTTACGGGCAGCACTAACGAAAATAACATTATTAATGCAATGTACATTTCACACCGACAGCAATCGAGAGAGCGATCCCAGCGAAACCAAGATTTTCTTATAGGACAGGCGGACTACGAAAACCCTGCAGAATGGGTACAATTGGCAGTATCAAATAGTGGTCTGAATATTTTTTAATATTGTGTTAATAATAATAATGGCACCACGACCAGACACAAGCGCACTTCGTAATCCACCTAACCGCCAAACCGCAGGTGGGGCACCCGCAGGTACACCACCCACTTCAAGTGGTATACTCGCGAGGATGGAGAGAAATCCAGGTAAAACCTTTGTTGCAGGTGTAGGTGCTGTACTTCTCATAGAAAGTATTGTTTCTTCTCAACAAGAAGCAGATTGTCTAGACGATTGCCTTCCATCCAACTACACTTCATCAGAAGAAAGTGGATTAGGGACCCTTAGTAGGGATCAAATGGAATATAAAAGTGGAGATAAAACGTGTCAGCCTGTACATGAAAATTGTATGGATTATTGCGCAGCCGAATGTGATGTTGATTCATGGGCTGAAATGACGGCTGGTACCGCCGGTGATATTGTTGGTTCTGCGGCTAGTGAGGCGGGTGATGTTGCCGGTGAAGGCCTCGGAGCATTCTTAGACGGGTTTTTCGGTGAGGGTATGGGCGTACCGGCGGCGATTGCTATATTTATTTTTATAGTGATAATTATGATGGTTGTGATGTAAATCCCAACTTTCTGCGTTGCTTATTTGTTGGGCGGGACCTGGGCATTTCATCCCGATTGCTGTGGAGCCATCGCTCACCAGTATACGCAACCCATTGAATATGATACTTTTCAATAGCCTTTCTACACATCACACACGGCATTGAGGCCCCCATGACACCATCCTTCCTGGGACGCCATATCACAAGGTCACCGTGTTTGCGGTGTAGCCAGGCTGGAAACTTCTGCAGGGGAACCCCTTCTTTCATGCTTACACGAAGATAACGCTTGATCAGCCTTCTCTCAGAACAGCAGATGCAATCATTTACGATCGCATCTGCTGACCTGGCCTTTTAACAGGTCTTCACGCTTGTTCGTTTTGCACATATAGGTCCAGACAACAGGGTAGTTCGGATGCGGTAGGGATTCCATTTTTATAACCTATGCTGTCATTTTTTTAAGGCAGTTTGGGCAGCCTTCGGCGTTGATTCTGAGAACCATCGCACACCTCTCACACTCACACTTGGCCGGCTCCTGAACAGGCTCCCCAAAGGGGTTCCTGATGATCCCTAGAACACACTGCTCAGCCACCGTGGGAAACATATTATACACATTTGGGGAGGCAATTCTTTACACGGGCGTACTCATAAACGTTGTCAATCAGGTCTGGAACCATCTGCTTCAGGATGAGCTCTATTGGCACATCCTCCCCTGGGATTATGTCCTCAATCAGCTTGTTGATGGTCTTTATGATGAGATTCTTCTTCTGGACTTCCGAGAGCTTCTTACACTTGTCAGCGGCGCTCATCACTTTCATCAAAAGGAGTGTAAGGCTGCCAGCATTCAGCTCGCGGTACTTGAAGAGCTCCTTGATATCGTTGACTTCATCCTCGAACTTTTTGCTTGGGAAGGTCTGTTCCAACGCCTTCGGTGTTGACCCCTCTGCCATTTACCTGTATGGCAATATTTTTCTTTATTCTATCCTGCAGCACCTCAATGGTAGCCAGCGTTGCCGCGTCATTGCCATAGGTGACAGCCAAACTGCTCAGGCCAACTATAGACTCCCCAAGGGCATCCTTGAGGTCCTGCTCACTACAAACCCTACACAGGTCCAACGCATTGTTCACAACATTCTTTATATAACTCAATGTTGTGAATCTGTTGTCGCCGTGGAGCCACCGCTTTAAAGAACTTACGACACCTGATGACTTGCCCTCTATATGGATGAGCCCATCACGGACACACACCTTCTGACCCTCCTTTATCCTGCCAATAATCTTTAAAGAGGTCAGTATCTGGTCTGTGAATTGCTCCCCCATTACATTAGAATCTCATTTTTCCCAGACGCCACCCAACACGCCCAGCTCTTCCCCAATGCGTTTCGTTTACCAAATTGGTTGTGTCTGTGCCGTCATACACACACTGCCCCCCAATCTCAGTATATCCATTCTCACACCTGATGGGTACACACCTCCCTGATGCATCATACTGATACACCATGCGATACACATCCCCTCTACACGGACCCGTCAAGTCCGACCCTGCCGAGGGCTCTGCCGAGGGCTCCGCCGAGGGCTCCGCCGAGGGCTCCGCCGAGGGCTCCACCGAGGGCTCCGCCGGGTCCCCCAAAAGAAACCACACTATAAAGGCAACTGCTATAAAGAGCGCAGCTGCTGAGGTAGCAATAATCTGAGTCCTCCTATTCATTATAATATTCACATAAATTAATGGAAAGCCTCGGGTTCGTTGCAACCTGTATAAGCATCTTCAGAACCTGCCCAGAGCTGTATAATGTGTACACCAATCGCAAAGACGTTTCAAAATATTCAATAAGTTATATCCTTCTTGGTATCATAACGAGCCTGATGTGGCTTGTCTATAGCACACACAAAGGTGACCGCCGGATGTTTTACCTCTTGCCACTACTATTGGGTCTCACACTAGAATCTATGATACTGTTCAGGGTTTTACAAAGTCGCGAACCTTCTGGACCAGGGGTTCTGGATTGGACTCAAACTCTTCTGTAACATCCAAGACCAGGACAGGAACATTCGCGTCCATAAGCCACTTGTCGTGGCGCTCGTGGAGCTTCTTCAGATAGTCCATACTGATGTTTGACTCTCCAGAACGATTGCGCTTGTTGATGCGTTCATAGCTCTTTTCAGGATCTGTCCTCAGGTAGATGAACCCCTTTGGCTTGAAACCTATGTGCTTCACAACAAAATCAAACCATTCCGTGTAGTCATTCCACTCAATCTCACTGATATTCCCATCCTCCTTGCAAACCTCAGCAAAAACCATACGATCCGTGTAGATTGAACGCTCTACAATAACACTCTCATCCAGGTCTGTGATATTCTTAACCCTCGACCTGAATGCGATAGACTGGAAAAGGTAGGCGTTGCGCTCGGGGTCCTCATAGAACTCCTCCAAAATGTTCTTACCATTGGCATTGCGCATCTTGGACCATTCGTCAACTGGCTCCTGGACAACCTTGAATTCAGTGGAAAGCTTCTTCAAGAATGTCGACTTTCCAGAGCCGATATTTCCTTCGACAAAATACATTTTTGTTTTACTATCTAGTGTGTCAATTTTTTATGTAGTTACCACGCGTAGTCTGACTTGCTTGTACCCTGGCAGTAACAGCTTAACTTTGTCAATAAAAAGTCCTTCCACTCATTTATATCAGATTCGGAAAAAGGTTCATCCTGTCTACCGCCGGGTTTAAGACCCAACATTATCTTTGAAGCGTATATTCCATTTTCAAATCCACCATTGCCTGTCTTAATATCATTGATGATATTACCATCTCCTTGGGTTGGTACACCTGAATTGATAAATTCAATAAATGCATCCAAGGTCACTTGATCCCATAAATCTGGATTAGTAGCAATCTCATTGCTAGAGTAATTCCAGAATCTTGCGGTGGGCTGGGTGGAATATATGTATGACCCCTTCCATTTCGATGGTAACATACTCTTAAAAGATTTTCTAGACTTTCTACCAAATCCTTTATTTGTACACATTTCGGTACAGTTATAGTCTGGCTGAAGTTCATCGGCTGGGATCATTACAAAACCTGGCTGTCCACCAATTTCTTCGTTATAATGACCACCGTTAAGATTGGTAAGTAGACGCGCATTGTCGGGTGTCTTTACTGCACATTTTCCGTCATATGGGACGTGTGTAGACCTGCATTCACTTGCGCCGCAATCGCCGAACGCGCCTGGAGCCATCTTCATTGCATAGTCCACTTTGGTCTTACAAAGAGTATCGTCATTTACACCCACACAGTACTTGCGTCTAGGGTCGGCAGTAGTGTCTAATGGTGTAAATGGAACATTCCCACCAGTACACTTACTCGCACCCCACTTGTCACCAATCTTAGCATATTGAAGCGCATATGGATCTTCCATTAATTCACTCATCCACGTTGGTCTAGGATCTGGTATACCCTTGTTGGCAAATGGTACGTCTATAGTCTCAGAAGCTCCAGGTGGCGGAGGTGGCGGAGGTGGCGGACCCGAAGGGTCCGAAGAACCCGAAGAACCCGAAGGGCCCGAAGGAACCGACGACGTACACGCTGTGTTGGAGCTATTTGGGCTGTATCCTGAACCACAAGACTTTACGAGGATACACTTCTTGTCCTTGTCGAGCTGATACTTGTCTGCATTCGCTATCTCGTCATCCTCATCAGGTGTACATTCATCACCCTCCTTGGAAAAGAGACCCCAAAACTTGGGCTTGGAGAAGAAATACCCCCATACCACAACCACAAGTAATACCAGAACAGAAATACCACCCGCTATTAGGGCTGGTTTGGGAGGTGCCATTATTTATAATACATTGACAAAAAAAATGTTTGAAATAGTCCTGAGTATATTGTATAGTTGACCCAACCAAAAATGACACCCCTTCGCCCTGTGCCTCAGAAGCGCCTGCGGTATGTCACACCGACGAGCACTTTCATCCCAATGTATTCAAGAATTGGGGAGCCACCATCCCCTGAAGAAAGAGTCACCAAGCCAATCCTCTACCACACCTACAAGGAAGATCTTCGAAGGGCGGATATGCTGCTTGGCGTGGACCCTTTACGCACAAAAAGCGTACTCGACAGGGTAGAGGTTATACCGTGTAGTCCGATTGTGAAACCGACAAAGGTTGAATCTACTGACATTATATCAAAGGTTGTAGCCGATTTCAAAATCAAAGGAGGCAAGGTTAGTGTCACAATATCCTGCCCAATTGAAAATCTCTACACCAGGTACTATTCAAAGGGTGTAAAGCCCCCTCTGAAGGAACGCATCCTGGCATATTCCAAGATTGGGTACAGCGACCAGAGGCTTGCCAAAATGATAAAGTTTGAGGATGACCAGAAGAAAAAGTCTGCCGAACTTGACAAGTTTATTGAGACTATATTTGGTGACCCAAACAAGAAGAAGACCACAGCACCACCCAAGAAGAAAACCCTCGCACAACTGATTGGTTTAAAGAAAACAAAGTACGCAGCTGTTGATGATGAGTGAGAGTTGCTTTGCAGCTCGGAATTTGTTTTTAAAAATCCCACGCTCAAAAAGATTTGTTTGAAGGTGTCCCAGGTCCTGAGTGCGAAGCACTCAATCCATCCTGCGAAGCACTCAATCCATCCTGCGAAGCAGTTGACCAAATGGCTTTCATTGCTCTTGACACCGAGACTACCGGCATCCCCACCTCCCGGGCCAAACCAACCTCCAAGAACCTCTATCACTATGACTCGTGCCGTATGGTTTCCATTGCCATTGTAGAGTTCAACAGCCTTGGCAAGGAGGTTGACAGCTGGCACACCCTGATCTATCCTGACAGCTTCAAGGTGGGTGCGACCCACATCCACGGCATTACCCAGGAGCAGGCTGAAAAAGAGGGCAAGCCCTTTCTTGACGTCTACTACAGGCTTGTTGCCATACTTCATATGTGTCCAGATGTTGTTGGGCACAACCTCCAGTTTGACCTTAATGTCATCCAGGGTGAGATGGTCCGCCGTGGCCTGGATGACTCGGTTATGGACTACATCAATCCTATCTGTACCCTGAAGCTCTACCGCCAGGTCTTCCTAAAGCCAATCAAGCTGGATGCGCTCTACAGGGGCCTGTTCCAGAGGAGCCTTGAGGGTGCCCACGATGCACTCAACGACGCGAGGGCTGCTGGTGAGGTGTACCCCCTCCTGAAGGGTGACCCTAGGGTCTACAAGGCTTTGCCTCTCAAGAGGGTCATCATCAAGGCGAGTGAGGTTGCAGCCTGTATGGGTCTCAACAACTACCGCAAGCCTGCCGAAGTGCTTGATGACCTTTGGAAGAAGGTTTCTCCAGACACCTTCAAGGGTCAGACCCGTGACGAGGCAAACCTCGAGGCGTTGGCCCAGTCTGAGGAGGCGCAGGCAACCCTGGAGGCTGCGCTGGCTGAGACCCCAGAATCATCCGACGAGGTTCAGACAATCCTAAAGCGTGTCCAGGAGCTGGTGTCACTTGACACCAAGCTTTCCACTCTGCAAAAGACACAGGTCAATGACCATATGCGCAAGATGATCTACACCACCCACGGCATCAACTCTGAGGACAAGACTGCAGACCTTGACGAGGCTGAGCTTCTGACGGATGACACCTTCTACCGCTGGACCATTGCAGTCATAGAAGGGACCGAGTACCAGGTTGTTGGGCGCATCGACCGCTATCAGAAGAAGGAGGATGGGTCCAGGGTTCTGGTTGAGATTAAGAACCGGACCAAGGCCCTGTTCAACAAGGTTCGCGACTATGAGTTTGTTCAGGTTCAGACCTATCTCCAAATGATGAACATCCAAGAGGCCCGTCTGATTGAGCAGTTCAACAACGAGCGCAAGTCCTATGATATCAAGTGGGACCAGGACTATTGGGAGTCTGAGGTTGTCCCCAAGATGGAAAACTTTTGCAAGACCTTCCATCATTTGCTAGGGCGGGCTTAGGCGCATTGTAATAAATAAAAATGGAGGTTGCTAGAACCAGGTTATACCAGCACAAGGTATGGGAAGGACAATGAACTTTTCACACTTCGTTTAAAGTTGAGTGATCGTGAAGAAACAATTCAAAAATTATTGAATTGACTTTGAAAAAAGTTTATAGAACCAACCTCTGATTGAATTTTAGGCTTACTTACAAGCATCTTTGACCTTCTTGGTGTTGTCCGTACAGACTGTGTACATATTATTTTCGTGAATTGGTACTGAAGCTGGGTCAACCCAGTCCAAACCTACTCCAGCACAAGTATTTTTCCATTCTGTTGAATGAGTACTATCTCTTACAACATAAGCGTTAAAACCTCCAGCTATGGCCTCCGTTTCGCAGCTTGCTAAAGTGGTAGCACGCAGTTCAACAAGGGGACCACCCCAAAATCCTTTAGACTGGGAGGCATCACCGTCTGTATTTGTCACTGTAGTAGGGATAGTAAAAGTACTTGAACCACGCCAACCATCATCCATCATCTCACAGTTGCAGACATATTTGGCATTATCATCTTCTGTTACTTTATCCATAATATGTCTAGTGTCTGAACAGCCAACTTCACTAGTTGTGTCTTCAAATGTAGTTCCATTAAAATATCCTGTGCCAATACATTTGGCACCCTTCCAATCAGCTGGTGCAGCTGTATCACCCTGCCAGGGTTCGCCACCACGGCCAGCACAATACTCGTTACAGCTTACAGTACCATTATTACCAGGAAATAACATTCTTTTTGGTACACAATTACCAGTTGGGGACACA
>Ga0070752_1000946_pt1 | contig 21524 bp, 21 predicted proteins | sample VirMetDEL_Aug_30_FD_77440 | JGI IMG/M metagenome (GOLD analysis project Ga0070752, IMG submission 77440) | Aqueous microbial communities from the Delaware River and Bay under freshwater to marine salinity gradient to study organic matter... | ecosystem: Environmental > Aquatic > Marine > Coastal...
TGCAGTTTGCCAAGATAACGGTATTTGCAACAACTTCAACAGCGTCTGTCCCTTTATTTTCAACCCTTTCTGTGCCACCTGTAACAACTGATTTGAAGCTATGAGCGGTGAGCATAGACTTAAGACCCTCGGTTGTAAGGTCATCATTGTATGCCAAGTGGGATGTAATAATTTCTCCTTGGTTGAAGCGGGAGCCAAAGTCACCCATCGCAGTAACTTCATACCCGAGATACTTCATCGCATCGAGAACTCCATTGAGTGTGATAGTTTTGCCGACTCCTGGTTCTCCAATTACAACCCCAGCTTTGCGGAATCCGTGGTGGATGACTTCGTTGGTTGAGGGGTGCACGGTTCCGCTTCGGCCAACAACAGCACGGCCAAGGATCAGTTTTATCATTTGGGACTCATAGTGAGGAAAGATCTTGACGATATCCTCAAACTTGAGATCTTGGACTTCAGGCTTAAACCACTCTTTCTCTGGAATGTAAGCAAAGATAGGACTCGAGCCGGTTGTTGTTCCTAGAGTGGTGCTGGGTTTAAATGCGATTCCTTGCTCATACAATCCACCACCGACTTTTTTATGATACCGAGCTTTAAGAGTTTGGAGGCCGAGAACATGGTCAACAATGTCAGAAGCACGGCCTTGGCGATAGATTACGAGTGGCAAAGCAAATTCTGCTTCTTCTGCAGTAAGTCCATCACCATCTTGCCCAGATGCAATACCAAGCAGAGTTTTCTGAATGCCCTGGAGGTAATCTTCGTCAGCAGGCATTGCAGTAGAGAATCCATTAGGAAAATCAATTCCTTTGATGGGAGTGGGATCGCCCCAAGTGTACAGGCTGTGGTAGCTTTGGAGCTTAGCGCTATAGTCAAAACGCAAAATACATCCTTTCTTTTGCAACCAAGGAGTCAGGTTGTTGTACATTTCAGCGGGAGTGCTGGGAGTTAGGGTGGCGAATGCCGAGTCATGTTCTTTCTCATTCTTCTTGCGGGGCATAGACAAAACTGTGGGCTAGGTAGATATTATAAATCCTCCAAGACGGTTATGTCAAGGAGGATGGGGGTTTATTGACTAACGTTATTAATGTAAACTTTGTCGGCCGGGTATTGAGCTCTCACCAACTCCTCTAAGAATTTGCGGTCGGACGAATCTGCAACCAAAGAAAAGTTATGAGACCTACCTCGGGAGTCTGTGTATCTCCCTTTAACATTGAATTGGGTCATTAGATATAAAGTTTTTAAGTTTTTCTTTGATGTCTTCACGAAGAGACTTATATGCTCGAAGTGCCTGACGTACGGCTTTTTTGCATAGTTTGTCTTCTCCGCAATCTTTAAGGTTTTGTTGTTCGTATTTAATTTTTACCTTGAGGTCTTCGTCCTTAACAGCGAGTTCTTTGCACTTCTCAAAGCTTTCTTGAGGAGCTTCCAAGCAGAGCGTTTTGTTCCTACCTTTAAGTTCAGGGGAGCCCTTCTCTTTGCGGATACGCTTTGCTTTCGAGAAGAAATGCTGTTTGTCATATTCTGCGGTTGGGGCAAGCTCTGGTAAGAACATCCCATGCGCCAGGAGAAATTTTTTTGCGGACTCAAGATGATCTGGCCTGTTTGATCGAGCGTTAGACTTAAGTATTTGTGATAGGGTCGAGGTATCTTCCTCAGAAAAATTCCAAACTTCATCTTCTTTATACAAATCAAAAAATCGTAATGGTGAACCTGGCAGGAGGCCATCGCCGATGTCTCCTACTTCTACTTTAACAGTGTAGCACTCTCGTGCTTCTTTGATCTTCAAGCCTTCTTTTCGGAGATAGTAGTCAACGACCTCTTTATCTCCTCGCATACGAGGTAACCAAGGCCCTGTATTACACCAGAAAATTTTATGCTCATTAGACACAAGACCTTGCCAATCGCCATCAAGAGTGCCAAGGAGGACTTGGCGCTTAGCAAGATTAGATCGAGAAGAAGCGCCGCGTTTCATCCGAGCAATTTTTCCAGCAATATCGTCAGCTTCGAAAAATTCTTTGCAAAAGTAATGAAAAGAAGATGACTTACTTTTTATATACTCGTAGCCGATGTCTTGTACAAGAAGAAAATTATCTTGCTTGGGCGCACGACCAGCTTTATACTCTTGCATTTTTAGCTTATAAGCTTCAATGTGGCGCCAGTATCCTTTTCCAGATATAGATGCGTTATCTTCTACTTTGCCTTTGAGATCATCAGCTACGATCGCAACAAAGTCAAATGGCTCGAGCATGTCTGGTCCGCGGTTTAGACGATAAGCCCATAACGCTTTAATTAGCTGCCGGAGAAGATTGTCATCACCTTGAGCAACCTCTTCTGCTATGTCATAAAACCCATTGATAAAGTGTGCTGCAACTTTAAAGTCTATAACGTAAATAGGCAGAAGGCTTTCGCCCTCTACCTCAAACACGTCTTCTAAAAGAGTTTCAGTGTAGTCGTAATTGGTCAATTAGCAACCTCCATTCGAACATTTCCATGAGAGGAATATCCTACAAGTTCAAAGTCAGTTTCTGGATCGAGATCAAAGATAGGCTTGAGTGCATTCATTTTAATCTCGCATTTTCCCATAGGAAAGTTCTTAATAATCTTAGAGATGGCTTCTTCGTTTTGGGAATAAATGTGGTTATTAGCAGAAGCAAACATAACGTACCTAGGAGTGAGGTAGGCGTCTTCTGCCATTTTGGTGCAAAGCAATCCGTATCGGAACATATCCAACGGTACTCCAGTGGCCATGTCATTAGACCTGGCATTGACCATCAGATCAAGAAAATTCCCATCACTAGAAAAAGTGAGATTAGGATGACAAGGAGGGCAGTGAAGAGACTGATAAGCAGGGTTAAAAGTCTGAAGGACCAATTGACGATTAGTTGGATTAGTCTTGAGCTGCTCCCAGATCCACTTGAGTTGGTCAAAAGGCTTTTCACGGAAGTTCTCCCATTGCATGTGTTGCTCAGGGCAGACTTGTGGCCATGCTCTCCAGCTACGGCCATAGGCTCCTGCCAGTCGTCCCTCGGCATCGGCAAGAAAGTCCCAGAAGTGCTTTGCAGGGCCGAGATTGCTAACTTCATAGTTTCCATTGACATCCCACATAAACTCTCGGAAGAGGTTCTTTACGGGCATTTTGCGCAGAGTGAGAGCAGGAAAGCCATCTCGCAAATCAACCTTGATTGTCTGTCCGAATACTTGCCTGTATCGGAGATTATTACGACCTACAACCTTGACTCCGTCTTCAAGGATTTCTTTAGCAATCCTAATGTATTGTTGATCAAACGAAAGACAGGGCATAAGTGTTTTGTAACTACAGCCCTATCTTATCATATTTAGTTGGCTATGTCAAGATCCAAAGAACTTATTAACCAGAGTTTTTTGGAGCTTTACAAACTTGCGTAGTGGGTAGTCGAACTCAAGCGCCCATTGAAGAAGAGACCTCGACTTCATATCGAGCAGGTCTACCGAATCTTCTTGTGAGTAGGATTCTTCTTTAGCAACGTAAAACTTTTCTCCGTCTCGTGCTACAACTAACCAACCCACCTCTTTGTCAAAACGGATGGGCTTCTGTAATTTTTCAATCATTGTTTTCTTCTTGTTCTTGTTTTTCTTTATGAGCTTCGATGATCTGCTCAATAGTTTTTGCCTTGGAGAGCTTTTCTACTTGTCTCTTTGACAAGCCTCCTAAGGATTGTTTTTTGTACTTAGCTAATGCTTCATCGGCTTGAGCGGGCGCGCAAGTTTTGCCGATTTTTTTGGTTCCAGCGGGGCAGCGACCTAGAACCTTACCCCTATAATATACCATAGAATCGGAATATTCGGGGTTACGGGATAACTTAATTAACTCGAGGTAGTCTGCCTCTGTTGGTTTAGAAAGCTTATCCGTGAAGTGAAGAGATACATCTTCAGGAAGCATCTTTTTTAAATAAAAATAATTATAGAGGCTTCTGTTTTTGCCGATGATAGCGTCAGGGTTTTTTACCCCAGCGTCTATCATGTAATCTTTAACTGATTGCAACCAATTTTTAAATTCCATTAGAGCTGTTTCCTAATAAATTGTATTTCTGACTCTTGTATGTCTCTGCCTAAAAAAGAAGATAAAAGAGAAATTCCTTCAGAGAATGCCTCGGAGGGAGTATTTGCTTCAATTTTAGAGCTGTATCTCTTTTCAGCTTTACTTCCTTCTGGTAGCAAACCGGCGGCTAGGTGATTTTTTATATTTTCTGTTTGTGATTTTATTTCTTCAAGAGTAGCTCCTTGTTTTAGTTTGTTAGCCACTCCGCTCCATAATAGATCTTTCATGCCAGAAGACATGGGTTTTTCAGATTTGCTTGCCGCATCTGGATGACTTGTTGCAAAGTAACCTAAGCCAACTAGTCCAGGCGCCTTCTTTTTAAGAAATTCTATAACCTCTTTAGATTTTACATCTAATATAGATCCCGGTGCTATTTCTTTGGCATCTTCTTCGGAAATACTAGATGCAATTAACCCCAGATCTTTTTTAAAATCTCCTGTTATTTTGTCAGAAGAGTTTTGTAAAGCTCTAGTAGTTAAGTTAGCTCCAGTTCCTGCCTCAGATAAAGCAACAGACGTTCCAAATTGAGTAGTGTAAGCCGCTTTCTTAGCGTCATTATAAATTCTTTTTTGTTCTTCAGGATTAGAAGACTGGGACTCTAGCCGTTCTTTTTCTCCCTTTGCCTGCCTATACAGCCATAAGAAATTATTATCACTAAGCTGGGTATTTAAGCCTCCTCTAGTGTATGCGCCGTTATCTGGATGATCACCTCCTCCTCTTGCTTCAGGCTTTACATGATCAAATGTAAGCGCAAAAGGACTCATTAGAACGTTATCAAGTGTATATGTATCTATGCCGCCTTGTTGTAGGTATTTTTTTAGCATAGCTTTACCTCTGATAGAACCAGGAGACTTTACATAGATGGGGTTTCTATCTTTGTCGTATCCACCAAAGATGGTTTTTCTCGGATTACCCATCTTAATAAACCTAGCACCTAAAGCAGTTTTACTTAGAGAAGGCCATATTGCATCAACTGCTCGGTCCTGTTCTTCATCGCTTAGGTCTTTAAAGAAATCTAACGGAGATCCATTTCCTTCAGATTGGGCTTTCTGAAGATGCTTTTGAATTACTTCCGAAGAAATTTCATCCGCTATTTTATTTCTTTTTCTTTCTCTGGTTTGATAAGCCTCTAAATCTTTTTTATATTTTTGCCTTTGCTCTGGAGTCGCTCCCCTTCCAGGTTTTTCTGGTGGGTGCTCGTTTAAATCTTCTTCTGACAAACCGGCAGCTAATAGAGCCTGCTTTACGGGCCCTTCTAAAATACTCTCTAGCTCGTTATAGTTTCTAAATCCTCTTTGCTCTCCCTCTGCGCTTGGATCTATTTGGGTCATAGACCCATCTTCGTTTATAACATACTCAAAACTAAATTTTTTCTCTGATTGAGGATTATCCGGTGCTTCTTTTACAACATCTCCAGAAATTCTTTTGCCATTTCCGTCTAGGAAGAGCCCTAGCACGCCAACAGTTTTATTTGCTGCATCCGATAGTTTTGGATCCCCTCCTAATTTTTTACTAATTCTATCTTTGAATTGATCAAAAAAGTTTCCGGCGTCAACGCCTCTACCTTCTAGTACTTTTTTTCTCTGTTCGTTCGCAGATTGAACTCCGATAAGATTAGAAGGTTTTTCTTCTCTTTCTTGTTTGGGTTTTTCTTTCTTAGCTTGAGGTTCAGGTTCTTGTTCTTGCCCACGAGCTTTAGACTTTTGGGGCTGTGGTGCTTTTGCTGTAGGTTTACTCTTAGAAGTTTCCCCGTCTACTGGACCCTTCCATCGACCAGATGTTCTAGCCTGCTCCATCCTTTGAGCAGTAGAAGGTCTTACATTTCCTGCAGGTACACAATTGCTACCTTGGGTTTTAAATCCAGGATCACATTTTTTAACTTGCGCGGGTTGCTTTCTGTTGTCGTGTGCAGGTTGATTTTTTAAAGTGGCAATTGCAAAACTTACAACATCCCTACCCTCAAGAGCCGGAGCGCCGTTATCTTTTAGCTCTTCAAAACTAACCCACGATTCTTTTTCTGAAATACCCCAGTCATCTGGGGCGTTATAGTTAATCCTATCCGTCATGCTTCGTAGCACATATCTATAGTCTTACTTTAAACTGAGATCATTCAGTCTAAAGATCCGACGATTGTCTATTTTTATGTCATATTCCCACGGTCATATAATCCCTCTTGTTGGTGGCTCGGTTGTCGGCACCACCTCTGCTCTTGGTCGTGATCCAGAGTGGATCGCATCATGGTCTGATACATTTGGTCTGAACGACTCGTATTGCTTAAAATTCTTTTCAGAAATTCCATTTTTTAATATTGATGAAGGCGCCTATCCAAAGAAATATGTAGATATTGTAACATCTTTGCCGCCATGCGCTGGGCTTTCTATGGCCAATACCACGAGCGGTGATACGGCCAACAACCCCAGAGGATGCCAGGCTCCAAGCAATATGCATATGATCCATGCATCAGAGTACGCTATGAATACCATTAAGCCTAAGGCCATCATGGTAGAGAACGCACCCACTCTGTTCTCTAAAATGGGAGAAGAGTTTGCTGAGAGGATAAACGAGCTTGGACAGAAGTATGACTATAGCATGAGCCTAGTAAAGACTTCTACTATTCGCCATGGAGTGCCTCAAGAGAGAACACGTAGTTTCTTTTTTCTATGGAAAGGAAAGAAGGTCCCTGTACTCAAGCCTATCAACAAAGACTATAAACCATTCCATCAATTCATCAAGGAGGGAGAGTTTGCTCCGAGTCCTCTTGTGAATACAAAGGGCACCAAACCCTCCGACGACCCCCTGTGGCAGTTTATCCGTGAGAAGTACAGAGGATCGACTACACAGGACATTTTGAGCATTGTCGCCGCAAAGAAAATGGTGAGTGTGTGGGAAGTGATCTATAACTCTGGATGGTTAGATGAAGCTTGCGTTGCAGTTCGGGACGAAAGAATGAACCGCTGGTTAAATTATACCAGAGATAAGAAGAACGATGGCAAGAATATCATGGACGGAAGCATGAAGCTTGCTTGGCATAGAACTCAGAGCCTCATGTGGAAAACTCTTCCGATGCTTATGCATCCCTACGAAGATCGCTGGCTCAATACTTCAGAGGCTCTTGGCATGATGGGATTCCCGTATGAGTTTAATAAGAAGGTCCAGGTAGATAGCAAAAACTCTAATGTTATTTGTCAAAACGTACCTGCATGTACAGCCGGTGACTGGATTAGCGAAGTTGCTGCGGCTCTTGATGGGGATAGAGAGTGGATTGAGCCGGAGCTCAAATACGACGGAACTCCAAAGATCTTACGTCAATCAAACGTAGTTTCTAAGAAAACAATGGAGCCAATTTGGTCCGTATAAAAAAAAAGAGGGGCCATAAGGCCCCTTATTTAATGCTTACTTGTTATAAGTGTGTCCACGATAGCAAAAGGTGCCGTGGGTTTCCCCTTCACCTTGCTTGCACTCATACTGAACACCGCGATAGGATGTCATATGGATTTGTGCGTCGTGAAGCGCAGATGCTTTTTCAATCTGCTTCTTAATTATATTAAGTGTGTTCATTGAATTACTCCTGAAATACTAGGGTGAGTGTGAAATCTCCCGTTCCTTCAGTCGTTTGCGTCCTATGATAGCATAAGATGAACGTTCCGTTCCGCGACTTACTTGCGTTCTCTATTCGGAAATAGAGAATGAACGAAGGGAACTCTGTAACATTTATTACACTATTCCCTCTGTATTTATTTTAAACCATAAAGCAATATTCGCGCCATTCTTTATTATTTGTTTTAGAAATTATTACATCAAGATAGGTTCTTGGCTGAACTGGCCGGCGGGCTAGTTTCATTCCCGTGTGCTCAAGTAGCTTATTGCTTTTCTTGATATTACAAGAAGAACATGCAACGACAAGATTATCCCAGTCGTCTGTGCCACCCCTTGACTTAGGCATAATGTGGTCAATAGTTAGCTTACGAGTAGATCCGCAATACTGGCATTTGTGTCCATCTCGTTCGTAAATTGCGCTACGAGTTGGCTTATGATCTTTTAATTTAGAGAATGGAATCTTGATGTATTCAACAAGCCTAATTACCCTCTTACTAATAACTTTGGCTTTTTCTTTAAGCAAAAGAACAAATGCCCTCTTCCAAGAGGTAATGTTAATAGGCTCATAAGAAGCATTGAGAACAAGAATTTGCTCTCTAGCTATCTCGTTCAAAAAATCCTTCTCCATTACACCATTCACAATCTTCTACATGGTTGGGGAGGATTTTACCCTCCAGCGTTGTTTGTTGAATAATTAAAAAACCTCGGCCGTCACAATAATGACACCGAGTGGGCCCGAAGGCCCTATGTTGTGTTTCTTTGTCACTCATTAAAATCAGCAGATTCGCAATTACCACGAAGCTCTTCAGCCGGGTCCTGAGGAGCCGACTCATCGCCGTTAATGTTATGGTCCTTACGCTTTGAGTTATAGTTCATCTTTTTAGCAGAAATTTTTGCAAACTCTTCACCACTTACACCGGCATATGCCAATGCTGCTCGGTGGAAAAGAAGAATGTCGAACATCTCTGCAACAAATTCTTCGCGGTTTTTATCAGAGTCAAGGAACGAAGGCTCGTTGTTCTTCCAGCTACGACGCGGAACATATACGCGAGCTTCAATAGTTTCCTCAATGAGGTGGCCCATGTGCTCAATGATCTTTGCATATCGATCTTGAGGCTCAAGGTCATCAAGAGGGCCGGGTTGACCAACTTTAGAGGCGTATTTTTGCTGAGAAGCGTAGCCATCGTTGATAAATTGAACGTAGTCGAACATACAAAAGAAATCTCTCTGGTAATTATATCATAAAAAAGAGGGCCGGTAAGACCCTCTGTGACACTTAGTTATCCTTCACAAGCAGCGCACTCTTTGTACTTAGAGGCTTCATCAACTTCACCTATTCGCTCTGCAAGATCCGTGTATCCGCCGATGTGCTCGCCATCCAGCCAGATTTGAGGAACAGTGGCGTAAGGAAACTCTTTTACATTCGCTCTGTCCACCTCTTCGTAAGAGATGCCATGCTCTCTGAATAGTACTTTTGCCTTTACGCAGTAAGGACAAGTTTTCTTTGTAATGATCTTTGCTCTAGTTGTTTGCATAACTTTTGGCGTGGATTTCTTAACAAGAAGAGAAGAGCTCCGTAAATAATATAAACTCTTCAAACCATACTTCCAAGCGCTAAGGTGGAGCTTGAATAGATACTCAGGAGAAGCTTCTGGATCGACAAAGAGGTTAAGAGATTGGCCCTGGCAAACATATGGTTGACGATCAGAGGCTTGGAGGATGAGTTCGAATTGATCAATCTCACGAGCAGTGCGGAACATTTTCTTCTCTTGTTCTGAGAGAAACTGAAGATGCTGGACAGATCCTCTCATCTCTAGAATGCTTTCCCAAACCTCCTCAGTGTTTTTGCCAAGGCCGATAAGAAGCTGTACAAGATACGGATTTTTGCGAATAAACGTTCCTTTGGCTTGCTTGGCAACGTAATAGTTTGAGTCGATAGGCTCGATGCCCTGAGAAATTGCCCCAGAGATCACAGAGTTGGATCTTGTCGGCGCGATAGCGATCAAATGGGTGTGACGCATTCCGTTGCCTTGGCACCATTCTGGTTCGCCATAATCCTTAGCCATTTGCCTCGAGGCTTTTTCGGCTTTTTCTTTAATAAACTTATGACATTCAATATTGAGCTTTCTTGCCTCTTCCGACTCAAAAGCATAGCCACGGTGCTGATAGAGGGCATGCAAACCCATTGTCCCAATGCCTAACGCCCTTGATTTCCTAGCAAAACGCACACTCCTACCCATTGATGGCAAACGCTCTGCTTTATGGCAAAACTCCTCCACAACGGCGTCGAGGAGATAGGTTGTGAGCTCTGGCACAGTCTTGCCGGTATTGGCCCCAGTCCAGTTCTTCCACTCATCGAATTTGGTCAGATTCAGAGAACTAAGCACGCATACAAATGAGTGAGATTCGTCGGTATGGAGAAAGATTTCTGAACAGAGATTAGAGGTAGAGACCTTAAGCCCGCGCTGATTATAGCATTCGGGGTTTTGGCGATTGGCATTATCGATGTACACAATGTAAGGTGAGCCCGACACCATGCGGATTTTCATTACCTCACCAAAAAGCTTTTGCTTCTCTACATCACCAGCAAGCATTGACTTAACAAACTCGTCATCGACCGTTACAGCAACGTTACTATCAATGAACTTACGAGGGTCGCCCTGAGAATGGTCTTTAGAGCGGAGGAGTTCAGGGAGGTCGGGGTGAGTGATGGGCATGTAAATAGCAAAGCTACCTCGTCTCACACCACCCTGGCTTACCACACTTGCTGCCAGGTCATATTGTTGGGCCCAAGGTACCACACCAGTGCTTTTTCCACCTGCCGTGATGGGAGAACCAGCGGGACGAATATCACCAAAATACACTCCGACTCCGCCGCCGTTCTTGGACAGAGCAGCTACTTCTTTAAGGTGGGAGTAGATGGACTGAACAGAGTCGGAGAGATGGACAGAGTAGCAGCTGATTGGCAATCCACGATTAGTGCCAAAATTTGCGGCAACGGGCGTAGCCAAGCCAATATACCCGTTCCACATTGCATCAAACAGGTCCTGGGCAATCTCATTATATTTTAAAATACGGGCGGCGTTATTTGCCACTCTCTCCCACATACCTCGTGGGGTTTCAGCCTGCCATAGATAACCGCGTGACAGTGTATCAACGGCTTCCTGGCTCATCCATTCAGGAACCTGTAGCGTCATATTAAAGTGTGGTTGGTTAGTTATTCTATCAAAAAACTTAGCAAATTACCAAGTTAGTTATTATTTGTCGATTAGGCCGTCGTCGTAGGCGTCCTGAGTATTTTGCTCTCGTGTCCCCCACTTGAGATTAGAGAGGCGATTATCTTTGCCGTTGTTGTTTTTATGCATTACAATGGCTTTGCCATCAGGCTTAGAGGGGCCGAAAAGTTCCATTACCATATGGTGGATCTTGGGCTCCTCTCTATTGCCATCCCAGGTTAGATTCATGCGGTAATGCCCACGGTCGTCATCGCGAGGTTTGCGGATCTCTCCGCCTCTCCTCACTCTTCCCATGTTGCTTACCTCATAGGGAGATTTTTTCCAGCGTTTCCAAGTTTCAGCAAACTCAGACCAGCCTTCTGGTATTTCGTAATTATCTTCGGTCATACATTCCAGCGTTCTACGTAGTCATCGAATCCACCAGCTCCGCCACAAGGACGGGATAGCCTATTGGTGGGAGGGTTGCTCTTTTGTTTCCTAGCTCTTTGAAGGTATTGATCTGCTCTCGGGTCAGTGATCAACACGGTGGTTCCGCATTGTTCACTCATTATCTTTTGATTAATGTCCGGTGTTCTTGGTCTCATTTTTTCTTGCCTTGTTGATTAAATAAAAGTCGTCAGCGGTTTCGCCATCAGAGAAATAATGAAGGTGTTCACCGCAATCTACTATCCATTTTTTAGTCTTATTGTCGTAATAAGGTTCTTTTATCATACAAGAGATAGATCAAGGGATGAAAGATCTACCGACATAAAGTTTTGAGAAATCTTAGACGAGTAGTTCGAGCCATCTCGTGATTGGGCGAAGAAGTCGTTGCTACTTGCACCTCTAATTGTTGGATCAAACCATGCTGCAATAGATTTTGCTTCGGTAAGCTCTTCGGTCGATAGTTTGAAGATCTGAGTTAGTCCGAGTTGACAAAGTCTCTCGTTAGCTCTGTTCTTAATATAAGATTTCAACTCATTTGAGTCAATTGTATTAAGCTCATATCCATTGAAAATGTTATCAATGAACTTAATTTCATTATCTACAACAAGCCTAAAACCCTCATACACGGCTTCCTCTTCTTCTTTGGTAAGGCCAGTTTCATCGACCAAATGTCTGAACAACTTACACCCGGCTTCGGAGTGAATTTGCTCGTCAATGGCAGACCAAGAGATAATTTGAGATAATCCTTTGTACCTGCCATCTTTGTTAAAGCTCAGTAGTACAGAGAAAGAACTAAACAAACTAACTCCTTCGCCAGCTCCAGAGAAAACAGCAAGAGAAACTTTGTCAGAATAGCTAGAGAAAAATGCCTCTACTTTTTCTTTAGCAACTGGATCGTTGATAAATGCTTCGTACTCATCAAGTCCTAGAACATCATTGAGGTAGGAGTAAGCTCCGGCGTGAATTGTCTCAAAGAAACTAAACGCACGGGCCATGGACTGAATCTCAGGCTTGGGGAAGATCGAGCAGATTTTGTCTGCCCAATAGCACCCGATGCCGAGCTCAGCGCTTACAAACCCGCGCAAAATACCGGCAATAACATTCCTCTCTTCTGGAGTGGAGTTGAACTGCCAGTCGCGCAGATCTGACTCCATAGATACTTCTTGATGGCGCCAAACACTAGCCACGGCTTTCTCATAATACTCATAAAACTCTGGGAAGTCAAAACCACCACCAACTTTAAAAACCAAGGGGTTGTGCTCAAGAATACTAGGCATAATTATCAGTTATTGTAAATTTCAATAGAATTGTTCAAACAGTCGTACACTCCGAGAGTGCCATTTGTTTCGTGGCCACCTGGATCATTGACTACGCAATTTTCCGTGGTAATCACTTGTTCCCAATGTCCTGCACATAGAACGTGGTTGTCGGTTGCTCCCCAGCGTTTGGGATTACGCCAAAAGCCAACATGTTTGGTATACTTTTTTCCTTGCCACAACCAACTTGCTTTATTACCTCGTAGAGTCCGATTGATTTCTTCTGGAGTTAACAACTCTGGAGAGGAGTAATTTAGTCGTCGGTCGGGGAAAGCATGGGCAATGTGATATGTTTTTCCGTTAGATAGAGAGTATTCTACACTAAGCGGACGAGTATCAAGCCACTCAATCATCTCATTGAGTTGGTTAGTTTCTAGGGCGTCTAGCTCTGCTAGAGTTTGCTTAAAGCCCATAATACTTTTACGAACTTTTCTACGATTAAGATAGTGATCGCAAAGATTTTGAGAGTGGTTTGAATGGACTAGAGTGGCATAGCCTTCATCACAAAGCTGACGAACTAAGCTATAGACTTTATAAAAACTACTCGATGGCTGATATGTTTTATCCCGGCAATCATTTAAGTCTCCAAGAAAAACAAGATGAGAAGACTCCAGCTTGGGGGATAGTGCGTCTATCAAACGTTCTAGTGCGTCGTCGCGAGAATGGACGTCTGAGATAAGAAGAACGTTGTCAGCCATGAGATGGTGATAGGTATAGTCATTCTATCACGGCCCGGCTCAGGTGTACACCACCTTCTAGCCACCATATGAGCTGGCTTCTCCGCCCTCTACCTTAGTTGCACCAAACTTGCCATTAGGATCTACATATTGAGAATGATAATCATCTTCGCCGCTTTGCGGACCTGGATCAATCTTTTCTACGTTTTTCTCTGTTTTTCCTGTGTCTGCACCTGGTTCGGCGTAGGCACTCCATCCGTCAGGGATGATCAGATCGTTCTCTTCCATATGTAGTGTTGTGCAGTATTAACCCTTTAAACAAAAAACCCAGAAGAGTCAAACTCCTCTGGGGAAAACTTTTATTTAGTTTTGAAGTGAAGACAGATCAGAAGTCTAGGTTGAGATCTTCTTCGCCGCTTTCTTGCTGAGCAAGGAGGAGAGTGGAGCGGATACGAATACGACCGTTATCCATTTCTTCCTTAGAGCGCAGAGTCAAGGTTGCAGGTTTTTCCTGGTTGATCTCAGGCTTGGTTGCCAAGAGAGGACGGATAGAGCTATGAGCCCATGCGCCGGCAATTTTACCCTCTTCAGGGCAGTTATTGATCAAGATGCGGTAGGTGATGCCATAGGAAGTTTTGCAAGGATAGTACCCGATAACTTCGTAAGGAGCATTAACTTCAAGGTCGCGGAAGTCAATTTCATCAGTGGCCTCAATACGAGGACCAGCATTACCGCTACCCTTTGCGGTGACTTTTTGCAGCAAGCCAACAATGTCGGCAGGCTTCTTCTTAACAAGGGCGTTCATTGCCTTGGGTTCGGTGGGGTTTTCCCAATCAGTAAACCGAACAGCAACGGGGAGGACAGTTTGGCCATCTTCTACATCTACGGCCATAAAGAGTGCAGCGTCTTCGCCACGGCCAGAGAAGTTATAGGAGCCAAATTCAGCTTCGATCTCTTTGCCATCGGCAGTAGTGAAGCCATTCTTATCCAGGTTAACGGGGATATAGCGAGGACCCCATTGAACATAAAGCTTACCATCTTCAGTCCCATCGACGCCATCAGTGCCGACTTTGAGCACAGGGCCAAAGAGACGGAAGTAAATGCTATCACGAGACTTGATCAGGAAAGTGTTCTCATCAAGAGGCAGTTCCTCACTGGTGAGGTACTGGAACACAGTTCCGAGATCTTTACGCATCACCTTGGGGAGGTTTGCGTTTGGAAGGGAGGTGTACTCACTGTTGTACTCACGTCCTGCCAGAGGGGCGAGGGAGGGAGCATTGGTCGAAACGTCAATCGTGTTGATGTTAAAAGACATGTTTTTAGTTCCTTTGAATGAATGTGTCTCTTGGAGTAAGATCTCTCTTAGCTCACTTTGAAATTATACCATAGTAGTCAACGACTGTCAACCACCATCTTTTTCTTTAAACTTTTTTTCTAGATCATAGAGGTATGTTTTTGCCTCTAGCTTGATCGAGTAAAGTTGCTCAGAGAGCGGATTAAATGGGCAAAGAGGAGGGATGTATAAGAGGAGGGTATTTTTGTACCAAAGCTGACGCTCAAACGGGCATTTGTCTGGCACCGACTCAATCCATTTATTGGCAAGCTCGGGCGTCCATTCCTGAGGTCTTAAATAAGAAACCGAAAATTTTGGAAAATAAGAAACCATCCTCACCCACCACCGGGGTGCTCGTGCTTTTCTTCCGGTGGTTGATGATGTTTTTAACATAGTTAGTTAAGTTACAAACCTAGTTCGCTTGGAGTTTTTGCCCCTGCATAACCAAAAAGATCTGTGAAGCATAGAGGATTTGGCACAGGATTCAGAGACGTTCTAGTTGTGGGATTTCTAAATCTTTCCGGCTCGGAGTGAGAGAGATAAGCCTCAAAGTTATTACCCACCTCGGATGGAGCTGTCGAATCTTGTACCCAAATGTACTCTTTAAGGTCGTCTTTTAAGCAAATTTCTCCAGAAGAAGGAAGCGCATCTCTTGTAGCAATGATCTCAAGGGTAATGGATTGATCCTCGCCCTCTCCGCCTCCGTCTTCATAGCTCCATTGTACACTATCTCCGCCATTTTTTCTAACGTGAGTCTTTGTTGGGCAAGGAGGCCATGGAGAATAAGTTTCTGTACCAGAAGGAGTACAGACAAAAATAGTAGAGCACGTTTCTTTACCATCACTATCAGTAGAACACGATGTACTCGAAGTTAAGGTGTACAATTGCCTTGTAGGCGCAGGGCCGGGCACAGAAAAATGACTGATTACATAGTCATGATCTCCGCCGTCAAGATTTAAAAGGTAAACTGTAGATGTGCCACTTATGCTAGGATTTGAGTATGAGCTGCGGCTATAAACACTACCTCCTACAGGCGTGCCATCGGCAATAATATCAGAGGCCTGAGGGATATTAAAACTAAATCCATTTTGCCAAGCTGCATTCTTGGTGTTTGTCATCTTTAATGAGACTAGTTTACCGGCATAATTTTTTAAATTAAAAATCATGCTGGATCCACTATTAGAGAGTCTAATTCCTCCACCTTCATCTGTTGATGTGGGAGTTGAAGGACAAGCCGGAATAGATTCGCTCCAAGGCCCAGGAGGGCATTCGCTCGGTCCAGAAGGAGGGCCAATTACGCTTTCTGCTGTAATAACAAACGCCAGGCCCATCGGATTATCCGAGAACTTAGTTAAGGTTACACCTGTGCTAACGTTACCAATTGTAATACCAACATCATAGTCTCCAGGTGAGGGGATCGTAATATTTGTGCCCGAGGGGTTATTAGTCTGTAGAGGCTCAACAGTAACTGATTGGCCTGCCACAGTCATACTTGAATTTGAAGCGTTGTCAGCAACGCAGTATACTTTATAAGTTCCTGCTTGTGGAAAGTTTACTTTTTTAATAGCACTATCCTGGGCTATCTGAAGAGCGTCAGATTGCGCTTGTGTTAAATCGGGATCACCAGGATTTTGTGAATAGAACGTAAAAGTAATTCCATGATTTGATAAAAAAGTACCCCAGTTGGGATATAGGCCAACATCATATGCCCCTGGATACCCAATTGTTCTAGAGTTTACTAATACTGCCGTAGACATAGCTTCTTATCAACCGTTGTTTTCTAGTTTCTTAACTCTATCAGAAAGCTCTTTGATTGCTTCGATAAGAACAGGCACAAGGGACTGATAGGAAATACCGTAGTATTTACTACTATCATCAAGCTTAACTACCTCTGGAAGGACCTTATTAACCTCCTGAGCAATCAAACCAAGGTGAACTGTGCCTGGATCAGATTTCAGCTCGTAGGAAACACCGCGAAGCTTTTCAACTTTAGATAGTGAATCATCGATTCTAATTACGTTATCCTTGAGACGGAGGTCAGAAGCAATACAAATGTCGTCAGTTGCGGTTACTTTATTAAAAGTTACATCAGAAGTTGTTGAGACATCTTGGCCAATAGAGACCGAGTAAGTATTATAGTCATCATCTGTTCCTATATCGCCGTCTGGACCAACGTTAGGTACAACTTGTACCGATACACCAACTCCTGGTGAAATAAATCCTGAAAGTCTTGTCTCTAGCTCTTGTGCAAGCTGTAAAGCGCTGACTGCAAGTAGATCAGATGTTCCTACATTAGAAGCTCCAGATTTCTTATTTCTGGCTCCTTCGATGTCTCCCTTAGAAGCAAACTGAACGACTCCTGCGTAGGAGCTTGTTCCGTAGATTCCAGGTGGGGTCTTGGAAGCAGTAATGTCTCCGGTAGAAAGACTCTTAAATTTAGTATCCTGGCTAAAGAATATATTTGTTCCGCGGCCAAGAACAAGTGAGGCATCGTCTGATAAAAGCAGGTTGTTCTTAATAACAACGTTATTTAAAACCTGATTAGATACGTTACCAACTTCATTCTCTGCCTTGAGTGGAATAGAGAATTGCTCACCGGAACGTAGGTCGAAGACTGTGGTACCAAGGTAATAGTTACCTTCTTCGTTCATACCTGTGGCATAGACTCTACCGCCCGTTTCTTCTACAATAATCTTACCAAGAGCGAAGTCCTGCTCTAAAGGTTCGCCTTGATACGTTGGGAAAGCGGTATCATAGTTAAGATATCCGGTCCACTCCCAGGTATGACCAGAGGCTCTAATTACAGATGGTCTGCGGAGACTTGTTAAGAATCCGTTTGTTGATCCGGTTCCCTTTGTGCTAATCTTGATTCTATTAATTCCAGGACCAATCTCATCAACTGAGTAAAATACACCGGGCCTTGTACCAAGAGCCTTAACAGCAACCTTGGTGATAGACTCTTCTGGGTCTTCTGTGAGTTCTGGCTCATCAGCATCTTGATTGGGGAATACCTCTCCAGCAAAAACGTCTCTAGCAGAAGAAGATTGAGTCATGTAGACAAGATACTTGCCATCATTCTCTGGCTTAATATCTACAGAACCCGGTCTGATATAACTGTCATAAGTTTGTACCTGAGTTACAACAAGAGGATTATCAGAAAGCTTACCACCATTAAGTGGGAAACCAACTACACCTTGTTGTTTTTCAATAATGTAATAACTCTGTGGTCTTCTTAGACCAGACTCTCTGATGTGTCCTTCTAAGATAACCTTATAAATTCTTTCTTGATCTGTTCTTTGGTCGATGCCACGAATAATCTTAATTGGGCTTCTATCAAACATGAAGTCCAACTTTTTAAAGACTAGAGTAGTGGCATCACTTGAAGTAGAGACCTTGTATCTAAACGCAAAGTCTAGTTTCTTCGTGAGATATCCATCGCCATTTGTATCTCCTTTATCATCGGCCGCTTCATTAAATGTCTCTTCTGCAATATCGATGGTATCAAGTTCAATGTACCATTTTTCAAGTTCGCTATCCCAGGCAAAAATCTTGGAGCGGTCATCTAGATTATCGAATCCAGGTGCTTCTTTTTCTTGAATCTTAATATTACCTGTATAGATAACTGAGTTACCCTCTTCATCAAATCCGGTAACATAGATTCTCTTTCTACTAGCTACTTCGCCGCCAGCATGGACGTAGGTGCTGTCATTGGATTTCTTCGTATAAGAATACTGACCAAATGCTACGTCACTAGCACTAGGTGGATTGTTAAGTTCAAAAGGATTAGCAATATCAGAGTTCTGAATATATAATTTGAACGTAGATGGTAAGGTAGATCCAGTGCTATTGTCAACAATATACTTTAAAGTATTAGTGTAGTCAAGAGCTAATCCAGTATTGATAGAAGTATCAATAAGAGTGGGTCCTCTACCAGTTGGAAGATTATTGCTGTCGTATGATAGAGGAAGTGGAGGAATGATCTCTGTGATACGAGTTCCGGTATATACACCTTGTGGAATACCTTCATCCTGAGAGAATGCTCTTTCTTTATATCCAAGGGCTCTCAGCGAAATGTCACCGAAGTCAGAACAAGAGTTGGTAATTGAAAGGTCAGAGCCTGACTCAGAGATAAAGTGATCAGCGTTACCAATTACGAAGCAAGACACTAACTGAATAGTAGCATCAAAGCTTCCTCTGAAACCAAAGTGGCGATACTTGAATGGATCTGTGGTGCAATTTCTGTACTTCTTACCAGCACCAGATTCTTTATTTACCGGGGGATCAGAGTAGTAGTCTATAGAAGGAGTCTCAAAGCAGCTAGGATCGGTTTGTAGCGAGACTTGGGTGTAGTTTGCAGTAACCATGGACTTAAAGCCACTGACTCTAGATCCATCAACCCACATACCATTAAGACCGAAGATAGATCTTACGGAGCAATTGAATACGTAGGGTGAAGAAGATCTTGTAGAGTTAACGTCAGGTAGCTTGAAGTATGAAGTAGAACCAGCTTCGTTAACCTTAAGAAGAGCAGGACCTGGGAACTCGGGGGCGCTGGTTGGATCAAAGTCAGGTGACTGAATGCCGGTCTGGTTTTGCTCAAGGTCCTGAGAACGATCGTTCTTAGAAGCAGCAAGAGGAGCAACAATTGTGGTTTCTCCAGTTACAGGAGATAGGCCATCATTTCCCCATCCATCAATACCTGCAAACAGAGAAGCAACTTTTTGATAGTATGAGGTTTCAGTATCAGAGCCTTTAATTTCTGCCTCTGAAGCAAAACCAATAGCAGTTACTGTATTATGACTTCTAGAGAATTGTTGGTTATCTGTAAAAGTGAGCAATGAAACATACGTTCCGCCTGTTACCTTAAAGATATAAGTCTTTTTATCTTGAGCAATGTTTTGCCCAGGAGTTAAAGCAGGAACATACATTGGGCGAATGCGGACTTTACGCAAGTCAACACCATTAATAGAAATACCTCTAGGTACGATCACACCACCATCAGATGGGTTGAAGTCAGAGAGTCTATTGTAGTAGAGAGATTCACCAACGCTAAAGCTACCGCGTACGTTTTGTAAATATATTCTCCAAAGTGGCGAGTTGAGAGTCTCTTTCTCGATCTTATAGATCGTTCCTACACCACCAGTCTTGGTGTACAAAGTACGACCCAAACTCATGCTGACAGGCGGCTGGCTTTGAGAAGAGTTGTTAGTATCAATGACAACGAACGGAGATGCTTTTGTCCATTCTTTTTCTGTCTTAAAGCCAGTATCAACCTGCTTGATTTGCTGTTCGCCAAGAGCCTGGCCAGTAACAGCATTTACGCCGGGTGAGTTATCAACATAGTAATCGCCAGGAGCAAGTTCAATGACAGTAGTGTCATAAGCATCTAGGCCAAAAACTCTTCTACTCGCCCTTGCTGCTTCAAGAAGGGCTCGTTCAATTGTTCTAAAGGGAACATCAGGATCTGTTCCGTTATTATCAATATTATCTACACCAACAGTAGGATCAACATAAATAATACTACGTTGAAGCTCGGAGTTTGCTTGCACTCCGCTTCTCTGGCATCTTCCGGCATTAAATACTTTGATCAGCCCGCCTTCGCCATTAGAGTAGATCGCGTTTGTTTCGGTGATTTCTTTATAGCACTTCTGAGTAGAAGCCTCGTAGCGATAGACTCCTTCGGATGGGTTAGGATAGTCAGCAGGAACTGGTTGGCCGTCTGGGCATTCACCTGCAGTTCTTGTGCCGATATACTCTTTACCACCACAGCTGATAAATGTACCTAGCTTAGGATTACAATCAGATCCAGGTGTTTCCTCAAACTTCCACTCTGCAGTTGCGGCGTGATAGAACAACTCAATATGAGCGTCGCGGATGTTAATAATCCAATCATCTGCAGAGTTGTTGATCTTGGTATCAGCAGCCGGGCGAAGTACTACGGGGTAGCGGTCAAAGGATCCTTCAATGTCAACAATGGCTATTCTGTCATTGTCAGAAGGAGACTGAGGAAGGGTAAGAATAACCGATCCATTTCTTGTATCAATAACGCCTCTATCCCATGACTCGAGCTGGGACGAAACGTTAAGAATTTCGGTGTTCTTCAATACACCGGTGGAGTAGTTATTGAGAGCTCCAACGAACAGGTTAGGACGGAGATCAATAACTCCGGTTCCCATCACATTATTCTCAGAGTCTACATCAAATTGTCCATTGGTGAAATTGAGTTCAGCCAGAGGAACGTATGGATTAGAAGCAGGAGAAGGAAGCTCCGAAGAGATTGCAATCTTTGGTTCTGTAAAGTCTGCGCCCTTCTCTGCGACGTATACGTAGTTCTTACCGGTTGAGCTGATCAAGCCAATGATCTGACGAGGCCATGCAAAAACGTTACCATCAGAAAGGACAATCTTTCCAGCTTCTACAATAACACCAAAGCTCTCAGGAACCCCAGTGGTATCGATTGTGATTGTTTGGTCATCGCCGATGTTAATCGGCACAGTTTTAGGTTCTAGGAACTTAGCCTCAATTGCCGAGGTGATAGTGCCTTCGTATCCTAGAATGACACCATCATGAGCCAACCTACCAATCGCGGTTTCTTGCTCCTCGCGTGGATTGGCAATCTCGTAGTCTTTTAGTTTGTCTCTTTGGCTAACTCCCCAAGAGTTATGATCTGAGTCTCCAACAGAGTAAAAGTCTGCTCTCGGCTCTGCAGCCGAAAAGTCAGTACCTTTTTGTACCTCGTTGAGATACTCCTTGGTAACAATTGTTCCGTTAACGAACGTAATCTTGTCAAGCATTGGAGTTCAAATTATGAAATATTATTGATCCAGAGTAATCTGCCCATCCAGGAATCATTAGGGCCAA
>Ga0070752_1000947_pt1 | contig 21521 bp, 33 predicted proteins | sample VirMetDEL_Aug_30_FD_77440 | JGI IMG/M metagenome (GOLD analysis project Ga0070752, IMG submission 77440) | Aqueous microbial communities from the Delaware River and Bay under freshwater to marine salinity gradient to study organic matter... | ecosystem: Environmental > Aquatic > Marine > Coastal...
GTTCGGGCTGCCAGCAAACGCTCCAGCGTTATTGAATTGGACTTGGGTGTCGGCGCCGCCAGGGACTCCAGAACCGCCGCTGCTAACGACTTCGGGTTCGTAGGCGGTGACTGCAGTGACAAGCGTCGGGAAGTCACCCACAGGGACTTCAAACTTGTTCCGTGAGGCTTCGCGGGCTGCTGTGATGCGGGCTGGGCGGAAACTGACGGTGCCTTCGACGCCGTCCACATACAACGTGATTAGATCGCTGCCGATGTCCAGGTTGGCCAGCGCGTTCGGGTTGATCAGCAGCAAATCGGCCAGTGGCTCGGACATGCCGGCTGTACGCATGGAGACGTACAACGTGTTGGCCGCTCCAGTCGCCAGGTTGATGAAGGGACCTGGGGCGGATGTTTCCAGGCCGATTACATCGGGCTCGTTTATTAAACTAAAGTAGATGCCTGGTGTACCAGAGAACTGACCCGAGGCGACGGTAAACAGTTTGCAGTACGCGACGCTCGAACCATTAACCTTTCGGCCTGGAACGATCTCGTGATACGCCAGATTGAAGCTCACGGCTCATGGCAAGAAACGCTAAGCCAAGCTTAACGGCCCTATTTCGAGCCAGGGCTTCTACTTTTTTGTATCTGAATTGCTGGTCCAGGGGGCGTGAATGCTCATGCCCCCTCCAAGCAAACGGCTGTCGCCCGTTTGTAACTCTTCGTCAATTGGCTCATCAACGACAACAGGGCCTGCTGCTTCTGGCTGGGTTTTATGCCAGTCCTCGACGGCACGGTCCAGGCGGGGTTTGAGGGTGGCTTGGAACTTGAAGTCCTTTGCCGCTTGGTGGACGTGGTCGCGCCAATCCCTCGTGCTGTATCGCACCAGCCAGGTTGTGGTCAGGACTTTTTTCGGGAGATGGCGTTGAGGAGGCTGATAACCAGTTGGATCCAGCTGTTGCTGCGGATGGGCAGCAGGGTCAGGATTTCGCTCCCGGCGGCAGCCAGGATTGCGACGACAGCGATAGTGGTGGCGTCCATTAGAAGTACTTCTCTAGGTACAGCTTATTGGGTTAGTTCTCTCTTTAGGTGTTCTAGTAGCGCTTTTTCGTGTGGCTGCATCCCGGCGCGATCTTTAAGCTCCAGCTCGAAAACCCGGAGGCGCACGGTGCGTAAATACACCTCGTCCACCATGCTCCGCACTTCAGACGTCTTCGCATAGCGCATTTCCACGCCTAAAACAGCGCCGGTCAACGTCACAAACAGGCCGATCCCGATCGCAAACGATTCAAGACCTAATAATGTACTATTCTGGCCTTGGTTCGGGGGTTCCATTGCGCTCTTCGCGTAAGCGTTGGATGAGGGAGACCTCCTCCCCGACATCCAAGTTATCGGGAAGAACTTCACCCCGTTGGAGCACCCGAAGGAATGTTTCGTCCGACAAACCTCCACGAGCGTTGATCTCGTTAAGAACTGCAACGTCCTGACCGATCAGACGGTAGAAATCAAACTCCCGATCCAGCACGATTCTCGGGGCTTCAACTCCCAAATACGCCGCTGCTAGCGCAAATGCCTCGTTTAGGGCGCTTTCAAGCTCTAAAGACAGGATTGCTAGGACACTATTGGCTTGGGCTTGGTCGACGCGCTTGGCGTCTGCTGACTCGCCCACAAATTTTTGACCGAGCAGCTTGGTTACGCCGAGCGTTGCCATCTGTTGCTCAAGTTGCTCAATTTCGGCGCTCTGAGACGCAAAACTGCTCGCGTCTGACTGGATGTAGTAAGCCTTGTGGCCCGGCTCCATCGAAATACCGTAGTTGGGACCAACCGATGCGCTAGATGCGTCCTCGTCCCAGCCCTCAAGCACCAATGTCGGCATTGCCGCGATGTGCAAAGCGTGGATTAGGTCGGCTTGGCGCTGGTAATGCGTGATGTTCAGGGAGGCGATGTCCTGGAGCGGCGGTTTGCTCAGCAGCATCCCCTCACGGGACGCGTAAATCGGCACTAGCGGAATTTCTTCGATGCTCAGAGTGCCGCTGGTCACCACGTTCTCTTCTGGGGTGCCCTCCCCACGCTCGTATGTCTCAAAACGACCGGGGTAAATCACGGTCATTTGCTCGATCTTGTCCTCGCCAAACTTGCCCGCTGGACGGGTGATCACCTGGTAAATCCGCACCTGCGAAAGTGGGGCGCTGGGAAGCGTGTTTTCCTGCCGCCAACCCCAAATCTGTGGGGCGTCAATGTGGTTGAAGTACGGGCGGCGGCTAAGCGCTCGCTCCTCCGCCAAAGTCAGCGCTCCAGGGGCGTTGGGGTAGTCGACCAAAATGGCGCTGTGCCCGTAGGTCAGCGTCGAAATCATGGCGCGACGGGCGTATTCGTTTATCGAAGAGCCCAGACCGTCGACGTTACGGGCAAAATCTTGCCAGTACTCGTCCCCAAGCACACGGATTGGACGGCGCAGGACTAGGCCGGCGGCGTTCTCGATGATCCGGATCGTGAATGGTGAGAGGACGCTGCGCCGAATACGCGCTTTCCAGGCTTCCTCGTCCTCGCGGGGCTCTTGAGGCAGGTAGATCGGGGCGTTTAGACGGATCCAGTCGCTGCCGTTCGTTACGGCTTCCATGATTCGCCAGCCGTCCGACATCGCTGCGACGTCGTTGTCCCGGTAAAACGGGTCGTCGGTTGCCGTTGACCCAGACAGATACCCGGAATACGCTGTATTGCTAAACGCAGGGCCTGGATACACGGCTATCGACCTGGATTTTGTTAGTAGCAGCTTACAGCAGCACGAGTTGATTACCAAACTCGATAGCTAGTGCCGCCCGATTGGGTGCTTTTGTTTAAGTTGAATTTCATCAGACATAGGTAGCCGAGAGCATCGAACAAATGGTCTACCCCAAGCTTCTTGTTGGGCATCCCGTTGGCGTCGTAGGTAAGGGTGCGCAAGGATTTAATCGTTTCCTTGCAACGGGGGTGAATCTTGAGACGCCGGACGTCATTACTGTCTAATACAGCCGTGTTGACACAGTTCACCTTGTCCCGGACTTTCCAGGGAGAGCGGGGACTGCTTACCTTTATGCCGCCCTTGCGAAGAATAGCGTGGTCCGTTAAACCAACACCAGCTGTCTTCCTGGCTGCACCAGTCGGATCGGGTGATACGTCCTTACGACGCTCCAGGCCGAATTTTTCGTTGATGGCCTCGACCATTTCCCATGTTGTCGAGTTGACCATAACAATTTCGTCGAAGATGTGGAGTTCATCTTCTACTCGAACTGCGCAAACACAGCTCATATTATCAATGTTAAAGTCCAAGCCGAGGTAAAGGGTGAGTTCGGGGATGTCCTTGACGGTTTTGTCGATGTTGTCTTCGGAGAAGTTGACGGCGACGAGGCCGGAAAGGTTCTCGAAGGAGGCTTCGAACTCTTGGCGAAAGGTGCGGGGGTCGAGTTGGGAGCGGGCGGCTTCGACTTCCTCGGCTGGGACGTTGCCGCCTTCAATCGTGGTATAAGACCAGCGCTTCCATAATCCGCTTGGGTCTTCTTCCGCGTAGCACCACAGGTCGTAAAACCAGCTCGCCGTTCCATCCGGCGTTGAAATGAATAAGGCCCAGCCCTGCTTGTCGGCTAGCGCGGGGCGGAGCACTTCGAACCAGACGCCGGGGTCCATAAAGGCAGCTTCGTCCAGCACCACGCCGCTCAAACTGCGACCGCGAAGCGCCATGGCGTTTTCGGTTCCTTTCAGCTCGATAGTTGATCCATTTACGAGTTCGAGCTTGAGGTCCGTTTCGTTTTTCGCTTTTATCCACGCTTTGGGCACCAGTTGTTTGAGGACCTTCCAGGCGATGTCTTTCGCCATGCGGTAGGTGGGGGCGCAATAGAAGAAGGTTTCGCCCGGTTTGTCGATGGCACCGCGTAGGAGTTCGATGCAGGAGAGATACGATTTGCCGAAACGGCGGCCTGCTACAAGGACCCTAAAGCGCTCGCGGCTGTTGAATACTGCGCCTTGCGCTTTTCGTAGCGTTAGTTCTGCCGTTCCAGCAGGCATTTAGGTGAGGAGGGCGAGGAGTCCGGCTAAGCATACAAGGGCTAGCACAGAAGAGATGATGTAGGCGGTGTGGTCGGTGGGGTCGAGGCGTTGTGGCGCGGGGCGAGTCTGTTGGGGTGGCTGATACGTGATCGGTTCGGGGACGGGGCGAACTGGGTCTGGAGAAACTATGCGCAGGGTTGAGACGCTGGTGGGTTGGCGGTACACCGGAAGGGATGAGTTTCGGCGCATGTGCGGACTTACCCAGACGATCTTTCCGTTTGACATGCGGCGGTAGTGGCCGCGCACCAGGCTGGGGCCGGTCTTTCGGGTGCGGGTGCGCCAGGTGGTGCGCCAGCCCCAACTGCGTCTGCGGTAGCCCATTAGTTGCGGCGCTCCAGGCAGGTGGTGGTGTACTTGGTGGGTTGGGTGCAGGTTGTGGTGATGCGCGTGGGGGTGCTTCGGGTGGTGGGGGTGCAGTAGTTGCCGTAGCGGTAGTAGCCCGGTGGGCAGAGGCCCTGGCCGCTCCAGGGCACTGCTGTTTGGGCGAGTAGCACAATAGCCAACATTGTGATGCTGTATTTTTGGGGGGCTTGTTTTAGCGTAGCACAGAATGAACCCCTCCCCCCTGTGCTAGGATAGACAAGAAGCCAGTTGTATCAGTAGGTTCCCTACCCGCCACTGTGCCACACAAGAAACCGACCACCACCCCCGCTTCGGCCGCCCCGATCCCGCCAATCCCGTGCTAGGGTAAAGGGGCAAACGGTTCACCCAAGGCCATGCTCTTCAAAGTTGTTGTCAGCCTCATCGATCGCAGCAACCGCCCCAGCGGTGCGATCATCGGGTTCTCTTACAACGTGCAGGCAGAATCAGCAGAGCAAGCCGAGGCCATGGCGACAGCACGCACAAACCAGCTCCATCAGCCTGGCCTTTACTTCATCGAATCAGTAAAAGACGTAACTCCTACAGTCTCTCGCTACTGATCAACAGCAAAACAAAAGCCCCGCAACTGCGGGGCCTTTTTTGTGCTCAATCTTCGATCTTGATGTTCAGGTTGGGAACGTTAATCTCTAGCGCCTGCTGACCCTCTCCTGCTGCCCTGCCGATAGCGTCCATCAGCTGAGCCGCTGATGTCAACTGGTTCTTGCGCAGCGCTTGGTTCACGGCTCGGAACCTCATGGACATGAGACGTGCAAGTATAGTCTCACGTTCCAGCTCGAAATCTTGCTGGTTCATTGCGCACACCGCTCGCCAGTCACGCCAGGCCGTGGTTTCTGCGATGCTTTCACGTTCAGCGTGCTCTAAGACCAGCTGACGGCAAGGCAGGCCACTGAGCTGGGCTTTGTACAGCCTTTTCTGCCGCGCTTCAATCACGGCGTCTGGGTTCCTTTTACCGAAGGGTCTCTGGGTTCCTTTCAGTTCTTCAGACTCACTCACAACGCGCCGGCTGATTTAGGTTCAATCTACCCAAAAGCACAGCAACAAAAAAGCCCACCTGAGCGGTGGGCCGTGAGGCGAGCGCAGCGAGCCTCACTAGGCGGCGACCAGCTGCAGCGCTGCTGCCGCACGCTCTACGAACTCGGCAGCCTGGCGACGACTGAGCGAACCAGCAGCCTCATCCTTCGCCAGCGAGGCCTGAATCCTGAGGTTTTCAATCAACGCATCGGCCAACAGCGTGCCGCTGTAGGCGTCGACCCGCAGGACGTCGCGATCACCGCCGAACTTGCCACGTTCCAGGCTGATCCCGTTCAGGCCAACCCAGAGCGTGTCGGATTCTTCAATCCGGAACATCCGTTCTGTGACGTGCTCGGTGGTGGGTTCTTGCGTGCCACCACTGCGAACGGTAGTGGTTTCGATGATGCGGGGCTGGTGGAGGTTTGCCATGGGTTTTCTCCTATGGGTGGGGAAGGATGCGAGCCGGGCTCTCGGCTCGCTTGATCTGTACTGTAGCAGAGAAGGGGCTGTGTTGCGAGAGCCGTCAGGCTCTCGCTTCGAGCGCAGCGAGAACCGAACGCGCCAGGTAGGTCATCGCGTGGTTGACCAGCGCGGTCTTCATGTCGTCGGGCGTTTCGACCGTGTCACCCTCCAGCAGTTGCAGCCGGCTTGTGCAGCCGAACGCGCCGCACGCTTCATCGGCCCAGTGCAACACAGAGTCTTCATTGCGATCGTAGAAACGGATCAGGTCTCTCGTGTAGCACTGATCAAGGTTGACCCAGTCGCTCTGCTCGTAATTACAGAGCCCAGACTCGGAAGGGTCGGCGTGCTCGTAACGCTCCAGCAGTTCCGAAACGCAGTCGTCGTCACAATCCCAGTCCTCACGCTCCAGCACGTAGCGCAGCGAGTCGTAGTCGCAATCCACAGACTCCCGCTCGCACCAGCCGCGGTAGATCTCCCTGGCGGAATCGCTCAGCGATTCCCAGCCGCTGAAACACGCGCCAGGGTCGAAACGGTATTCCTGCAGGTAGCGGCTGAGCCTGGCATAGCCAGGCGATGCCGCACCTGCATGGTGCTCAGACCAAAAAAGCCACGATCCAGCCACATAATCGAAACGCTCGCAGTCAAGCGTGGCGGTTGCTAGTTGCATTGGGTTGCTCCTTAAGGTGGGGTAGCGGGTTTATTGTATCACACCTTAGCTACGGTGTGAGGCGCGCCAGTTTCGGCGGTGAGCTTGTCGGCAAGCTCCCACGCTGCGGTGGGATCCTGCGGCGCGGGAATCAGCTCCCACGCTCCAGCCCTGACAATCACAATCACGGTGTTCTCCTATGGGTGTGGTGGAACCCTGCCATCGTATCACAGGATCGGCTGTTTGTGGGGGCGCCAGCCCCCACGTCCCAAAATCCCCATTTCTCCCAAAATCTCCAAAATCCCCATTTCTGTGATACGGTAGAGAGGCTTGGGCGGTAGCAGCCGCTCCAGCGTCCCAGCCACTGAGCACCCCATGGCCACACAGATAGAAATTCAGCAGCGCCAGAGTTACGCGCGTTCGCTGATGGAAGCCGGGCTACCGCAGGCCCGTGTTGCAACCATGATCAGCGCACGCCACGGTGTCAGCCGCTCCAGCGCTTACCGCGACATTGAAGCGGCACACGCGGAAATGGAAGCCTGCGATCACGGGCCAGCCGCCGATGAACTAACCGCTCCAGCCCCTGAAGAAGTGGAAGCCCTGCTAGTTCACCGCTTAACCGTCGCGTGCGCAGCCGGTGAGGCTAAAGACGTCGCCGCGCTGATCAAATCCCTGGACACCGTAAAGCGCTGGCGCGGAACGGGCCAGCCTCACAGCGCATGGGCGTAAGTCTCGCGCGACTCAACCTGCAAACACTTAACGATCCAGCCAATGAATCCCACTGTTGCCGTGCTGAGCGGTTCCCTGATCATTCGCCTAACGCCGAAGCAGCTTCAGAACCTGCTTAAGCAATGGCAAGAGGATGGGCAGCCGGGCGATCAATTAACGTTCCAGCTGGTCAAACCTGCGCAGTGATCAGGTGCTTCGGCCGCTCCAGCTCAGCCAAGGCTGCCGCGTAGGCAGCCTGAGCCTCGGCCTGGGTGACAAAGCTCCCTAGGTAGTGGTTTTTGCCGCCATGCCGAATCCGGGCCTGCCAACGGCTGCCGTCCGGATACGCGCCAGCCCTGGCCCTGCGCGTGTTCAGCTTGTTTCGCCTATTGGTCAGCTCCCGTAGGTTCCACCAACGGTGGTTGTAGTGGTCGCGGTCGATGTGGTCGATTTCATGAATGGGCCACGCTCCAGTCATGAATGCCCAAATCACCACCGCGTAGGGATGGCGGGCCTTGCCATGAATGGAAAGTTGGTGACTGCGCGTTGAATGGTTCCCGCGTAGCACGCGATCGTTATCGCGGCGATGTAACGCGCCAGTCAACGGGTTGTAGCTGTACTTCTCCCAGAGATACTCGACGGGAGGCTTCTCGTTTAGAGTGCTCATGGCAATCGGGTGCTTCGGTTGTCCGGGAACGGGAGGCTGCTACCTCGCCGTTCCAGCCATTCTACATCACATGAATGGGGCTGGGTCTTGTGAGACTCGACCTATGAATGGGCCAAATCCTCGAAATACCGGATAGCCCTGTCTTGAAAGCGCGTTTCGGCTCCTCGCAGTTCCAGCTCTGAAAGGAGACGCACCTGAGGCGCTCCAGAGCGGCGCGCTACCACGATCGCCCCAGCCTCTGGCTTGATTCCGGTGAGGTGTTTGAGCTGAAGGCTGTAAGCGCCTAGTTGGTCGATGTAGTTGGAGAGCATTTCTTCGCTTCGGGCGTTCTGGCTTGTCTTCCAGTCGCAGATCGTCAGCGTGCCAGCTACATCCACGAGGGCATCGCACGTTCCAGCCCAGCCCCCGGGGTGAAAGCCGCTGAATTCCACCGCGTGGATAGCCGTCACGTTCTCAACGATCCAGCTCCTTAAGCCCCTTGCATAGCCTGATGCGTGCCAGGAGACCCTTGGGGCGCCCTCTAAGGCCCTTTCAAGGCCCCATTTGGTAATGGCGGGCGGGCAACGCTCCAGGCCGTCCTCACGGGCCTTCCAGACGCCTCTCTTGTTAGCGGTCTGCCTTGCCAGTTTCGCTCCGACCTTGAGGAGATACTCCGCGCTGTTGTGGGCGGTAGTACCCCTGTTCGCTGCGAGGTCGCGTTCCTGCGTCGAGCCAGGGCGTTCCAGCCACCTTGAAAGGGCTTGTTTTTGCCAATCGGGTGCTGTGGCCCCCAGGATCCGGGTTACTGAATGGAAAATTTCGCCCGTTTCGGGGTGGCTGTAGGTGCGACCTTCCTCGGAGTCGTGACGAACCAGCCTCCACTTGCGCAGCCCCGCTAATGCGTCCTGGGCGCTAGTACAAGTGTTCTCAGTCATTGATGAGGGCCTCTCCGCCCTTCGTGTGTTCTTCGATCCAGGCCTGCTGGAGTTGGTGGACTTTGGTTTCGATCAGGTGGGCGCTGGTGACCCAGCCGATCTGGTCGCCTACCCGGACTTCAACGCTCCCGTCGTCTAGGAAGTTGGTTTCAGTGGGTGGGAGGGTCATTAGATATACGTTCCCAAACTAATAATACCTAAAGAGAAGGGGCCAGGCAAGTCTGACCCCCACCCTTGTTTAGTTATTACTTAGCGCCGCCGAAGGGGTTGCCGCCCACTAGGAGTTGCTTGATGTCGTAGCCGTCTTCCTGTGCTTTAGCCCAGGCGGCGTCGATCTGATCGCGGGCTCCTTTTTTGATCGGTACGGCGCGGAGGCTGTAGCTGATCGGGGCGGTCTTGCCGTCACGTCCCAGGCTGAAGTCCCACTGGGTGAGGTCTTCGTAGTCTTCCATCGAGACGATGGAGTCCAGCTCGCGGATCAGAGTTTTCTGGGTGAACTGGACCACCTGAATGGTCTCGGTGTCGTAGTTGTACGCGAAGAAGGCCAGGCTGAAGACGACCTTGTCGGGGGCGGTGCCCTCGAAGTTCAGGCGGCGGGTGTACTCACCCATCTCGGCGTCGATGTCGCTGGGGCTGGGCTCCTCCACGAAACGGAAGGGCTTGGCCGCGCCATCGGGTGACTCGCCCCAGACTTGCCAGAACTCCAGCGGCTCCTCGCTGACGATGTGGAAACGGGCAGGCTCGCCGTCTTTGATGTTCTTGAGGCTCAGGTAACCGCCGCTCGATTCCTTCTGAGCGGTTTGGGCTTTTCCTTTGGCTGAAAGACCGAATTTCATGGTGTTGCGCTCGTCGCGCTGGTCTTGAACTCGTTCAAACTAGCACACGGTCAAGGGGTTGGCAATGGGGCTACCATAGAAAAAGTCCCCAGGCACCGACTGGCACCTGGGGAACTGAACCACTCAACTCCTCTAGGACTCTACAGCATGTCATTTGAGACTGCAGTTAAGGCTTGGCCTGCTCACTGGGCCACCTGCCCCGTCTACCGGAAGGACTACACGATCCAGCGGGAGGGCAAGCCTGATTACACGAGTGACGGCAAGGTGCCCATGGCCGCCACTCGCTACCAGAAGTACGCACCAGCCCGGTCGGCGCTGAAGGCGGATCAGTACCCAGAGATCTATTCGGCGGTGGGTGTGTGGTCTGGCCAGCGGTCGGGTGGCCTGGTGGTGCTCGATGTGGACTCGAACCTCGGAGCGCTCCAGCTCAAGTGGGGTGAGGATCTGAATGGGCCGAGCTGCACCAGCACCAAACAGGCGGCGGCCAAGTTCCTGTTCATGGTTCCAGAGGATCTCTGGGACACCGTGGCGGATGTGAGCCATGAGGGTGGCGGCAAGCAGGGCTTTGAGGTGCTCTGGGGCCGCATGGCGGTGCTGGAGGGTGAATACCCCGGCAGTGAGCGCTACGGCGCTCCTGAGGGCCTCTACAGCCTCTCTGGCGACCTCTCAGCTATCCCACCTGCCCCGCAGTGGCTGATCGCCCTCATGCAGGAGTCCAAGGCCGAGAAAGACGGGCGCTCCAGCAGGAAGAGCAAGGCGCTGGATCCCTATCGCAGCCGCACTCGTGAGGATCGGGAGGTGATCGTTCAGCAGTGCCTGGACTACATACCGCCCCAGGGCATGGGGGAAGACGGCTGGTGGAAGATCGGCGCGATGGTGCACAGCGCTGACCTCGGCGATCGTGGTCTGGAGCTGTGGAGTGAGTGGAGCCAGCGGGATCAGGACTACGCAGGTGACTGGGAGAAGGGCGATCCGTGCGCCGAGCGCTGGGCCAACTTCAAGTCGGACGGCGGCTACGGCATTGGCAGCCTGATCAAGTGGGCGGATGAGTACGACCCAGCCCGCAAGCGATTTCAGGGGAACAGTGGTGCACGGATTGTGGAAGAGACGGAGGCGGCGACCGTCAGCTTCCGCCAGGACTACCTATCCGCTGAGGAGCTGATCTCCAAGGCGCTGGAGCTGGAGGAGACGATTGAGGATCCCGCTTACCTCGATCAGGCCAAGACGATCCTGGCTGCGCAGGGTGGACGGGCCAGGGAAGGTGCTCTGGCTGTTGATCGCCTGATTGATGCTCACCTGACGTTCAAGCGCAGCAAGGGTGGGAAGCCTGCTGATGTTTCACAGTTGGATGACAGCGGCTTTGAGTACCTGATTCCGGGGATCCTGCCCAAGCCGTGGTTGCTGCTGGTTCATGCCGATGGCGGTACGGGTAAGAGCGCCATGGCCATGACCCTGTGCAAGCACGTCAGCCAGGGCAAGCCGTTCAACATTCACGGCTCGATGGTGGACGTTCCAGCCGGTCGGTGTCTCTGGCTGAATGGTGATCAGAGCGAGCGGATCACGAAGCGGCAGTTCAACCTCATCGGCGTGGAGCGTGGGGTTGATGTGGTGGGTGAGTGGGATATGCAGTGGTATCGGCGCTTCTGTCGGATGCAGGAGGAGCGCAAGTACGACCTCGTGGTGATCGACAGCCTCGATGGCTGCAACGACTCCAACCCCTATGAGGAGAACCGGCGGGAGTATGCGCTGCCCTTGAAGCGCCTGGCGCGCCGCAACGGAGTGGACTTTCCCGCTTGCTCGATTGTTGTGATCCACCACAACAACCGGACTGGGGGCTTCAGGGGCACCAGCGCGATCAAAGCCGCTGTGGATGAGACCTGGAACATGCGGAAGGTAGACGCGAAGGAGTTAATGCAGATGGGGCTGCCGTTCAACAGCCGGATCATCACGGTGGAGAAGTCCAGGGATGACCGGGAGGGGCAGCAGATGGTGTTCAGCCTCATGCCGGATTACACCTACCGAATCGGTCCCATGCCGGAGTGCAAAACCCGGATTAAGGGCGACGGTCCAAATGACTACATGCTCGACGTGCTTCGCCTGATGCGGGAGTCCGAGCTGCCTCAGTCACTCGCTGACATTCGGGACGACAGCCTCATCGGTGGCAAGCACAAGGAGCGCGCCATCAAGTACGCGCTCCAGCGGCTTGAAGCCCAGAAGCTGATCGAACGGTGCGATCCACCCACTGGGTTGAAGTTCAAGGGGCGTCCGCCGGCTTACTACCGCGCCTTGGGTTATTCCGTTCCAGGGTTCAGGAAAAAACCCCTCGCGCAGGGGGAGTCCAATAAAAGTCTGTCTAAAGTCCAAAACCCAGTGACTGGAACGGTTTTAAACGACAAACCAGATTGTCTAAAGTCCGATTTTGTCGAAAGTCCGGGCGCTAGTACAGATGCACCAGGGACTTTAGACAAAACGGGACTTTCGACAAAACCGTTTGTCGTTAAGAACGACTGCGCTGGAACGGATCCGAGTTTTGACGCGGATTTAGACGGACACAGGGTGGAATCGACCCAAGAGGTGATGGAGGACGCCTGGCGCTGGGTCGAAGGCAGCTAACCGCCGGATGAGCGCACAAGACCTCAAAAAGTGGCTGGACCGCTGCGGGCCCGAGGCTCCGGCCGACCCAGTGGCCGGGGAAAACGAGGTTGTACGTTTTTGGTACAACCTCAGGCGCCGGCCGCCCGGGCCCGGGGGCCCGGACAATGAAACTGAAGGCGCTCCACGCCGCTGCCTGGGACGAGTTCGACCTGGATCTCTGACAGCAGAAAGGCGGAGCCGTAGCTCCGCCTCCCTTTGTTCTTGCGAACAGCCTGACGTTAACAATGTTAACCGAGCACGTATACAGATGTCTACGTGTTACTTACAGCTTGTTCGATTTAAATGCACTACAGGTTTCGGTTGTTGCCGCCTGAACCCAGTGCTAGCGTATGGGCCTGCCCGCGACAGCCTGACAGCGGCGAGGCAGGCGTAGGCGCTAAACAACTAAATGACACAACTGAAGCCCGCCGACAGTTTCGTCGTGCGCTCGTGGAACGGACAGACGATCCGTATGCGAGCAGGCCGTGTTTGCCTCACTGACCTCTGCAAGGCCGGCGAAACCGGCAGCGGCAACCCAATCAGGTTTGCTCACTGGTTTGAGAGCGACGCCACTCAGCGATTTCTCCAGCACCGCTCCGCCGTTACTGGCCGAGAGGTTTTCGCAATAAGCTCGGCTATTGACAACGCCGAAAATTCGGCACTAATCGTCCGCGAGTCAGAGCGAGGTGACGCTTGGGGCGACGAGGTGGTCTCCCTCAAACTCGCTGGCCGCCTTTGCACCGAGCTTGAGCACGAAATCTATCAGTGGTACGCGGAAACGCGAGTGTCCCAGGTGCGGGACACTCAGCCGCTTGCGTTAGCCCCTGCCCCTAATGAAGACCTGGCGTTTGCGGGCTTGGTCGCAACCATGGTGGAGAAAGTGGGAGGAAGCGCCAAAAATTCACTTGCCATAAGTTTTACGGCGCTCGCCAACAAGCACCCCGACTACAGACAGCTGTTTTTAGAAAACCAGCGTTTACTGTGCCCTTCAGCTGAAGAGTTTGTAAACCAAACTAAAATTCTGGAGGGACTGGAGAGTGAGATAACTGAGCCCATTGTTGACCACCTTACGGCTTTAGCCAAAGAAGCAGGTTTTATAACTAAGAAAGACAAAAGACAACTTGTAAACGCACTATTGTGCCAGGCAGGTTTACAGTTTCGTACCTCAGACAAAAGGCGGGGACAGGCCCCTTACGCACTTACCAAACAAGGCGCACGGTATGCAAGGGAGGAGACGCGCCCAGCCATGTATCAAGACGACGGGGCCTGGGTTCCGCAACTTTTGTGGAATTTTCAAGAGACGTTGGCTTTTCTGATTAGCTGGATAAACAGCAACTTGCAGCCAGTCTCTAGCCGTGGTTGAGTGTCCCGCACTTGGGACACTCAGCGGCCTACTTCCAAGGGATAGGCCCGTACTTTTGTACTAGCCCGGTGTAGGTGGCGTGTTTTGGGTGGCTGTCGTGGTGGCGGCCATCCAGCCGGAACAACTTTTCGAGCCACTCGATACGACGCTCATCCTCGACGCGCCAGGCTGGTTCGTAAGCCACAATAGTGTGCTAGTATGGTGTGTACCTAAAACATTTTATGTAGTGCGCGAGATCAAGCTCCGTCTCGAAGAACCGACCATCGCCGCGCTCGATGCTCAAGCTGCCGTTCATAACGTCAGCCGCTCTGAAGTGATCCGCAAGTGCATCAGTGAGGCCGCACCAGCTACCAAGCTCGATGCCCAGGGCTACAACCAACTCGTGAGGGACGCCTATTCTTTTGTGGGCGGTGGAATGGATCGGCGGCAATTCGAGGGACTTGTCGCCTTTCTCTTCAACAAACTCGCAACCGTCAAGGTTTGAGCCAGCCTTGCTTGGCCATCTCGGCAACAACCTCCTGCTGGTGCTGATACAGCTGGATGGCCTGCAATGCGATACAACGCAGTTGCTCTACGTCCCGGCAGCCATCAAGCTCTCTACGCATCCGTTCCAGGGCAAATGCTGAGCTGGGACGCATTGGTCCAATGCCGTTCACCCATTGTGTCAGTTGGTTTCAAGAGATGGAGCATCAACAGAATCTTTACAGGGTTGTGGTCCGGGATCGGGAAACTGGCGACGAGCATCTTTGCCTTGTGCGCTGCAGTAGCAGTTGGGCTGCTGTGGTTAATTGCCTGGGGGTTGCTGACCGCGAAACTGCGCTTGTCTCTGTTGCTTCTGTCCGCGAAGCAGACGCAGAAGCAGCAGACTGCACCTAAGCGCTCCAGGCCGATGCGAACCGTCCAGCTGACATACATGGAGTTGGAATACGCGGAGAACACCGCTGCGGTCGTGCGGTTCACGGCCTACGCAAGAGATGGAAAAGCCGAGACCGTCAGGCAGTTCGCCTATGACGATTCGCCGGCGGGTGTGCAGGACTTTGAACAGGCTGTTCAGGTCGGAGTCGCCAACGAGCTGGACATGACGATCTTGAGCTGCTACTCGCCCGACTACTTCCCCGTGATTCAAGGAATCCTGGAGGACTGACCCCCATCCCCCTTGATCGTGTGCTACGGTATGGGAGTTCCAACCGGAGCCACCCATGCCCCAAGTTCAATTCCTCAGCGCTATCCGCAAGTTCCCCGACTGGATCGAGTTCGTTGCGGTCGTGCCTGACATGGTGCAAGTCGCACCAGCCACTCGCTGGGATCCCCCTGAGTTCGGCTCCGCGCAGTGCCGCGGCCTGCTCTCCTGGGATCCTTACGTCGATGGCGACTCTCTTGATCTGACCGATGAACAACTCGAAAGCCTTTGCCAGGACCCGTCGATCGAGTGGGAGCTGGACCCGAACGATTTTTAATAGCCTGCGCAGCCCTTACTTCTGGTTTGGGCTGCTTCTCTCCTACAACCTCTACGACTGGACCCAAAACCATGGCCGCTATCAAACGCATCAGCAAGTCGGCTGCGCAACAGCAGAAGAGCATCGGGAACCCGCCAACTATCCGGGAGAAGACTGGTGCCATACCTCTCCAGCAAACCCAACCTGCCCAGACCGTTCCAGCCTCACCGAATACCCCGGACCATGATCCGGTGGATCGTCCCAGTCACTACACGCAGGGCGACATCGAATGTCTGGACGCAATCAAGGCGTCCATGCCGCACGAGCAGTTCCTCGGCTTCCTCAAGGGGAGCGAGATGAAGTACGTCTGGCGCTACCAGCACAAGGGCGGCCTCGAAGACCTGAGGAAGGCCACCTTCTACCTGGCGCGTCTGATCTCTGAGGTGTCGGTATGACTCACGAGAAATCTGACTCCAAGATCACTCTGAGCGAGCGTGGAGAAGAAGTCATTTGTGTTGACAGGGAAGGCTTTCATTACAAAGGTCAGTTCATCGCTGATGCAGGCGAAGCGCATCGCCTGTTGGTTGCGTTCCTGAAAAGGCACACCACTGTCTGATCCTGTGCTACAATTCCAACGTCAACGAGGTTCATCCATGGCCCACAACGACCTGTTCCTGTCCACCACACGTCCCAACTACTACGAGTTGCTGCCGCAGATCGAGGCCGCGATGGCCGATGAGGATCGCACGATCCAGGCACGGCTTGATGCTGGCTGGGACGCTGATCCTGAGTACGGCTGGGCGTCGCCCGATGGCATCTCCGAGTCCGACTGGGAGACCGAGGGCTACCCCCTGCCTGAGGAGCCTGGCTTTGCCGAGTTCATGAAGACCTACGCACAGATCAACTGATCCCGATAGATCGGTAATTCAGGTTTAACTTTCTACATTCCGAGTCCACCCATGGCCGACTACAAAGTTCTGTTCGGCGTCGAGCATCTCGACGCTGTGAACACTTGCGTCTCTCTGGCGTTCGACACAGAAACGCTCCAGCTCCAACCTGAGAAGGGGAAGCTGCGCCTCATTCAGCTTGGCTGTGAGGCGCGTAAGACCATCGTGATCATCGACTGCTTCAAGCTCGATGCCGAGGGTTGGAAGAAGCTCCGCTTGTTCTTCAGCAATGGCCAACGCTTTTGGTTGGCGCATAACGCTGTGTTTGATCTGGGCTGGCTGCAAGAGCACGACATTTACGTCGAGGGGCGTGTGCGGTGCTCGATGATCGCCAGCCGCCTGCTCAACAATGGCGTGCCCAACATGAAGCACGGCCTCGATGCCGTCGCCAAGCGCTACCTCAAAAAGGAGCTGGACAAAGAAGAGCAGCGCTCGGACTGGAGCGGTGAGCTGTCCATCAGTCAGCTGAAATATGCGGCCGAGGATGTGATCACGCTGCTCCAGCTCGATCCAGTCCTGGATCAGCGGTTGGCGAAGGCTGCCCTGGCCAGAGCGTTTGCCATTGAGTGCAAGGCGTTGCCCGCCATGGCGCAGATGTGGCGCACTGGCCTGCCCTGGAACGCCGAGAAGCTTCAGAAGGTCAGGGAGGACTACGAGTACGACATCGAGCAGCTGGGCAAAGACTTCGTGCGGCAGCTTGATCAGGCGCTGCCCGAAGAGCACAAGCTGCCTCGCGATCCAGACGGCTCCTTCAACTTGCGGGCTAAGACCACTGGCTCCGTGCGGCTGGGCACCAAGCAACTGGCTGGCTTCAATCTCAACAGCCCGCGGCAGTTAGTCGATAAGTTCACGGTGCTGCTGGGCCGGCCTCCGGTCGATCCGAAGACAGAACGACCCAGCGCCTCTAGGGCAGCGCTGCGTAACTACGCTGCCGACCATGAGGTGGTGCAAATCTACTTGGCCTGGAAGAAGGCTGAGAAGCGCCGCCAGATGGTTGAATCCATCCAAGACAAGCTCGGTGCTGATGGCTTTGTTCGTGCCAGTTACCTTCAGTTGGGCGCAGATACGGGGCGGATGTCCTGTATTAAGCCGAATAATCAGCAGATTCCACGTGATGAAGCTTTCCGTTCTTGTGTGGAAGCTCCCGATGGTTGGCTCCTAGTTGATGCTGATTTCTCCGGCATGGAATTGCGCCTAGCGGCAGCTGTTGCCGAAGATCCGGTGATGACCGAAGCGTTCCAGGCTGGGCAGGACCTGCACCAACTCACAGCGGATCTGCTGGGGTGTGAGAGGCAGGTGGCTAAGTCCGCCAACTTCGGCCTGCTGTACGGCTCGGGTGCCAAGGGGCTTCGTGACTACGCCGGCGCGACTGGCATCACCATGACCATGGAGGAGGCCAAGAAAATCCGGGAGGATTGGCTAACGGCGTACCCCGGAATCCGCATGTGGCAACAGGCCAATGCCCGCGACGCTGAGAAGTCCGAGGGCAACCAGTGGGCCGAAACTCGGATTCCCATCTCCGGCTTCCGGCGCTTCCTGCCCGGTGACATGAACCGGCTGACCGTCCGTTGCAACACACCGATCCAGGGGGCTGGTGCGGCCATCCTCAAGGTGGCGCTGGCCAACCTCTGGGGTGAGGTCAAGAGCCAGGGTGAGGATGTGGTGAAGATCGCTGCTGCAGTACACGACGAGCTGTTGTTGCTGGTTCGTGAGGATCATGCGCAGTGGTGGGCCGAGCACCTAAAACGAGTGATGGAGGCGGCTGAAGCCAAGTGGTTGGGTGACATCCCGGCACTGGCTGAGCCCCAAATCGGTAAACGCTGGTCCGAGGCTCACTGATGAATTGCGCCGTCTACACCGTCGAGGGTGGCTACAAGCTTCAAACCCAAGCTGGCTCGGTGTACTGCACTAGCCTGTGGGAAGCAATGGACCTTGCTTACTCTCTTGGCGAAGACTGGGCGGCAGCTGGTCCTGGAATACTTGAGCCGGGAGACGCGGTTGGCATCCACGGCTGACCTTCAGCGCGCTGCTGAGTTCTTGGAGTGGAGCCGCTACGTCAGAAAGGGCTGTGCCAAGCAACGCGGCGCTTCGCGCCGGGCGCAGCTCAATGCGTGGCGTAAGGATTTTGACGCTCCAGCCGCTTGGTAGCACAGTGCTAAGATTGGTAGCACACGAGCGCAACGCATGGCTACCCGGCACGGGAATAAGAGCTACTTCCAGATCCTGCTGGATCCCAACCGGGCCGACCTGGTCATGCAGCTGTCGGACCAGGCAGGGGTTAAGCCCACCGCCTGGATCCGTGATGCTCTTTATGAGGTGCTGAAGCGCAAGCTGCCGTCGTCTGTTTACGACGAGGCCTTGGCCAAGGACGAGGTGACCTGGCGCGAAACCGTGCGCAAACGTGTAGAAGGGCGACTGAAAAACCGAAAAGACTCGAAAGAATCCACGGAAGCCTGACTACATTGCTACATTACGGGCTGCATTTTTTCAATCCGTGCGCTTTGGTGTCGGTGTTCACAACCCGCCTGGCTTCTACGTTCTCGCTCCAGTCAGTGACGGTGAAGCCCGGCTGCAGCTGACCTCCATCGAAGAAGACGCCTGCTCGTTTTCCAGCTTGATGTCTGCGATCATGTTCGCGGCCGTGGTCAAAAAAGACCACGGCTTTGGCACGCATGTCTACGTCACTGACGAGAAGTAATGGACAACCTCAGTCAGTACATCAACTCCATTGCCCGCTACCCGCTGCTGACCAAAACCCAGGAGATCATGCTGAGTCGTCAGGTTCGGGAGTGGCTCGACGCAGAGGAGCCGACGCCCCAGCAGGCCAGGATCGGTAAACGGGCTTACGAAAAGCTGATTAACTGCAACCTGCGGATCGTAGTGTCGATCGCCAAGAAGTACATGCCACGTGCCAGGCGCACGGAAATGTTGGATGTAATACAGGAGGGGAACATAGGCCTGGCGCATGGGATCAAGAAGTTCGATCCTGAGCGGGGCTATGCACTATCGACATACATCTATTGGTGGATTCGGCAGGGGATTACGCGCCACCTCAATTATCACGATCGGATGATTCGGCTGCCTTGTAATGGGGTGGATCTGCTGAACAAGCTGCGTTACTGGCTGCCGCAGTTCCAGCAAGAACATGGGCGGATGCCGACCCAGGAGGAGTACGCCGAGTATTTGGAGGTGTCAAAGGATCGGGTCAATGACTATCTGCGGCATGTCCACGACTGCACCAGTCTCGATCAGAGGGCCAGGAGCCTCTCGGATGATGGCTCTGCGCTGGTCGAGATGATCCCAGACGAGCGTGAACACCCGATGCAGTCGCTCGAATGGGCGATCGGTGTCGGCGCTTTGGATCTGCTGCTGGATCGTCTGCCAGAGGATGATCGCGAGATCCTAAAGATGTACTACGGGATAGGCGGGCATCGCACGCACACGCTCGCGGAAATCGGTAGAACATTTGGCGTGTCCAGAGAAAGGATTCGGCAGCGGCACAGCAAGGCTGTGCTGAAGCTGAGGATCCTTTCGACTGGTGCGTCGGTCGGAGAAGTCTGCAAATGAAACAGCGTTCAACCGCCGGCTGCCCCGAGTGCGGCAGCTCCAGGAGTTCTGTCGTCTTCACGAAAGACACGGAAGACGGTCAGCGGCTACGCCGCCGCCACTGCGCCCATTGCGAGCACAAGTGGTATACGGTCCAGCCACAGGAAAAGTCGCTGCCGCCGTGGGCTGTGACTTTCACTGGTAAAGGCTCCAAACAGCAAATTTTCTTACACCCGCAGGTCATCAATGCTTAATCCTGTATCACTTGTCTGGGCTACGCCGGACGCAGAGAAGCTCATCGCAAAGATGGCGCGCGTTTCGAATCCAGACAATCAAGAAAACCACGAGACGGCTCCTCGCTTGCTTCGATACCTCATCGAGCACCGTCACTGGAGTCCGTACGAGATGGCCTCGCTCTGCCTAGAGATCAAGACGGAGCGGGACATTGCCGCTCAGATCTTGCGGCACCGGAGCTTTTCGTTCCAAGAGTTCTCGACACGTTATGCCAGGACGGGGCCGGCTGAGATTCCCAAGTGGCGGACACAGGATCTGAAAAATCGGCAGGCCAGTCACGATGACCTCGATCCCAAGATTGCCGAGCAGTTCGACTGGCAGACCTCAGTGCTGATGCGCAACGTCTACTTGACGTACCAGGACATGCTCAATGCGGGCATTGCTAAGGAGTGTGCGCGGCGGATCCTCCCCCTCTGTACGCCGACCACGTTGTTCATGAGCGGGACATTGAGGTCGTGGATCCACTACCTCGATTTGCGGTGTGGGGGTGAGACTCAACTGGAGCATCGTGAGATTGCCCAGGCGGCTAAAGTGATATTCGCAGAGCAATTCCCTGTTATTGCGGAGGCTGCATGGCCATCACAGACATCCAGCTGACGCCCCAGGAGTGGAAAAACTTTTGGGCCTACTTCAAGGGGGAGCCTCAGCAGGTCGAAGCGATCGAGATGCTTAGGCAGTTCATCAATGAAGCGGATCCGACGCTGCTGACGCAGAACGCCAACTGGGTGCTCAAGTTCCGCGAGTCGCCCAAAGAGCCGGATGTAAGAAAACTTACGCCTGGTGCGTCGTACAGCCATCAGATCACCCCGTCGTTCACTTATGGCGAGATCTGTCTTTACCAAGAGGCTCGGCGCTTCAAGCATCAGCACCAGTGCGATACAGCCTTGAAGCTCTGCCAGTTTCTAGAGAAGGCTCGGGCTCACTTTGGCTCCGCCATCATCGTCACGAGTGGCTCGCGGCCCGAGCCCTTGAATCAGCAGGTTGGCGGCGCTCCTGGCTCAGAGCACACGTTTTACGCCGCAGGAGTTGGGGCGGTAGACGTGGCTCTGGAGCGGGGCAACCAGTACGACCTACAGAAGTGGGTCGATGCCAACTGGCCCGAGTCAGTTGGCTACGGAGCGCCTTCCTTCGTCCATATCGGCTGCCGTGGCGATGGGCAGCGTCGGCGGTGGAATTACTAGAGAAATCCTCAGCGCTGTCCTGATCTGATCATGCTTTCGCGCCACAATGCGCCCTCAGTAATACGACGACGCTTTAGGCCAGCTTCAACATTAGTACCCGGATTGCGGTAAAGCAGCATCGCGTCTGGCACTGCATCCCAATCCCGCTCACGCAGCCGCTTGCTAATGGTTTCAAATCCGCCGGAACCGTAGAAGCCGGATCCAAGGTTGTAAGCGAATGAGATCAAAGCAGACTGCTGCCCATCTGTCATTGCCGACCAGTGCGGCACCGTTTCGCTGAGCTTTTTAGCGATTTGATCGATTTCAGTGCGGACGAACATGCCCGCTTCAATCACGGTGATTTTGTCGCCACGACTAACACGCCTCCCACCTGGGTAGCGAGTGGTGCCGTAACCGATTGTCCAAGGATCACCGCCGCTAAGTGGATCGGGGTA
>Ga0070752_1000959_pt1 | contig 21384 bp, 27 predicted proteins | sample VirMetDEL_Aug_30_FD_77440 | JGI IMG/M metagenome (GOLD analysis project Ga0070752, IMG submission 77440) | Aqueous microbial communities from the Delaware River and Bay under freshwater to marine salinity gradient to study organic matter... | ecosystem: Environmental > Aquatic > Marine > Coastal...
AAAAGCTGAAACGGTTGCGAGCGGTAGTTGAACAGATACAATCTACCCCTGCAATGTTGCCTAGCTTCTGGCCGATCAAGGCTAGGGCGGTAGGGTTTGCGCTAGGGTGGGATATGTCGCGATAGGTGGGAAAACGCGCAGCACGGCAGGAATGATGCGTCGCATGTATGCGAATTGCGGGCATTTGCGGCGAATCGTGCATAACGTCGGTCGCAAGTGCATATGCTGCAACAGTTTGCAACGTTGCCCAATCGCATAGGGGGCGCTGTCCCAACGCTGCCCGCATGTATTGTTACCTACCCACTCCCCTGTTTTTGACACTTTTTTTAATGTCCAGTGCCGGGGTCAGGTATCTACTCGGATATGCCGCAAGTCCTTCGTACCCCGCGACTTATTTAACTTCGCTGCAAACACACCTCACGAAGGATTTTGATTGTCATGGCTAGTCAGGGATTGCGATTACTGCAATTTGCTTGAGCGACAATCGAGGCAGATAGGGACTGTATTATGTTGAGCGAGGTGTCTTTGTTGATGAGGATCATCGCCGTTACATCTGCCGTCACCTGGAGGCTTTTTAGGGCTTACGGTGAGTTAGTTGCAGGCAGAGTTGGTTTAGGCAATCGAGTGCCATTGTGCCGTGATTCTGCCGATCACGGGGGCGACCGTAGCAGGTGTGGATTATGTTGCACATTTGTTGTTGTGTTGCAAGTAAATTTGCTTGCCACACGAATTGTGGCGATACCACAGGGTTTGTGGCGATTTATTTACGTTGCGTTGTTGTGCGAAGTGTTTTGGCGTGGTCTTTTTGGCGTGTTTATTTAGCGCGAATGAGTAGCGCTGTGACGCCGAGCCAAGAGACAGCGAGCAGGCAGAATTGGACAGCGATGAGTAGTGCTGGTTCTTTGGAGTCGGTCCACTGGTTATTTATGAGTTTCCACTGAATCCAGCAGACGAACCAGAGTGCGACGATGCTGATGAGCAGCGTAAAGAGCAGGTGTGTTATTTGGAGCAGTATTTTGATGGTTGCTTGGAACATGGGCAATCCACGTATTCTTCATCTGAGACTTGTACTGCCATTGATCCTCCGCAGTCTGGGCATTTGATATTGTCCAGTGCTTCGTGGCACGCATTGATAGCAACTTGGAGTCGTTTTGCTGTTTTGTTGTTTGTGTTGTCTGTTGCTTGTTGTCGCAGGTAGGAGAGCAGTTCAATTGCGTGGGCTAGTTCTCTTTGTTTCATGTTGCAATCCGTTGTAATAAGCTTCTGCTTCTGCTTCTGCTTGATCTTTGGGCAGTTTTCCGTCGTATTGCATGATTGCGGCCCGTTCTTCTTGTAGTTCGTGGATTTCGAGTTCTTTGACACAAACGGGGCAACATTGAAGCAGTGTGTGGTACTCCATCATGCTTATGAGCACGTCGCTTGGTTCTCCGCATCTTTTGCACTCATTGGCGGTCATTGGATAGCCTCTTTGCGGCGTGTGTTTGCTGCTTGTTCGAGCAGTGCTGCATGATGTGGGCAGCGGGAGGCTATTGCGTCGGGGATGGGCTTATTGCGGCAATAATGCTCGATAGCTCTCTGTAGAGCGATGTTGTAGTCCAAGCCTTCCTGAATACGATTTTGCAATCGTGTGACTTCTGCGATTGCTGCATCTGCGATCACTGTGATTTCGTGGTCTACGTCTTCTAGGTCTGAGATCCACTGTAGCTCTTGAATCAGATTCATCTTCATCAGTTAATACTCCGTCAAAACTGCATATCCAGAAATAGCCATTTGCGTGTTAATTGATCTGTGTTGACCGGGGAGGTAGACCTCAGCAATCCATCGTCCGTATTTCCCTTTGCGGTCCTTGATGGTCTTTAGCGTTACCTTTTCGCCAAGTATTTGCCTTCTGAGCCAATCTCGCGACTCCAGGCCCCTCGCTCTTGTATTTCCCCGTATTTCTGGGGCGTTGATTCCTGCGAGCCGAATCGTTTGCTTTTGCATTTGGATATGGAATCCAAGGTCGATATTGACGGTGATTGTGTCTCCGTCGTAAACCCGTGTCACGGTCGCTTTGTACTCGTACATTGGTCTTTAGCCGTTACATTTCCCGAACAAGACGAGCGTTAACATCGCCATTACGAAAAGCATCATTGGCGGGCGTCCGGTTCGCTCTGTCCGTCGTCCTCGGCGTTCCTTTCGGCGTCTTCTAGCCATTCCAGCAATCCTTTCGCTGTAAATCATCTCACGCAAAAATTCCTTGATGTCGTCCGTTTCGAACTCGACAAGTCGCGGGCTTGATTTCAGGATTACATCCCACACATTCCAGAACACTCGTCATCCCATAAACGCATTTGGTTTTTGTCTTGGTCTGTCCAAAGGTTAGCTTCACTCAAAGGGACGCAAGAAGAATGCAAAAACAAGTCGCCGGTTGTGCCGCCCTTGCAACGCATCGCCTCGTCGAACTCCACGGCATCGGCCCACTCGTCTGGCCGTTGTTCCTTCATTTCCCGCCACTCGCGGTTGGAGCGATATGGGCAACCAATACACGCACTGCGTGGAGCATCTGGGTAGCCCTTCGCCTTCATCCATTGGTGGCACGTCACGCGGTCCCATTTCATGTCGACCAACGGGTAGAAGTGCATCGACCAATCGGCTGTCGGTGTCCTCATTCTGGCCCGCTCCTCAAAGGATATCCCAAACCACTGATTGACTTGTGCCGTTTTTGGTGCGCGTTGCCTGGGCTTTAGACCCATAATGTTCCGTCGCATGAACTTTTCGATCACCTTAATCTTGTAGTTGCTCGTGCATTGCCTGCGTATCTGCCCCTTTGCCCCGGTTTCGGTGTTTAGCGTGAAATAAGGAACACTTAACCACTTTTTCCCTCGCATCTCACCGCTCATATCGTCCTCGCGGATGTTACCCAGTTGGACGCGATGCACTTTTATTTCGGCTTCTTCTGCTCGGGACTCCAACCACTCTAGTTGACGGTACACTGCTGCTGGTTCCCAACCGGTATCGGCAAACACGGCATGATCTAACTTCGGTAAAACGCCCTCGACGGACATTAGCAACACGGCGGACGACTGAACGCCAGCGCCTAGATTCAGCACTTCAATCATTTATTACCCTTTCGCATCGACACGACACAAAAAAACAACCCCCGCACGCTGCGTTGTTGGTGGGGGCCCAGTTCCATGCTACATCCCACACATTCCGGAACATTCATCGTCCCATAAACGCATTTGCCCCGGGCTTTCGTCGGTCCATAAGTTAACTTCGTCTAATGGTATTCTGTCGCTATGCAAAAATGCCTCACCATTCATTCCGTTAATGTTTCGCGTTGCTTTATCAAATTCAACAGCGTCGGCCCACTCGCTTGGCCGTTGCTCCTTCATTTCCCGCCATTCGCGGTTCGAGCGATACGGGCAACCGATACACGCACTGCGTGGAGCATCTGGATACCCTTTATCCTGCATCCAATTGTGACACGTCACGCGGTCCCATTTCATGTCGACCAACGGGTAATAAAAGGTTGCCCATCGATGCGGTGATTCCTTTTGGCGTCGTCTTTCATCAAAGCTAATGCCAAACCATTGGCGAATTACTGGTTCCGATGGTGCCCGCTGTCGTGGTTTTAGTTTCAAAACCTTACGACGAATGCAGTGCTCAACTGCTTGTATCTTATGGTTGTAGGTGCATTTCCTGCGAACTTGGCCGTGACTGCCGTCTGGGTTTTTAACAAAAAATGGAATACTCGACCAATGCCCTTTAGTCTTATCTCCTGGCACTTGCCTTTCTAATGTGTTTGCTCTTATGTTTCCGTTTTCTACTAAATGCACGATAATTCCGGCGTCCTCGGCTTTTGCCCGTAGCCAGTCAAATTGCTTATAAACGGCGTCCGGTTCCCAGCCGGTATCAGCAAACACGGCGTGATCTAGCTTGGGCAACAAACCCTCAATTGACATCAACAGCACAGCCGACGACTGAACACCGGCACCAAGATTTAACACTTCAATCACCGCTAACCTCCTTCTTTGCTGCTTGCTGCTTGCAAGACAAACGATTTTTGATTTGCAGGAACGAACTCCCCGTGCTTGTCGGTCTTGTCTACCGACACCTCTGTGTGTTCCAGCAATCCGTGGTTGAGAAGTTCAATTTGGCACCGCAGCAAGGCTTCTTGCAGGCGCTCTTTGCAAAGACCGATGAATCGCAGTTCGCCGTAGTAGTGTGGTTTACTCATCGCCAAGCTCCTCCCTTGATGCGCTTGCTTCCCATGAATCCTCCCAATCAATACTGAGGTTCATGGGGTGTGCTGCTAGTCCGCCGTCGTTGAAACCCTCTGCGTAAGCTTCGCGGACCAGCGAACGCAGTCGCTCGACCTCATCAACAAGCCGATCAATTTCCTCGCGGTCCTGCTTGCCTGACTCCAGCACCTCGCTGAAGTCCCTAGTTAATGGTTCGCCTTCTTTTTTCTCACTCATGCCTTCACCTTTGATGTAAAAATGGACACCGGGGAATGTGACACTTCAGCACGTAACCCTTAAAGGTTAATGATGTCCCTCGGTGTCCTTGTCTTTTTTAAGCTGCTGCGCTTTCTTTGCGAATTGCATAACAACGTTTCCTAGCTTCGTGTCGATTGCCCACAACGTTCGGCAATTCCTTGAGCCACACGTCGGGCGAGTTGGCTGCGCTGGCTCGCCGCACTTAATGCAGTTTTCGACTTGAAACAAAATAGGTGACATCACTTAGCCCCCGTCGCTGGATTTGAACCAGCCCGCTACATTCGCGACTGTAACGCCACCGCTCCAGATCCACCTGCCGTCGCAGACTTCACGGTTGAGACTAAAACGGGGTAACTCACTTGAGGATCTCCATCGGTGTCTTGCTTGGGTCTATTCCCTGCTGCTGCATGTATCGCAAAACCGCATCTTTGTTTAGACCTCTCGCAATCCTTTTGCCGTGATTATTGAAGTACAGTCGTCGCATTTGCTGACCACCGAACCCAAATGCTTCCGCAGCTTTTTTAGGGATAATGTCAGAATCAGATGAGTCTTTGCTCACAGATTGCCCTGACGCATTTGGTTCAGAAGTTCGCAGGTGTCATGCAAGGCTTGTGCAAAAGGCTGACCAGTTCGGGACGCGAATGTTTCAACCATCTTTACCATCGCTTCGGCTAAATCGAGCCGCTCGAAAAAGATGTTGTCGCGAAGAGTGTTGATGCGTCCGCGCAAGAAATCTGCGTTAATGCCAACGGAAGATTTTGCTTCCTGTGCAACGTCCTGGGCATTGCCAAACATCGTCTTTGTTTGGGTCAACTCGACACTTTCCTGCGACTTGCGAAGCTCGACACGTGGCATAGTCCAAGACGGTTGCACCAATCTTTCGCCGTATTCGAGCACTTTTTGAACCCAGTCTTTCGTCAAGTTCTTAACCCGCAATCCCTGTGCAATTTTGCCTGGAGTCGCGTCGGGGTTCTCGATTATGTACTGCAAGACTTGTGGATATACCTCGTCAAAAGCAAAGGGCCACTCATCATCCCCACCTTCACTTGGATCGGGCGGTAGTGTGTCTTGTACTTCTGGAATTGCATCGTCTCCGCTTGTCTCAAAAGACTCAGTGGAAGGCTTATGCTCCCAGTTCCTTGGCCCTCCAACGGGAAAGGGGATGTCGTCTCGTTCATTGTTGTCAGCTTGCTCCGTCATCGCTCTACAACCTCGTCAGGGGTCAGGGGAATGTTGTAATTGGCGTATAGTTTTCTCCAGGCATCAAAATAACGCTCGGTAAAATACTGCGTTTGAATACGTTTATCGAACGTAAGGTAAGGCGACGGTCGAGGATCACGACCTTCTCGATTTGCTAGCTTGCTTTCAAAATACTCTGCCGCCCATCTCCTGCTTTTCCAGTTGTCAACGATGTGTTTCATCCACCCGCGCTCTTCCCAGCAGGGAATCAAGTCGCGGTGATAATTTAGCGTCTTGCCACGAGCGCTTGGAATCTTTGTGTTAGTCTTCCAACCAACACACCGCTTGCCAGAAAACTTCACGGTCCCTGTAAACCACGACTGCACACGAGCGTCCTTCATTCGCTCAGACTTGATTGCTGATTCCCACTCGCTGAAAACGCAACTCATCTGTGCTGCGGCCCATCCATTTGCCGTTCGCAAGTCCCAGTTCGGATCGAGAAACACAATCTTGACACCCATGTCTTGCCACGTGTTTGCCACGTTCAAAAAGTCCTGGGTGTTACGAAAAGCACGGTCCAGACGAGGAAACACGATAGTGTCTCCTGGCCTTGCTACCTTCATTAGCTCCGCTCCCGCTGGTCTAGCAGCAAAGCTAATCGAGTACGCACTTACCGCATAATCAACGAAAATGCCGGGGTATTTGCTTGGCCCTGTTCGGTTGATTACGTGAGGAACATTTGCGTCCTCTCGAAATTGCTGACCGCCTTCCATCGCTCCAATGCCCATCTTGGGAGGCGGGTCACCAAGCTTGGTTTGATACTCGTGCCAGTGCTTGATCTTCTCGACTTGTGCCGGGATAGACATCGCTGGATCAAACGAGCGGTCCACCCGAATCTTCCCAACGCTGTCTAAGTGAGAAACCCTTGTGTAGCCCCAAGTCCAAGGCTCGCGAAAAGAGTTGGATTGAACGCTGGCCTGCATAGCCTTTAATGCCAGCAGTTCTTTCTCGCGTTCCGCAATTGTTTGCGCAATGCTCTTATTGGTCACGGTCAATACTCCAGTGTGGTGTGGTGATTGTCAGCGCATTAAAAAAGCCGACGATTCGCATCATCGGCTATTTCACTTGATTGTCAAGCCTAGTAGCCAGCGCGCGACGGATCTTTTCCATTGCTGCCGCCGCCAAGGACTTTTTGACTGTGTACGGTTGTAACTTGACTGCCTTCAGTTCCGCTGGCTTTGCCGGAGGTTTTAGGAGTCGATGCTCCTCGGTCGGCAAGCTCGCCGTTACTTCCGTGACAACTGTTCATGCCATGAATCTTGCCCATTGAGCTATCGTTCTGCATTTCTCTCTCCTTAAAGACGCGCGCGTTTTAGTTTCAATCTCATTACACGTGTGAGCTAATCGTTTTACACGGAACGAAAAAATTTACAAAGCACTTTTTTAGACCGCTGTTGGCGTCAGCACGTTGCCTCCGTCGTCTTCGTCGTCGTCTTCTGAGCCGAAGTCGTATGATCGCTGGCGAATCTTAAACACAGTGGAATCACGAGAAACGGTTTGACTGCCTTTTGTTTCTCGATACTCAAATTGCCCCAAAAGATTGCCGCTTTCGTAGACATAGACGCACTCGCCGTCCTGCTTTGCAATGTCAATGACCTTTGCATAACGCAGGTCAAGATACCGCAGTTGCATTGTTTCGCCGTCAAGAGGACCACCAACGAAAGCAACATCGCACATTTCGTCAGGATCTCGGCGGCGAAACCAAGGTAACGAGCCTCCTGGCAATCGCAACTTTGCTGGCAATGACTCACCGCTTGACCCTATGTTTAAGCTCGACTCACCGTACATTTCGTCGTCTGTGAGCGGTGGATTCTCGCACGTGCAATCACCTGTCTTGTAGATTAAGCACCACGCTTCGTGATCGTCGTCAATGCTCATGGCAAATCTTCCTTGGACAGCAGAAGAACACTGCTCACGTTTTCCGAAAACGTGACAGCAACCCCATAAAATCGCAACTTGACCGATGGAAGCGGATAGTCATCGAGTTGCTTGTTGTCATTGCCACTCCTTGTTGGGAGTTGACGGCAACAGTCCTTTTTCTTGCAAAACTTTTTCGATCAATCCAATGTCATTGCAGGCAACGTGACTGATCTTGTTTTCTTTTTTGCGAAGGCGAAGCGGAAACCATCCTTTGAAAAACCCCTGGCTTATCGTGTTAGGGGCAACGTTGTGGCGATATTTCTCGCTCAACGTTTCTGCTATTCCGGTCAAAGTCATTCGACCTGCCGGTGGCTGCATTTTACCCCGTTTAACAGAAGTTTTCTTTGCGACCATCTGCACCTCCTTGCACTGTTGCGTTCGAAAATTCCTCTTCTTGCATTATCGCAACTTGAGTTGATTTGAGAAGCAGTTTTTGCATATTCCGCAAGTGCGACCAGTGTGTAACCACATACACAATGCCAAATCACCCAACGGTAACTGGTCGCTTCATACAAACCAACCGTGAACCGAAGGGCAACAGAAATGCAGACAATTGGTGGTGCTCCACAAGGCACCGTACAACCTCAAAGTTATGCTACTCCGAGCAACGTAACAGAGGGTACTTTGCCGCCCGAAGGCTACCAGCCCCCACAACCAGCATCGCCAACAGGTATCCCGCAGTACGGTCTTGGAAATGTTCAGCCACAACCAAACCTGAACACTCCAATTCAGAACGCAAACCCGTACCAGTTCAGTGACGACCTGAATCTCGTAGGACAGGCGGCAATGCCGAGCGCTGCCACGCCTGCGCCCACGCCTGCGCCCGCTCCTGCGCCCGCTCCTGCTCCGGTTCCTGCTCCGGTTCAAACACCACAAGCTGCAACACCTGTTCAGCAAGCGGCTCCTGTTTACGAGTCGAACACTCCGCAGGACGCCAGTGCTAGTTCACAGCCGCCTGCGACACCTAGCAATCAACCTCAGTGGCACGACGCTTGGAATGCGGTCGTTGAACTTGACCCCGTTAGTGGCGGATTCAAGGCCAAAGAAGGCATGGAAGCAATCGCTTCGCAAATCATTCCGCAAGCCAATTTGTATCGCGAGCATCAGGCTCAAAAGGCAGAGGAATTGATAGCAACTGATTGGGATGCACGATTTGCTGAAGTAGAAGAACGAGCATATCAGCGAGCGATGGATGCGGTAGAAAGCCGCCAACGCAACGAGCAAATTCAGTCTGCGGTGCAATCGTTTGTTGACGAACACAAGGACCAGTTCTACACAACGGATGCTACTACTGGGCAGCAGGTTTACACTCCACTGGGCTTGGAAGTTGAGCAAGATTTGTCGGCATATGCTCATCAGTACCAAGCAATTCACGGAACTGAGCCTTCCAACTGGGACAAAATGCAGCGGGCGCAGCAATATGTTTCGCTTCGCGCAGCGTCTTCTCAGCAGACGCCCGCTCCTCCAGTGTCTCAAATGGGCGCACCCCCCGCCTCGCCCCCGTTAACGCAAGAGCAAATTGCTGCTCCGCAGCAACCGACCACCCACGTTTCGCAAGCGATTCAGAATGCGAACGGGCAGTTTTATCAACCGCCAACACAAGACTCTCCTTCTTCGTCGATGCCGTTTAGTCACGACGCACTAGGAGCGTCTTACGCTGAATCACTGCAAAGAAGAAGCGGGGTGTCACCTTATTCGAGCACTTACAGTGCCGGTTAACTGGTAATGAACGAGGGTATGTTTTATGACAACAGGTGCATTGCTTAACGCTTTTGATACCGAGTGGATCGGTGTTATCCACGAACAAACTCCGAAGTACCTTTCTGGGTACATGGACGAAACGATTCGCAATCGCATCGTGCTTGCGTACCTTCGCAAGTACGGTCGAATCAAGCTTGGTGCCAACTCGCCGTTGTGCATTTGGAACGTCAAGTTTGACCAGCAGCCGATTGAATCTGCAAACGATTCTGGCACTTTGAATTACAGCCGTCACGACCTGCAACGGCAAGCTGCACTTGATTGGCGCGGATATGTCGGAACTGACATGCTGACCGAAAAAGAGTACCTGATGAATCAGGGGCCGGGCGCAATCCTTCAGCGTTACGCTGAGATCATTCCGAGCTTGATGGAATCGCTGACCGATCACTTTGGTGGTCAGGTCTACATTGATGGAAATGCTTCCGGCAATGAAAACAAGATTCACGGTTTGGAATCGTTCATGACTACGGGCGGCACAAACGTTGTGACCGACATCGTGATGCAGCCATCGGACTCGTATGCCGGATTGAGCACTGCCTTGGCAAATCAAGGTGGAACTTGGTCGGCAGACTACGCAGACGGTGCTGGCGTTGCACCGAACGATGCCTTGGGTTCGGATTGGCCCGCAGGCAGTGGTGACGTGAAGTACGACTTCTTTTCACCCCTGCTTGTTAACTGGTCTTCGTCTAGCTGGGGGACCGGCGCACAGACGTGGGAAGCAAACAGCGAACGCTGCATTCGCCAAACGCACATTTGGCAAGTGCATCGTGCAGGCATGCGCAACAAACCGAAGGTCGCGTTGATGTCGCAAGATATGTACGCTGGATACCTGAACGGTCAGGAAAGCAAGCAACGCATCATCATTCCTCACCGCGAGTCGCAGCAGCTTGGTTTTGCCGACGCAATCAACCAAGAGGGTCTTGCTTTGCAGCACGACTTCGAGGTTGCTCCCGAAACGGCATATCTGTTTAGCCCAGAGGCTTGCGAGCTTTCGTCGCTCGACAAAGTTCTCTTCGGCTATCGCGGACCTGATTACTCGATGCGAGACAGGGCGTATCTCTTTTACGTCGGCTTCTGGGGCAACATGCGTTTCCGTCCCAAGCACTTCGCAAAAATCAAGAACTTCGTTGCTTCGTAGGACTGATCCGCCACGCGCGGAAGCAGATAGCGGGGTGTTCAGCACCCCGCTATTCCTTACACAACAACAATCATCAAGCTCGCTGAGAGGTTTAACATGGGCCGAAATACACAAGTTCTAAAGCCAGGAGAAACCGCTGAGGCACAGCGATTCTCAGAAAAAGCTGCCGCGACCGAATGGGAAGCAAAACTCTACACCGACAACAGCCTTGAAGAACCTGTTGATGGTGGTCAGGTTGTTGCACGACTTTGCCGCAACGACAGCGGTGGAGCATTGCTGCCTAAGCGCGGCGTTAAATTTGCCGCAAGCTCAACGTGGAAAGTCACCAGCTATTCTGGTTCTTCCGAGCCGGTCGAAGGCGTCGTTGATCCGCATTTGCCCTCCGCCGGTGTTGCTAACGGTGAATGGTTTGCCGTTCACGTTAAAGGCAAGACTCGCGGCGTTTCGTCTGCGGCAATTGCAGACGCAGCAAAACTTGAGTCTGCCGCCAACGGCAAGCTCGTAACTCTTGCCAGCTTTGGCGAAACGTACAGCGGCTTGTCCGTTGACGTTGCGTCCGGTGCAGATGAGGACCACTTGTTTGTGCTGAGTCCAGTCAAAGCCAGTTAGTTATCAAGCGACCATCGGGCGGGTGCGTGCGTTGTTGGGGTCACGGTTGGGCGCACGCCTCGCCTCGGTCGATATTTATATGCCAGCACGTCCACCAGTAAGCGCCGTAGGACAAAAGACAACAACTCTTCCTTTACCGGATCAAGAGTTGCGTGATTTTGTCATGCGTGAATTTCCACCGAAGGGAGTAAAAGAGCAAAGCCGCTACGAGCGGTTTGTAAACGCTCTTATCTCACAAGTCGGTGGTGCCGAAGCAGCGGGCGAAAAATGCGGGCAAGTTCTTAACGAGCACTTGCTTTCGCAAAACAAAGCTGACCGCTGGAAGGCAATGCGTTTTATTGAATCGACGGGCTATCGAGAGCGAACGCTGCAACAAGCAGACGAAATGATAGCGTTGCAAGACCGCTCAGACGAACAATTAGAGTTTGACTTGCAAATTGCAATGAAAGCTCAGCTATACGATGAAATGCGGCAAAGTCCTGACTTGCTTTTTGCATTGATTGACAAGCTTGGATTTCACGTAATCCCCAAAGACCAACCCCACGAGCACTTAAAGGCTATTGCAGAAACCGTGGATTGCGAACAATCGGCGCAAGAAAACATAGAGGTTTCAACTGATGCTGACGCACGATGATCTGATTCGGCAGATTACGCTAGAGCAGCGTAAGCGGCGAAGAGATTCTCTGCGTCTGTTTGAGCCTACCGACTACCAAAAAAGCTTCTTCGCCTCTAACGTGCAAACCCGCATCGCAAGCGGTGGCAACCAGTCGGGAAAGTCAACAGTTACGGCGATTGAATTTGCTGCATTTTGCAGGCGATTGCCAATTCTTGATGAGGCTGGAAATGTAGTTAGCTCCAAGCACGAGAAATGGAACAAGGAAGAAAATCTTCTTTGCTGGGTAATCGGCCTTGGCGAAGATCATCTAGCTTCCGTTGTCTACGACAAGCTGTTTGCTCCAGGCGCATTTAAGGTAGTCAAAGATCCTGTGACTAAAAAGCTGCGGGCTTGGCGCGGTCACATAACACCAGAAGAGTCAGAGCTTGAGAAAAAAGCTGAGCCTGCTCCCCCCTTGATCCCTGAAAGTGAAGTGAAGTCTTGGGGCTGGAAGGACAAAAAAATTCACCTGCTTCATTCCGTTGAGCTTAAAAACGGAACGACGATTCGCTTTTACACATCTAAAGGTGACGTGAAACAGGGTGACCAAGTTCACTACATCTGGATCGACGAAGACATCGAATATCCAGAGTATCTATCAGAGTGGTACGCACGCATTGGCTCAAAGGATGGGTTTCTCACGTGGTCGTCCTGGCCCCGCATCAACAATCCAGCCTTGATGCAAATGAAAAAGCGGGCACGCATTGAACAGCGTGAAATTGACGATGAGGCGTTAGCGGAAAAAGACCGAAGCGTAACGTGGCATCAGTTTCGGTATTCACTAAACCCATTTTGGTCAGACGAGCAAAAGCGCAAGACGATAAACAACTGGCGTTCTCAAGGTGGAGAAGACGAGGTGCGTGCTCGCGACCTCGGAGAGTTTGTCACAGAAACGGTTCTTGTTTATCCGGCGTTTACTCCCGAACTTCATTGCATTGAGCGATTGGGGGAGGAGCCGGGACTTCCCGAAAATTTCGCAAAGCTGCACAAAACATTAGCTCGCAATGCGTGGGAACCTCCAGTGGATTGGACAAGGTATATGATCCTTGATCCAGGCCACTCCTACGCAGCGCTGCTATTTGTTGCTACTCCCCCGCCACAGGAGTTTGGCGACTACCGAGTCGTCTACAACGAACTTTACTTGCGACACAAAACCGCTTCGGAAGTCGCAAAGCTCATGGCACCACATTGCGAGCGAAAGGTGTTCGAGAAGTTCATCATTGACCGCCGATATGGTCGCCAAAGCGCAGCCGGAACAGGCATGACTTTTCGGCAGATTTTCTCAAACGCATTCCGCGCCCGAAACATTGAGTCTGTTAGCACGCATAGCAGCTTTGCTTATTCAAATGACGACGTGCAAGCTGGGTTGCTCGCCGTTCGCGAGGCAATGGCAATACGCGCCGACGGCACACCTCAGCTAATTTTGGTTGGATCAAAAACGCCCAATCTTATCGACGAAATCCAAGACTACCGCAAACACGTCACAAAAAGTGAGGCTGAAGACAAGCCTGCCAGTGGGCAGCGAGATCACCTTTGCGACACTTTGCGATACGCCATGCTTGACGGCTGCAAGTTTGTTCCAGTCGTCACCGATCCCCCACTGCAAAAAAGCCCGGCAATGGTGGCGTTTGAAGAACTCATGCAACCCCAACGTGACAGTGCTTATCCCTCAGTTTTCATGGGTCCGGGCGCTGCGGTCTAACCGGAGAATTTTCAATGAATGATTTGTATGTCGGACAAATAGTTTTGCACTGCCCCGCTGGTGACGTTGACCACGGAAGACCGGCAGTCGTCATGTCATTTAATCGACATGGAACCTGCGATTTGAATGTGTTTACGACGGGCCAACTTCGCTACATGCGTTCTGTCGAGCACGTTGATTCGGATCGCTTTAAGACTTTGCCATCGGCAGTGCAGCAGCAATTTGGAGCTTGGCAATTCACTGCAAGCAGCAGTGCATTAAAGGCAGTCGATGCGCCCGCTCCTTCAAGTGAACAACTGATTGTTGCTGCATACAACTCTGCACCGGATGACAAGCGAACAATCGAGCATATCCGTCGTCGCGTTGCACCAAAAGGTGTAAGCAAGACTGCGGTTGCAAATGTTTTTGCAATGAAAGGGTGGGCAGAACATCAGCCTGCGTAAACGAAGATGCAACAGAATGCTCGACAAACTGTCCAAGACTCGCACGCAATGCGACCAGTTGTTGACAACTGGCTTCGCAAGCTGCAAAGCGCGCAAGAGTGCAAGCAGCCATTCACAGACGTAGCCGAGCAGTGCATGGGATTCTTTTCGGGCGACATGGGATTCATGTACCAAGAAGGATTCCTCCAGAAATTCCTTCGCGGCATTCCTGCGCCAAGATTCCGTATCACGATTGCAAAAGCGTTTGAGTTAGTCGCTCTTTTCGGTCCTACCCTGTACTGGAATAACCCTGCTCGCGAAGTAACTCCCAGCGATGGACTCGACCTGCCCGCTGATTTATTTGCAGGCAATCCGCAAGGCGAGCAAATGCAGCAAATGCTGATGCAAATGCAACAGCAAGACAGAACCCAAAAAGACCTGACTTCGCAACTTCTAAGCCTTTACCTGAACTACACTCCTGGTGAGCAACCGCAGGGGTTAGCGTGGCACGCAAGCAAAGCGATAACAGAAGCGCTAGTAAAAGGCCGAGGCTGTCTTTGGCCGATGCCTTACAAATGCCCTGGAACGGAGCGAACGCTGACAGGTTGCTTTTACGATTCCGTCGATAACTTGCTGATTGATCCTGATGCAACAACACTGCATGACGCAAAGTGGATTGCTCAGAAGGTCACTAAGCCCGTTTTTGAAGTCGAGCGAGAATACAATCTGCCCGAAGGCACCTTGTCTGGAGATCATTCGTCGATTGCCCAGACACGTGGCGAACGAGGTGAACCTGCAATGGGTGGCAGGGGAGGTGACGGTCAAAGCAAAAGCTTCGACATGATTACCTATTACAAAATCTGGAGTAAGGGGGGAGTTGGTGGCCGCCTTAGCGGACCAATAAAGTGGCAGAGCGAAGTTATGCAAGCCTTTGACAAGGTAGTTGGCGACTACGCTCACATCGCTGTTTCGGCAAACAATCCATTTCCGCTGAATGCTCACAGTGAATGGGTTCGCAGTGCATCCGACAACGACATTAAAGTTCGACTTGGCTGGCCGGTTCCTTATTGGCTTGATAATCGCTGGCCGGTAACGGTTCTCGATTTCTACGAAAAGCCTGGCAGTCCTTGGCCGATTGCGCCGCTTGCCCCTGGATTGGGCGAGTTGACCTTTATGAACGTGATTATGTCTTCGCTGGCAAATCACGTTTATCAGTCACACCGACTGTTACTTGCTACGAAGCGATCCTTAAACCCAATGACGAAGCACGCGCTTCAGGCTGGCAGTGACTTTGAGATTGTAGACCTCGACGAGTTTGAAGGGAGCATTTCAGACAACGTTGATTTCATCCAATTCCCCAACATGACAACCGACGTTTGGCAAATGCTGGAAAGAACGTCGTACAACTTTGATCGACGAACGGGAATTACAGAGTTAATGGCGGGGCTAAACCCCGGCAACAAAGTTGCTCGCGTTGCTGCCGACGTTGACGCAAGACGCCAACAAATGTCCGTTAGACCTGAGTACATGGCAAGCCAAGTCGAGCACATGCTGTCCGAAGCAAGCGACATGGAAAAAATCTGTGCCGCTCTCTTCACAAGACCAGAAGACCTGAAAGGTGTCCTTGGTCCCGCCGAGCTTTACCTGTGGAACCAGCACGTCACCAACGTTCCTACTGAGCTTGTCATGCGAGAGGTACGAGCCAAAGTTGTGGCTAATAGCGCAAGGCGACCAGACAAAAATCGCCAAGTGGAGAACGCCAACGCTGCAATTCAATACTTCTCAAATCTCTTTGCCCAAGCAGGATTTAACACGGGCAATTGGCAACCGATGAACGGCTTGATTAAGACGTGGGCTGATGCAGCAGACATGGAATATCAAGACATGCTGATCGACAACCAACCAACTGATCCGCAGCAAGCCGAGCAAGAAAGAATGGCTCAAGAGCAAGCCATGATGCAACAGCAGGCAGAAATGCAAGCTAAGCAAATGGAAATGCAAATGAAGCAGCAGCAACAACAGTTGCAGCTTTCAACGCTACAGGCAAAGGCACAGTTGTCGCAGCAATCGCACCAGCAACAACTTGAGCAATCGCAGCAAAAGCATTTGCTTGGAATGGCACAATCGCAGCAGAAGATGTTAATTGATCAGGAGCGTTTCGAGCAGTCCTTTGAACATCAAGACGAGTCTCACAATCAAGACATAGCACACGGCGAAGAGTCCCATGAGCAGCAATTGTTAATCGACGCACAAAATGCTGCCCTTAAGCAACGGCAAAGCGTTGGAACAGGCGAATCCTAATCTAGTGAAAACCATGACCGACATTCCACGTGACATTGCGAACGCAGGCCCACAGGTCTGCAAACGCTACCGAGACATGATTACCAATGGCGTGAAACCCAAAATGGCGGAAATGCTGGCTCTCCAGCAAGCACCCATGACAAAAACCGACCGTGAGTTTTTGTCGGGTGCAAAACGTCTTGGCGACGTGTTCGGTCCAATGGAATTACAGATGCTCAAAGACAAAGCGAAACAACAGGGCGTCACGCTAACAGGCACCGAACATTATTGCTCAGCGTTAGCCAACGAGCCGCTTGACCCACTAGCTTGCGTTCCTGCTACGGGTGGTCGCGGTCACGTCAAAAAAGTGTGCGAGCAACGAGGCTGGGAATGCCAAGGCGACGTAAAGGTAGAGCCGAAATGCTTTGAAACGGATGCCTACAGTAGCGGTAAAACGTTGCATCCCGAGCTTGTTGCTGCTGAAGCAGCGGAGCGCCTTTCGCAAAACCCAGACCTTGCAAAGACACCTGAAGACGCAAAGGCACTTGAGCAACAAATCATCGAAGATCACGGAGTTGACGACTCGAATATGTCCGGTGAATCTTCGTTGCCACTAAAAACCCTTCGCCAGCAACAAGAACAATAAGGTGCGTTATGAAAAATCTTAACGACAAGGTGTCTTTGCTCTGTACGGCACTTGCAAGCAGCCGCTTGACGGCAAACGTTAAGCAGGCGTTGTCAACTTTTGCCAACACAATTGCTGTAAACCTTGCTGTCACGGACGAGGCAATCCACAAGCTTAATCAGCGTGTTAACGCAATTGAAAAGGAAGTGTTTGTCACGCCTTCGAGTCAAGACCCTGCTACTAAGCAGGTAAAGAAACCTGCAAAAAAGCCAACCAAGAAGGTGTAGCCGCAAAGCTATTGCAGCAATGGGCAGAACACGGAACTGTTAAATCGAAGAAGGAAATAAACAATGGCAGACATTGCAAAGTTGCGAGAAGAACTTGCAACCGATCCATTGCAGTTGGGCTATGCACAAGTAGACGACCAAGCTGCGATGGAATTGTTGAACGCGAAAACGCGAACACGTCTTGTCGCACTTAGCAGCCAAACGCTTTTAGCATGGTGCGCGAATGACGGACGATTGGCACGCATCAAAGCGGGATTTGAAAGCGGAAGAACAGATGCGGAAAAATCGCTTTGCGAGGCGAGCTTTTTGTTGATAAGTCGCGACGACGCAGAATTTGATCTGAACTTACCAGACCGTGTAACAATGCTCGATGCACTGCTGGCTTTCGGGCGCATCACAGCAGATGAACGGCAAGAAATATATGATTTGGCGACTGAAGATATTTCAAGGTCAGAGGAAATTGGAATTGGTCAAGTGCGTTTAGGCGACATCGAACAAGCAAGATAAGAGGGCGTCATGGCTTTACCGGACAGTGTAAAACAAGTAACCGGCACATCATACATTTTCGCATATGACACCGATTGGGCTGGAGGCAGTAACAATTGGTCGGATACGGTCGATGCAGAAATTAACTTGACCAACCTAAGCAACGCAGCGGCAAGACAGTCTGCGAAGCTCGACTTGACGGCGAATCGTGACCTTGAGTACCTAGTCGAAGCCCACATCGAAACAGACGCAGACGCAACGGATGGAGGTACAATCGATGTCTACGCTGGCTACTCTGGCAGTGCCACAAACGTGAACGACAACCCGGCAGAGCTTCAGGGGCAAGACTTGGCATACAGCGGCGGCACTAATGGCGTGTTGGCTGGTGGACTTCGCCAGCTTGAATACATCGGTAGCCTAGTACTCCAGACACTTAATGACACAGACGCAGAACCGCAAGTTGGTGTCATCGGTCGTATTAGCCCTAGCAAAAGGTACATGATGATTGTGGTCGTCAACAATTCGGGTGTCGCCCTTGGCAGTGGTGGCACTGGTTTAGCCGATGAACTTGCAATCCGAGTCACTGGAATTACCACGCAGATCCAAGACTAGCCGATGACACGCACACCATCACAAGTCCGACCCTCGATTAAATCCGGTTATGCCCGTGTTTCTGCGGAGAGTGCGTATCCCGGCTTGTGGAAGGACCTGATCCTTGCCCATGTGCCCGAGCTTGGATTCACGGGCGGTGTTTTGCCTAACTTTGCAGGCGAAAGATTCAGCGACTTCCAGTACAGCGGAACCGCCGATGGAACAAACTCCACGTTGTATCGTGGGAGTCAGTGTCACCTGTGGGACACCAATGGCGAAGGCGTGGTGATTAACTCACAGCCAGCGGAGGACAGGAATGGCATCACGTGCATGGTGTTCTATTCGCCACTTGATTTAACTACAACCGGTTCAAAGCATTTGTTCAACAAGCGCGATTCCAGCAATGCTCCACGATACTGGCAAATGTACCACGCAAGTACGGCGGAAGCATTTACCGTGCAGATTCGTTTCGGCGGCGACACGGGCACAAAAACGGTTAACGCAGGCGATAACACGGTCAGTGGTGGCGATTGGCAGCAAGCCGCATTTAGCGTGACGGACAATCAAGCTAACGACGATATTGTGCTGTACCTCAACGGGAAGGTAACCAGGACGTCGACGATGGGTTCGGGTAAAGTTCGCGATGTCGGTGCAAACCAAGTGATGATTGGGCAAGCGTGGAGTGGCAGCTTCAATTCCCAAAGCTACATCAAGTCATGCTTTCAGTGGAATCGAGTTCTAAATATTGCTGAGGTGAAACTACTTAACGCCGATTCACTCGCACTGTTCCGGCCACGCAGACAAGTCATGTTCGCCGCACCCACAGAAGCAGCGGCAGCGGCATATCGCATCTACGAAAACTACTACAGACAATTAATGGCATCCGGCCCGAGGTTTTAATCATGGAAAAGAACGTCGCAGGCAAATGGATCGTTTTTGCATTTCAGGACGAGGGTGGCACAAACCCAGGCGAACCGGTTACGGGCGATGCTGGACAAATCACTGCCAACATCAGCATTGACGGTGCTGCTGGAAGTTTAGTCGGCTCCGGTGCAAATCCGACTGAACTTGAAGATGGCTACTATGTCTTTTCTTTGACAGCCTCAGAGACTAACGGCGACCTTCTCACTATTTTTCCTCAGTCAGCCACAGGAAATGTCAATGTGATCGGTGTGCCTGGGGCAGTGTGGACTACGCCCCCCAATTTCAACACACTAGGCATCGAAACAGATGGTGACTTGACGCAAGTAAACACACTTGAAAACCATACAGCCCAAACGGGAGACACTTATGCGCTCGCAAACGGTACGTCTGGTTTCGACGCAATTGACACGGTGGTGGATAACATCTTCGCGCAAATCGGTACTGCTGGAGCCAACTTGACGGATCTTGGTGGAATGAGCAATGCGATGAAGGCAGAGGTCAATAATGAGGTAGTTGATACGTTAACCACTGACACTTACGCAGAGCCTATAAGTGTACCAGCAGCAACGAGCAGCCTAAAAGACAAGATAGGCTGGCTTTTTACTTTAAGCCGCAACAAGCTTCTCCAGACATCAAATACCTCAACTGTCCGTAACGATGCAGATGGAGCAGATATTGCAACCGCAGGCGTCAGTGATGATGGCACAACGTTTACCAGAAACGAATACAGCTAGAGTTTCTAACGGGGCAAGCACATGAGCCGCACACCTACAATTAACACATACAACGACGTTTACGAGCACATGCTGGACGTAAACGACATTAGCGGCAATCGCAATAAGCGATTAGCAAGACGTGCGATTCAACAAGCATACCGCGATTTTTTCAGAGAACGCAATTGGACATACAACCTAAAGCGATTTCAAATTCGCACAGAAGCCTCTGTAAGCAATCTGACTGTCACATATGATCACACGGGTGGGTCGTCTGAGCGTCTGCTTACATTTTCCGGTTTGCTGCCAACCAACGTGGAAAATTACATTGTCCGCATCAACCAGATTCACTATGAAATTGCACAGCAAGTATCTTCCGCCCAAGTAACACTCAAAACCAATTCAAATCCTGGCGAAGACGTTGCTTCTGGCACTGCTTGTGAACTTTACAAATCCTCGTATTTGCTTCCTTTAGATCTTATCTCTTTAACCAAAGTCACTGACGTAACGAGCGTCAACCGAGAGCTTGAGTACGTCACCCCCGAAGAGTTTGTGCAACGCAATCGCGGGCTTGTGACTTCCGGCCAAAGCTACTACTACACCTTTACCCGTGACGAATCTCATATTGGTTCTTTAGCGATTCGACTCGGACCTCCTCCAAGTTCCGTGCGGAATTACGACTGCTTTGGTTCTTATGCAGGTCGCGAACTTAAACTGCTTGACCACCGCATCGGAACGGTCGAAAGCAGTGCAACATCAGTAACTCTTGCAGGAGCAGGAACCTCATGGGACGAGAGCCTTCTTGGTTCAATGATTCGAGTTTCGAAGTCAGATAGCGTCCCTACACCTCCAATCGGTGACATAACAAACACTGACGTACCGATTGCATTTGAGCGGAGGGTCGTTGCGGTTCCCGACTCGACAACAATCACACTCGATTCCGCACCAGGGGTCACAGGCAGCGGAAAGGGATACCTTGCGTCCGATCCGTTGGATTTGCACGAAGGATCAATGCTTACAGCTTTCCTGTCTCTGTGCGATTTAGAGTACGCGCGAATGACACGCAGCGAAGACATCGAGCGATTGCGGCAACGTTATTACCGAGACATGCGTGAAGCAGCCGCCGCTGACAGTCAAAACATGACTTACACCGCAAGCTACGGACAGGCATACCGTTTGCGCGACTACGCACAATCTGTGACGAAGAACATGAACTAAAATGGCAATCGACACTTCCGACAAACGAAAGTCTGCGCTGCAATACCAGTCGCCGTCTATCTTTGCGCTTCCAACGTCGGACTCGTCTATTGTTGAGTTGGATCGACGCCAGATAGCAAAAGTCTACCGTTCGCTGTTTAGCCTTATTCCGAGTGCGGCAGAGTCCGATAGCGAAGTTTTGGGTTCGGCGTTAAATGGTTCGCTGACCATTACCCCGGAAGGCGCTGCTGCTGATGCGGAGGCAAGTGCAAGTGTCAGTGCTGGCTCAGTATTATTAACTCCGGCAATTGCTGCTGCTGATGCGGAGGCAAGTGCAAGTGTCAGTGCTGGCTC
>Ga0070752_1000965_pt1 | contig 21326 bp, 15 predicted proteins | sample VirMetDEL_Aug_30_FD_77440 | JGI IMG/M metagenome (GOLD analysis project Ga0070752, IMG submission 77440) | Aqueous microbial communities from the Delaware River and Bay under freshwater to marine salinity gradient to study organic matter... | ecosystem: Environmental > Aquatic > Marine > Coastal...
AGGCTCCCGTGAGAGCGCCACGTCCCGCTGAGTACAGATACACACACACACACGCACCACACACACACACACACCTCCCACCCACACACCCACCACACACACACACACACACACACACACACACACACACACACACACACATACACACGCACACACAAACAGAGGGAAAGGTGCCAAAGTAGGAGTGAAGGAGACTTGGAAGCGTCCTGCCGACATCAACGCCAAGACTCCTCTTCCTCTGTGGATTGGTCTGATGTTCGACTACACCAAAAAGCACTACCACCCCATCAACCACTTGGAGAACGCCACTCTGCGCTTCGCTCTTGGCAAGCTCAAACACTCTAGCAAGTACGAGCTGTGCAACATCTGCCACCACGCCTACCACGTGCAGAACAGAAACAACCACAAGTGCAAAGGTCTGCAGAGCTGCAGCAAGTGCAAGTCTCCCAACAGCGAGGAGGCCCACAAGCACAAAGGCCCAGAGGAGCAAGGCGACGAGGTCTACTACTGTACCGACTGCTTCGGGAGGTTTTGGTCCAAGGAGTGCTTCGACTTCCACAAGATCCAGTACGGCAACAAAAAGAAAAAGTCGATGTGCGACAACGGCTTCTACTGCCCCCGCAGCTACAACAAGGAGACCAAGGAGTGGGACTTCTCTCTGCGCTGCTCCGACGGCCGCTTCCTCCGCCAACCCCACAACAACGAGCACGGCCAAAACCCCGCGGAGCACGACTGCAGCAAGCCTTTCTGGTGCGACTACTGCGAGGAGTACGTCGGCCACACCCACACCTGCTTCCTCCACGCTCCCACAGCCAAAGAAGCCAACGAGCTCTACATCTTCGCCGACATGGAGTGCACGCAGGACCAGGAGTTTACCATCAAGAGAGGGGACACTGAGGACGACGTGGAAGTGGTCAAAAACGTGCACGACCCCAACCTCATCGTCAGCCAAGGCTTCGAAGTTCTGCCCAAAGACTTTGACATCACCAAAGACGTTGTGTGGGACAACGAGCCGACGGAGGACCAGCCGGAGGAGGTGGAGCTTACGGGACCATGGATGACAGCCCACACCAACATCGTGTCGTGGCTTGCGATGCTTCTCCAACCCAAGTTCACGGGTTACAAGGTGGTGTTCCACAACGGCAGTGGCTACGATTTCCAGTTCATCATCCGGGAGCTGGTGGACAACCCCGACCTGAGCTCCGAGTACCGTGTCCAACCTCGCAGCCTGCGCATGCGCGGCTCCAAGATTCTGAGTTTCAAGATCGACGAGATCAACGTCACCAACCGCAGGAAAAAGTTCTCCATCACCTTTGTGGACTCTTTCCTCTTCATCGAGACTTCCATCAAGAACTTCCCCAAGTTCTTTGGTCTCAAAGACGTGGAGCTTGCCAAAGGCGATTTCCCACACCTCTTCAACACTTCCTCGATGCCCGACAGGCTGGACGGTCTGCCTCCCTTCTCCACCTACACCATTGGCAACATGAGCCACAACGAGCGCGTCAAGTTTGCCTTGGAGTACCACAAGGAGAACAAGCGCCTTCTCGCCGACTCCAAGCTCGGGTGGTACCCCGAAAAGGAGCTCTTCAAGTACTGCGTGATGGACGTCAGAGTGCACCACGCTGGGTGTGTGGCTTTCCGTAAGCTGATGATGGACATCACCAACGACATGGACCCCTTCGACTACATGACCAAAGCGCAGTACGGCAAGGCTGTGTTCGAGACGATCTGCTTGGAGACGGACGTGCTTGGCTGCGAGACTCCTGCTCTCACGCGCCTGATGCGCCAAGCTTTCGCTGGAGGCCGGACGGAGACTTTCATCACCAAGTTCAACGCTGTGGAAGCCAACGTTGCCTCTGGCCACGGGGAAGCGGAGGACTACACGGTGGACTGCAGCGGCGGTGAGAAAGAACAGGAGCTTCGCAGGACCGGTTGGCGTTTGATGGGAGCCGATTTCACTTCGCTGTACCCCACCGTGCAGTGCTACGACCGCTACCCTACGGGTGTACCCACTTACCACTCCAACACCAAACACCCCAAGAGGAGCATCGCTGACCTCTTAGGGTCTGAGGAGGATGAGCAGATGCGCTTGCTCTGCGTGGACGTCACCCCTCCTCCCGCCGACAGAAGGCACAAGCAGATCCCTGTGCTGTGGGAGAAAGTGGACGGCAAGCTGCTCTTCCCTTACTTCAACATCAAGCGCAAGTGGTACAGTGACGTGGAGCTGCGAGCCGCCCAAGCCCAAGGCTACACCATCACGGAGTGCTACGAGTACGTGCAGTGGCCTTCTTCGCGCATTGGCTTGTTCGAGGACTACGTGCGAAAGTTTTTGAAAATCAAGCACGAAGCCAAAGGCTGGCCTCGCTCCGACATGACGCAAGAAGAGAAGTTGCGACACATTGAGGACATCAAGGAGCACGACGGTGTGGAGTTGGACCTGGACTTGATCAAGAAGAACAAAGGCCTGTACCAATGCGCCAAAATCTTCCTCAACTGTCTGTGGGGTAAGTACGCCCAGAAGCCCGCGGAGGAGATGACAAGAGCCATCATCGTCAACGAGAACGACCCGCGCTCCATGAAGGCTCTGCACGGTGCCATCGCCAGGCAGGAGATCCAGAGTTTCAGTGTTCTGTCCACTCTCTCCACCATCGTCAACGTTCACCAGAAAGGCACCCCCGAGCACCAAGCGGAGATGAAGCGGGTGGCCGATGAGGCGGAGGAGAAAGGGTGGGCGGACAAGCCCTACGCTCAGCTGTTCAAGACCAACATCGACGGCAGGGTGTTCCCCAAAGTCATAGAGCGCACCAAAAAGTACGAGAGGGAGCTCATCCGCGCGAGTTTGGAGATCGACCACGCCCGCAACACAGGCATCGCCATCTACACCACCGCCCACGCTCGCTTGCGTTTGCTGCGATCCATGCAGCAAGTCGGGTTGAAAAACTTGGCTTACTGCGACACCGACTCGGTGTACTTTGTGGTACCTCCCAAGCAAGAGCCCAAGCTGGAGCTGGGTAAAGGTTTGGGAGGTTTGACCAACGAAGTCGACGACAAAGTGGAGTACGGCTGGACTTCGACCCACTACGACACGTGGTACTCCGGAGGACCCAAATGCTATCTGTACACCAGGCAGAACTGCAAGCCTGTGGACTTGGAAGAGGCGGCCAAGGAGTGGCTGGTGCAAAGAGCTTCGCTGCGCGAGAACATACTGGAAGCAGCGGCGGAGAACCACGACGACCCCGAAGCTCTGGAGTTTTTGGAAGCGAGGGTCAACAACAAGTTCTGCACTTCAAGCGAGTACGAGGAAGTGCTGCAGAACCAAGATTTCAAGGAATGGTTTCTGTACCGCAAAGCCAACATCAAAGTCAAAGGCCTCAACTTCAAGAAGATCAAAGTCCAGCAGGAGCTGCCTCCCTCGAAATTCATCCAAGTGGTCAACCGCCCGCTGGAGGACCCCGACGCCAAGCTCCCCGTAGCAGATTTTGGTGTGCAGTGGTCGCAGAGGGAGCTTCGGAAAGTTTCCAAATTCCGCATCGCTACCATCGACGAGAGCAAGACTTTCCGAGCCAACTTCGTCAAACGCCAACTAGTGGCGAGCGGTTCCCAGCCGTGGCTCTGCACTACTAGAGCTTGGGACGACCGCACCGAATACAAAGACAGAGTTCAAGCTGTCAAGAGCGATATGCACTGAATAAAAAAAACTTTTTTTTATTTAATTTAAAATCTTTCTTTTACTTGTTGTTGATGAAGTGGGTGGTGAAGGGTGAGGCAAAAACAGGCCAACCGTAGAGCTGAAAAGGGAAGCCCACAGGGACTCGTTCTCGTCGGTGAACGCAAGCATGTAACCAGCTAACATAACTACTATAAAACCAAACACACACTGCGTAATGTACTTGACTGCTGCAGGACTACAAGTCTCACCGCAGCACGACCTCCACATCTGCGGATGCGGCTGCGGCTGCTGCTGAGTGTCTAGCCTTTTTTTCTTTGATGTGGGAGTGCTAGGGGGAGCTATAGGTACTGCAGAAGCCTCTTTCAGTTCGACATCTTTCAGTTTTGCCGCGGCCGCCGCCAGAATCTTTTCCCGTTGAATTTTCGCGTTCTCAGCCACTTGTCTTTTTAAAGGCACCATACCCAACGGGTCGTCATTGTTGTTGCTCACTTGCATGTGCTGCGTGTTGCTAAGCGTTCTCGATGAGTCGGAGAAGCTCTCTGTCAGTGAGACGACGCGATTTCTTCGTCTTCTTTCTCTTGGATTTTGGTGGTTTACGCTTGGAGACCTTCTTAGACTTAGAGGCTTTCGCCTGCTTCCTCTTCTTTGCTGCTGAGCCTCCAAAACTGCGGCTAGAGGTTTTTGTACCACAACCTATAGCGGCTCGAAGGAACGGACGGTTGACAGGTATGGCGGAACACGCAGTGTGTCTTACACCTTTGACGATGTTGATTCCGGACTGGAGAGCCTGCTTCTTGACTTCTTGGGAGATAAGATCTGCGACTATAGTACCGGCCGCAACGAAAGCCATTTGAAATATGATGAGGCTGTCCATCCTCCTTTCCATTTTGTGTTTTGAAATTCAGTGTTACCTTGTGGGAAACGTTGGGGTGTGTGTGTGTTGGTTGGTGTGCTAGTGGTGTGTATACATTTAGTTGCAAACATAAATCGTAAGGCGAAGACAATGGATTACACAGGCAAACGCACGTCGTCTGAAGTTGACTTGACGGATGTCGATGAAATCAATACGAAAAAGCTATGCGTGGGAGATCCACAGTACTGCTTTCCGGAACAGGCAACAACGAAGGAAGGTGTTGTCTACCTCGGCACCGATTGCGACACCTCAGGAGGAGGACAAGGAACCTTGTACCATAGATCCATCACCGACGTCCACCCCAACTCCCACACGTACATATACAATATCGGCACAACAGGAAGTCCTTTCCAAAACAAGCAAGTGCGTTTCAACAATGTCCAACCTGAGCTGGCCACCAAAATCTACATCAGCGACATCGACGCCAACAATTCCAACCGAAAAGCTTATCTCAACTCCAGGGACAGTACTGGAAACATTGAGATCGTTAGACAGTGTGTTAACGACGACAAGAAAGTGCGATACGGCTACACGTACTCCTTGGTGACTGTCAATGCTGGTTACACTGAGTTTGATGTTCTTGGCATTCACTTTACTGGAGCGTTTGACACGAACGGTGGAGACATTCTCACGGTGGAGATTGAAGGGAGTGGGGCGGGCACACAAGTCCCTGTTATTTTGACTCCCGCTACGTTTGGACAGTTTCAAAGAAACCCCAGCATTGCTAGCATCACCATGGTATTGGGCAACGGATCCAACGGTGATGCGAGTTTTCAAGGGTTTCTTGCCTCTGACCCTGCCAACGGTAACATTCCTCAACTTGTGCCAACCGCCACGTCCAACATGACCTACGGAGACGACGGCACATACCAACAAATTGTGGTTGGTACAAGCGGAACGTACAAGCTTGGTTCCGGCGTAGTGTACCGAACTTTGACGGGGACTGCGCAAATTGTTTGGAAGTTTTTCATTAATGGGGTTTCCTTTGCTGGAGCTTCTTTGGTGGAGGAACTCTCCAATTTCAACGACACTCGCGTAACCTCGTGGGCTGGTTTGATACCATTAACCCAAGGGGACAGAATTGACATTAGGGTCGCCGAGGTGAACAGCTCGGGCGAGGTTATCACTGTGTCTGGCTACAATTTGCACCTCAACCTTTTGGAAACGCCTGGTCAAGCTTCGGGTGCAGCAACTGCTTTGGCGACTACCGGCGACGATGTGGTTGTGGATTCAGCTGGTCAACCATCTGCAGGGCAAGCACTGATTGCGACGTCATCTACCAACGCTACCTGGCAAACGCTGCCTAGCTCCGGTGGCGGGGGAGGCGCACCATTGTCCACATTTTTGATGCCTCCCATAAACGGCAATACGTTTGTGTGGAACGATACCAACGAGTTCTTCTTTTGCATTGGTACCAACCAAACCGCCGTCACGCTTTCCAAGCTCACCCTATGGTGGGCACAAGTCAGTGCAAGCATCAGCTTTGATTTCTCCTTTTACACTCGGGATCTCAACAACGCGGGTACCACTGGAGGAGCCTCCTACATCCAAGTGGCTGGCGCCTCGATCTACAGCGGAAACAGCAACAACACCACGGGGCCACGCACATACACTTTTAGCCCCCTTTCCGTCCCTGCGCTCACCAACCAAAACGCTCTCTTCATCGGTATCAAATTCCTCAATGTCGGCGGCGCGACCCTTCAGACCTACGCAAGAGGAGTGGAGGGAACGCAGTCTACGTTCCCTGGTGCAGGACTCGTGAACCCAGTAGCCTCAGGCAACAACCTACGTTCCAACCCCGGTGCGCCAACGGGGGCTGTGCAAGCGTTTCCATACTTTCAAGTTTACTAGAGGGAGACTTTACATGGTTGTCAGTGTCACTAATAAAATTAAAAGATGTAAAGTGATTGACGTTGCATTTTTCAAATGGGCAAAAAATGTGAGAAGAAGCTGAGGCTCATAAGCCGTATCGCCTCCTCAAAGGCCAAGCGCGAAGAGAAGCTGAGGCTCATAAAGCGTATCGCCTCCCCAAAGTCCAAGAGCAAACCTGTTGCTGCTACCAGAACCCGCCCTGCCAGTAGGGAAATCAAATTCAAATCCCAAGGAAGCAGGTTTGGTAGTGCAGGTGCACCTGCAACTGCTGCCGAACGCAAAGCCGCAGAGTCGCTGAGCGAGAGGTTACGAAGGTTAGTGGAAATCGAGAGAGCAGGCGGAGACGTTTCACTTGCGCGAAAGAAGAAGAAGAAGAAGAAGTCCAAGCTACCCCAAGGAGCAACCAAAGTTCCTTCACGTGCGTTCTTGCAAGCCAAAAAGCTCAAGGCAACTAGGAAAGGTGAAGCCGACAACCCTTCCACTTTCGTAAAAGCTACTACGTCGTCCAGCGATCCCGTCAACGTCCTCGTGCCAAGGAGAAAGAAACCCAAAAAATAATAATGAGTTCTGAAAGACCTCCCACACCACCTACTCCCGACCCTCCTGAACCTCACGATGAAGAAAAAGCACAAGCAAGACGGGAGTCTGCAGTGGAAATGTTTGACGGTGACATGCAGCAAGCTTTTAGGTTTCTGGCTCTGCCTATTAGAGAACAGAGACGTGTTATTTTGGGACAAATCCCAGAAATGAAAGAACCACTGGAAGATGAAGAAGTAGAGATGGAAGCTATGCTTAATTTAGCTTCGAGGAGAGCAAGAGTGGATCCAGACATGCTTCAAGCGCAGCAGAGACGACTGATGAGAAGTTTGGGTGGAGCACAAAACGAATTGAGAGGCAGACTATCATGGCTATCTCTGCCTGACGAAGTTGTTTCGCACTTGAGAGCTTTGAGAACAAACCAGAGACGGATGGAAAGTTTGGAAGAAGAAGACGCTTTGACAGAAGAGCTTGAAGATGCAGAAGATAACGCAAGGTTAGTGTTGGCTGCGTTCAACGACTTTCAAGAAGGTGACCAAGTGACAGATGACATCAGAAGGTTGGCTACTCAAACTGGCATGAGTATTAGAATGGGGTTGGAGCTTCCTCAACAAGAGCAAAAAGAAGAGTCCAAAGAAAGCAAAGAGGATGATGACGATGAAGACATAGTGGACATGACGGTTCCAGAAGAAGACTCCGACATGACGGTTCCAGAAGAAGACTCCGACATGACGGTTCCAGAAGAAGACTCCCCACCACCACCAACATCGCCTGTGCTAATTAGTTCTAGTACTAGTAGGAGAAGACCTGTGTCTAACAGAGGAAGAAGACAGATGGCTAGGAGAGGACGTAGGTTTGACCCTATCGCTGCCAGAGCTCGTGACGCACGACAAGTACCACAAGCTTCAAGGATAACTTTCCTCGAGAATTGGTACTCCAACAACCCTTCAGCTCTCACGCCTCAGTTTCGAAACGCATTCTTGGGAGCTTACATCCCTTTGGGAACCGAATTGTGGCAAGCTCTGCGCAGAGTCTGGATTGAAACACATGGAGAAACGCCTGAAGATGATGAGGAGGAGGAGGAGGAGGAGGAGGAGGAGGAGGAACAGTAAGTAGGGGGTAGTAATACAAAAAAATGTATATACACTTTTTTTATTTTAATAAAAAAAACAACAACAAAAAACTTTTTTTTCACTACAAGTCTTCTTCTGGAGCTTCTCCTGGCGCTTCTGCTTCTTTTTTTCTTCTGCGCTTTCTGGAACGTCGATCTGGATCCACAAAGCCAGTATCGCCACTGATTTCAAGGATGGTGTCAAAATTACGCTTGAACTTTTCGCTTTCTTCCAACCTCTTGCCAATGTTCAAGAAGTCGTGCTTCTTGCGAGTGGCGTGCATGACCAAGTTCTTGAACTGGCGTCCGCTACAGTTGGGAGGACAGTGTTCCTTGACAAGCCTATCCACTTCGCTCAAATTGGAAGGGAAAAACAGTATGTCTGTTGCCTGCAACCTGCAGCTCCTGTCCACTTTCATGTACGACTGGGTCAACATCATCAAGCTGATGTTGCAGTGTCTTCCCTGAACAAACAGTTTGAGCATTTCCGGGGAGTGCATGAACCTCAGGTCAGCAATGCAGTCGTCGAACATCAGCAGGACTCTCGGCGATTTGGCAGCACCATCTTTCTTACACTTTTCCTCTTGCTCTTCGTACAGTTCGAACAACAAGTCGGGGTCTAGCTCTTCTTTGATTTCGCTTTTCTTGAACTTGGCCGACTTCCAGCTCGGGTCCCACTCAGCAGTCGGAGAAAACATGATGCGCTTGTCAAAATAACCTTTGTACACTTTAGATAAAAGATGATTAGCCACAGTGGTCTTTCCTTGGCCGGATGCACCAGTAACCACCATCCGAAAAGGATGTTTAGGAGCAAGGCCCAAGTCCACAGCTTGAGGTTGCGGGATCTGCTCATCGTTGACGTCTTCGGGGACAACTTGGGTGAAGAACGTAAAGTCTCCACCGTCTTCAGCTGCGGATGGTTTACTCATTTTTTGAAAAATGACTTTTTTATTTTTACTTTACACTTTTTTACAAGTCACGCCGTCTCACAGTCCTTGGGCGTTTCCTCACGCGGGAATCCAGAATTTGCATCACCGGTTCGCGTTTGACACCTGCCAAGACTTTGCCAGCTTCATTGGAATCCCAACGATTGGTGGTGTTGATGTCCTCCTGGAAATTGTCAGGAGGTTCAATCTGAGGGTTGACTGCTGTGTTGCGCCACGTCACGGGAGGCTTCCACAGCGCAGACGTGCGAGAGATAGGTCCACGCCTTGGGAATCCATAGGCCGATACTCTACTCATTCGAGGCCGCTCGAACGGTGTAGGCAAAACGGCAAGTGTGGGAGCTGTGTTCAAGGGAGGTTCGACATTGACGAGGGTTGTGTTCAAGTTGTTGGACGCCTGGAAACCTTCCTGCGGGTGGTGGACGCCTTTGGACACAGGGTTGTTGGTAAAAGACTGGTCTGTTGCCATCAAACGTTTGATTTGACGTTTAGCAACAGATTCTTTTTCCATCATCAACAGTTTTTCTGCAGTCTGAGGGTTCCCCGTTTGGTGGCGGATGCTAGCCCGCTTCAATCCATCCTGCAACTTGCGTCGCCAAGCAGGAGTTTGAAACGGACGAGGATCCCTCTGCCCCCAAGGCATCACACCTTGGTTCACACCGTAGCCAGGCCCTTCAATGACAGGTGTGATGTACATGGGGTCCCTCATCCTCAGATCCCAGTTGTACTGGTTCTGCCTCAGCAGTCTGTTGGTGTACAGAGTACCATTAGGGTTGCGACCACGCATAGACTCCCAAAGAGCCAGCGAGACTTTCTTTCTCAACACCTCTCCAGGGTCAAGCTGCACTACCTCTCCTCCTGCAATGGGTAGGAAAGGTCTGAGCTCTCCTTCCAAAAATTTGGAGCGGGAAGAGCAAGCTTCGTGGTCTCTCCCAGCAGCAACCCCTTCCTGACCAGCACTAGAGCTACCCATGCCACCACCACCTGAGCTACCAGGCGTGAACACAGGCATACCTCTCGACTGAGCCACAACAGGTCTTTCCCGTACATTTTGACCAGTTGTACCAGAAGTTGGTTGTTGTTGTTGTTGATCACCTTCAGAAGGCTCTGCTGCTTCAGGTTTTCTGTCTTTCAACAACTCGCGGACAATCTGTTCAACATTGTTGCGCTGTCTGTCATTGGCCATGCGAGCCTGTATGTCCTCTGCCTGCTGTCTGTTTGCCCCTTGCCCCACCAAATCATCAACAACGGCAGGAGCCTGAGCTTGGTCAGGTACATCAACCCCCTCAGGCCACAGCCTTGCATACATACCGTTCACAGCTCTCCTAATAGCTTCCGCACCGACAGCAACACCAGCTGCTGCAGTTGCTGCTCCAACAACACCTGCTCCTCCAGCCAAACCCACCACAGCAGCCTGCGCCATTCTTGACCCAACGCCAGGCTCCTTCTGTTCAGCTTTTTGTTCGGCAGGCACACCCATCTCAACGTCGTTGTCTGCACCAGCATCATCTGGCGAGCTTGGTCCTGCGTATTTTTCCCAAATATCCCAAACAGCCTGTCCTGCAGCACTCAACGCTCCGGACATGAACGGACGACCGCCTTTTGCTGCAGCTGCAGGAGCAGCGGCAAGCAGACCAACACCGAGAGCTCGGGCTGCAATGACTTCCAGATCCATTCCTCGCCTGTTGGATTCCTCCAACACTTGAGGAGATGCAAGGATGTCAATTTTAGCTTCTTGCGGCAACTCATCCAGCATCTCATTGGCGATCGTCCGGGCCCGTTTCTTCTGGCCGGAGTTGACCGCCTGTTGCAGAGCTCTGGCTTTGGGAGTGATCCTCTGTACTAGTAGCTGCCGTTGGCTGACTCTAGGCGGAGTCTTCATTTCGGCAGCATTGCGAGAGGAAGGCAAGCCGGTATCGATTTGGTTGTTGATTTGGCGGTTGCTTTGCAACACTTGCTGCACGCCTGACGGTCCGTACTGGTCCGAAATTCTAGCCAATCGGCTAGGGTTGTTGTCGAACATGCCATTGGAGGATTTGCCTTCAACCGATTTCATGGTAGCACCAGTGAGAGCGCTGCCTCCGTTGACCTTATCCTCATCTCCGCCTGCAACGTTGCTATTGTTGGGTTGACCTTGAGCTGCAAAAGCAACATCCTGGTTCCGCCTTTGCTCTGCATTTTCGTCTGATGCATTGTGTGTGGCTTTGTCCAACCCTTGCGATTCCACCAGTGCCAAGTTAGCCCCTGTACCAGGAGCAGCCCTTGAAGCAGCTGGACCTGTGTGTTTGACTCCTGGTGCAACACTTCCTTTGTGTCCGGTGAGAGGTTTGTCGTGGTCTTCCGTCGGAGCATACTCCCCGTCCAACTGTTTGGAGTAAGCCCTCTGTGTACCCGACGTCAAGCCTAGTTGATCAGTATCCATTGTCTTTTGTTCATCTTCTGGTAATCGGGAGTTGATGATACCCGTGGTCAAGGCATGGTTCTCTAAATCGGGAGCATTGCCATACAGTTGGGGTGGTAGTGTTGAACCTCTTCGCGTGTTCACACTGTTAGCTCCAAACAAGTCCTGCGCCAAACCCACAGACCTCTCTGCTCTAGCAAAGCGCACTTCCGTTTCTTGTTTTTGCACTTCTTTTTGAGCTTGTTTCTTTGCTGTTTTCACTTGAGCTTGCTTTGCCTGCTGCTCCTGCTCCATCTGCCTTTTGAGCTTTTTACGCTGGGAACTGGTCATCTTTTTCCTAACTTGTTTCTCAGGGGTTGCCTTTCCTTGGGCTGTTAAAAGAGCATCGCCGTAAAGTTTGCTAACATGAAGCAACTCCGTGTCATTCACTCCCATTGCCGAGTAGGATCTGGTGAAGTTCTCCACAGTTGGGAAAGCTTCCATAACTTCTCCCAAAGTGAGTTTGTCTTTTGTTGTTGGCTTAGGCATCATTCTCAAGATGCGTTGCATGCGTATTCCTGTTTTGTTGAATCCAGGCACTTGATGCATCTTGTCATTTCTGGTTACATGAGGTCGATTGCCCAAAGAAGTCTTCTTCTTTTTGCTAGGCGTTACTCTCTCTCCCAAATCAACTCGCCTGCCACCGGCGGATCTTGGTGCCTCGCGCTCAGACATCTTCGTTGGAGCGAAGTTTGACTGTATTCAGAAACACACTTTGAGAGGTTGTTCGAAAAATGAACAGTGTTGTAAATTTCTTTTTATTTTTACTTGTACATTTTTCAAGGAACCATACAATTCGAAAACATGGTCAAAACGAAGGAGGAGTCGCCGGAAACGCCAGCTGGGTCACAAGAGCCAGTGGAACAGAGACAACGCAAAGAGCCTGTGACTAGAATGGATTTGAGAGTCTCTCAGGACAGGGCAACGCAGCTCAAGTACTTTGCAATGCTTCCTCTGAACAAACCAGGGCAACGCGAGCAGGTGATGGAAGCTCTCAACATTGACGCCAGGGAAGTATCTGGACTGCTAAGACCACTTCCGAGGCTCCTGGATCAAGAATCCGCCCGTCCTGATCCTTCAGGGTTAGAGTGACTTGCGAGAAAGCTTTAGGTTCAGGGTAGATGATGGAGTAGTTGTGTGTATCCCAAACTCTGGTTTGGATGGCGCCGAACGGAACGTTGACAGGCACAGCAGCAATCATTGAGTTGCTCTGGCCTTCCCCGTTCACGCTCACGACTCCTCCAGCCAAATTGCTTTCCAAATAAAACATTTGTGTCCCAGACAAGTTGCTCAAGCTTTCCGCAGTAATAGTATCCGTTGTAGATTTGCTTGCGTTGGGAGAAATCTGCGGTACGTGGAATCCGATTAGTTTGCCCAATTCGGAGCCTTGCCCTGTGCTGTACACCACAATACCTCCAACGTCGCCTGCTCGTCGAACAAGAGACCACTTTTCGCTGGGAGGAACAAAATTTTGTTTCTCGAGCTGCACAAACTTCCAGTCACCAAGAGCGTCCACAGCACGAATCGCATCCCCTAGCACTCCAAAATTTGCTGTACCAGGCTCCCCATCACCCAACAGCTCGTTGTCGCTGTACTGTCCAGCTGGGATATTGACTGTCCACACAAAAGGAGCTTGCGTAGAGATTTTGCTTTGCGTGAAATTCAAGTTCTGCGTCTGGTCGGTGAAGAAGAGGTCCTGCTGCAAGTGGGGGTTCTGCGAAGGAAAGCGAAAGCTCACTTCCGATGATTTGGAGAAAAACTTGAAATAGTACGACGTACTGCTGTTGGGTCCAACGTTTGGGTCGAAGCTGCCTTGATCGTAGTCCAATCCGATTAAATCGAACAAAGACGAACCCAAGTCCTCAAAATCAGTACCAGCCAAACTGATACCTCCCATTATACCTTGAATGTCGTTCAGGTATCCCCTTGATGTATTGCTTGGACCGACAGAGGTTGGGTCAACTGAAAAAACTTCACGAACTGAAGTATTGCTTACTCGACGCAGCTCAATGTTGAAGGGCTCGGTGGACACTAGGGGAATGTCAGAAGAAGGAAAACCCCCCGCTCCCAAGTCAGTCCACTTGAACTGGTTAGATCCTTCTGGAACGTTTGGGTTGGTGTTGGGAATGGACACCGCGTCCAGCTTGTAGCCGATAATACCTCTTGCGAAAATGGGGTTTCGATGGAGGTCAACGCTGAAATCGCCATTGTGGACCCATTTACCCCCATTGTCGAATGCGTCCTTGCTCTGGAGCCGAAAGTAAAACAAGTCTCTTGAAGTCGTCATACTTTTTGAAATATGATGAATTTTTATTTTTATTTTTAACATGAAGTCAACGTTACACAAACAACCCTAAATACATACACAGAACAGGAAAAAAGGAAACTCTCACAGTCTGACGGTGATCTGGTCGGTGAACACATCAACCAGACGGAGGTAGTCAATGAAGAGGGTGAACAGACGGGTGGTGGAGTTGGAGCTCATGTTCACAAGAGTCTGCAGACCGCGCTGAGCACTGATGGCCTGTCCGGAGTTGGTGAGCATCTGGTTGCGCTCCATGGTAAGTGAAATAATGCCAGTTTTGATAGAAGCCTTGCTGCCGTAGTCGGTGAAAGCGCTGACAGGGAAGCTACCGCCAGTATCCGTAACAGAAGCGTCAGCGTACTTGAGCACAAGGTCCACATCGTTGGGCAGAGATTGGTCCAGCTTGAGCCAAGCAGCTTGCGTTTGGATGAACGATTCGTGCAGGTTGTCAACAGGTTGTTGGGGAATGAACTGCGAGCCAAGCACAAACTGCCAGTTGGACACGTTGGCATAAGGCACGGTGTCGAACGAGTCTCGAGCCATGGCTGTGTCTCCGGGGTTGACTTTGTCTGCATCGCGGATGATGACGTGCACTGCGTTGGCCTGACTCAGCGCTTTGCTGATGTTGATGGCTGCGTTGACGTCGCCACTGGTGAGGGTGGAAGCGTTGTGCCAGTAACCGCTGAAATCAATGCTCAAACCACTCGTGGCAGAGATGGCGGACAGTTGTCGAACAACACTGTCCACAAGAGTGTACAGGTCGAGCACGATTTCAGCTTTGGAAATGATGTAAGGAATTTGCCCGTTCACGATGTTGCCATCTTTGTTGTTGCAGTACATAGCCACCGTGCCCTGGTTCAAGGTCAGGTCCAAGCGAGAACCAGCAATAAGGTAGTTGGGAAGGAGCTGTCCGTTCTGGTCAAAGATGTCGCTGACTTGGCTCAGGGGGATAATAAAGGTTTTGGCGTCAGAGTCCACGAAAGTGCCCAGCTGGTCGTCTGCATGAGCGGAAGTGCGCAGCCGTGAAACCTCAAGGGTACCTATTTGAGCTGCTGCAACAGCAGTCGCAATTTCCTCGATCTGGATATTGTGAATTGTGGTGTTGCCGGTCAAACCCTCAATGATAAAGTCCCGACCATCAACCCTCACTGTATCGCCCACCCTCCAAACATCCGTGGGTTGAGGCAAAGCCGCACCTCCCGCCTGCGCAATCTCAATTGAAGCACCCAACCCCCCGCCAGTTTTGACTTCAACTGTGTTGAGTGCATCAAAACCAAGAGCAGCGCTTGAGGTTGAATTGAGACCAATAATGGTGTTGGTGTTGGACACGTTGCTCAGACCCATGGCAGAACCGATAGAGTTCTGCCAATCGCTGGACTTGTCCCAGTGGTTGCGGTGAGCACACCACGTGGCCAGATCCTGGGTGCGATCGATCTCTGCACCGCTCGAGTGCACCAATACCATTTCACTAAACAGGTTGCAGGCTGACTTGCCCACACCGAAAGTGACAGGGTAGGAGGCATTGGTGCCTGTGGGAGGCCCCACGCTCAAATCAAACTTGATGTACGAATTGCGAGCGTTCATGTACTCCGAACCGCTGCTCAGAACAAACTGCATGATCTGTCCAGGTGTGTACTGAGTGCCAAGAGAGAAAAAGCTCTTGTACTTGCGGGAAGAAACCACAGACATGGACGTATCGTTAGCGCCATAGTTCAATCCATTGACCGCCATGAGGGCCGACGTGCCCGAAGCCGTAGCATCCATCTGATCGGTGGCAGCCATTGTTTTTTGCTTGCTTCTTATGAAGTTGAAGGGCACAATGAAAAATGATGGGATATTCTTGAAACGCTGACGAACACAGGAAGTTTATGGGTTTCCTGTGTACATAGGTCGAGAGTTTCCCCCTTTTTTTGCTTCTTGAACCAACAGCAACACCCCCCTTATTTTTCTTGTTCTCTCCTTTTTTATTGACATCCCAACTTCACCTCACAACATAGCATCTTCCATAGACTGTTTGATCCTGTCCAGAAGTCGAACGACCATTGAAGGCTGAACACTAGGGATATCTTCCCGCAAGAAGCTCCCCCACTTGTTCCAGAAATTTTTCCATCCAACAGGATCGTCCACACGGAACATCATGCTCTGCTCCAACAGGTCGTCTCCAAGAACAGTTGATTTTCCTCCAGGGGAAACAATTTCTGCAAGCCCTCTAGCTTCCCGACCGCCAATCTCCTCTGAAATTTGACCCAGATGACGACCGAAGAGCTTGTTGGTATGTCTCAATCTTGTTTGAGGCTGTCTGAGCTTCATTCTTCTAGCCTGCCTCCTTGCTTGGCGGCGAGCTCTCCTTGCTTGTTCCACAACTTCGTTCCTTGCTCTCACAGCCTTTTCCTCTCCAAACGCTCGTTGACCTTCGAAAGTTTGCTGTCTTCTGCGCATTATGCGTTCTTGTTTCAACTGATCTCGGTTCAGGAACCTGGATCTCGCCGTATTGTTGCTTCCTGACCGAGTGCTTCGGCCAAGGGGATCTCTCGCCCGCTGCTGCCTGATGGCTTCCTCCATTTCGTTGAGTTGCTGCACTTCTCTTGCGTTCCTCGCTGCATTGCGTCTGAACTTTTCCATGAACTCTTCTGGTGTATCGTGTTTGAACTCGCTGGGTCTGTTTTCAAATAGCTTTTGTTCGTTCATTTCCCTCAGCTGATCGGCTGCTGTCTCCCTGTCAAAACCTTGGAGCAATTCCTCCGGTGTGTTGGCAGCACGGCGTGGATTGAACACCTCGGCACCAGACTCCGGATCCAGCTGCACGATACGAACTTTCTTGTGGCTGGACTTGAACATTCGGCGTTGAGCATCGGAGAGCTCAACCTCTTTTGCTTCAGGCCACGGTTCAGACACGCCTTGAATGGCCCTTGCCCTTCTTCTTGCACGTTCGAATGCATTGTCAATCACCTCTTCCTGTACTTCCACAGGCTGATCAACATCGAAGCGTACCCTGCGCAAAGGCTCATCTGGCTGAGGTATTGTACGATCAATCACTTCTGATGCTCCAGCTTCTTCTGCTGCTCCTGCTTCTGCTGCTCCAGCTTCTGCTTCTGCTGCTCCTGCTGCTTCTGCTGCTCCAGCTGCTTCTGCTGCTCCTGCTGCTCCAGCTTCTGCTTCTGCTGCTCCAGCTGCTTCTGCTGCTGCTGCTGCTGCTGCCGCTGCCTCAGCTCCTTCCCCAGCTTCCACAGCACCGATAGCTCCAGCCTCTGCTGCTCCAACTTCCGCGCCTGCAACTCCTCCTGCTCCTAAAGTTCCAATGAGGAAAATACGGTCGATGGTTCTGTTCCAAGCTGCATTGCTTTCGTCTGATCCAGATTTGCTGTTTGCAATGGTTCTCAAATCTTTGTTTTGTTTAGGGCCAATCTGAAACAGCATATCACCGGCCTGCAGTAGCCCGTTGCCAAAATCAACTCCAATCTCTATGGATTCATCTATGTCCTTCTGGCCGCGGTTCTTAAGTCCGTGTCCCAGACCAAGCCAGCCTCCAACTGTGCCAAGGCCTTTTTCAATTGTTCCTCCAACCAATTTACCAGGGGCAGACAAAAGGTCACCTGTTGATTTTATTACACCCTCGGCAAGATGTAAAGTGTGTGTGCCGGGGTTTTCTACATGTCTGCTGTTAATAGCAAGCTCTTTGTCAGTGTCTCTGTGATCGCCGTGTTGATCATACTTTCGCCTCTTGTGCCCCGGTTGGTGCACAGTCGACAGATCCACGTTGGTTCGACCGAAGCGCTTGTCCCACTCGTCAGGGTCCATGAAATGGTGTGGTCTTTTGAGTCCGCTGTCCTGGTTGTTGTCCGAAGGTGTGTAGGTGTCGCTTCCGCTCTGATCCATGTTCACTGTCCCCTCTTCGTTCAAATCAGGATCATTTGGAGTCCCCATACCAAAGTCAGGCTGAAAATCACCCAACTGATCGTTGCGCACACTTTGTCTAGGCGTGCGTGAGAACTGGCCAGTCGCTCCAAAAGGATTCCTCGGTCGCAAGAGCTGGCGGTTCTTCAAAGCATTGAGCTCTGCAGTTTCGATCTGCTGAGCATAAGTGAAGCTCTGGGAGTTCGAGGCCGCTCCAGAGGGGGTCTTGTCCTGAAAGTTGCTGGTTTTCCATAGGTATTTCCCAGGTCTCACGAAAAACTCGTCCCCCAGCTCCGTCTCTGTCATTTTGGCCCATCTGTCCTTGATCAAAGAAGGTTGGCGGTCCTTGGCTCGGCGTTCCAAAGGGGTCTGGTTCGCGTGCACCGTGTTCACCCTTCCAGAACCAGTGATTTGCATCACCTTGTCCGCCGTCGCTTCGAAGTCCAGATGTCCAATCGGGAAGAGGCGGGTCAAGCGAGCTTGGCGTCCACGCGCAAAGTTCTCGTTCGCCCCAGCTCGGAACAAGCGGTTGGGGATCGCTCGCATTGCTTTGGAAACAGGGTCCAGGTCCTCCACCGAAGGTACGTAGCGGGGGTTCTTCTGCCCTTTGGCTGCTCTCAACTCCTTTACAGGGGCCAAGAACTTGATCGATTGACCGGGGTCCGAGAAGATTGAGTTCGTCTTGACAAAAGCTCCAAGGCCCCTCGCCGACCTTGTGATCTTCCTCGCATCGGACAGTAGACCCTGCTGCGACAGGAGCCTGTCCGCCGGTACCTCCAAGCGTGACTGTGTTGCTTGCATTGTTGGCTTTTTCTTTCTCTAAAACGAGTTCAACTGCTTGCTTGGCAGCTCGAGCAGCTTCTTGTTGCAGGTCTGAAGCGACTGATGAAAAATGAGAGGAAGTGGATGGAACAGCAGCAGGGGAAGAGTCTTTGATTGAATGCAACGTTTGCCTTGCTGGCTGTTCAGGTAACAACAAAGCGTTGACGTTGGTTGGTTTTTTGTTTCTTCTCCTCTTTTTCTTTGCGTTAGTAGGTTTTTTGGAGGTGATGTCTCTCTTTCTTCTTGTTGTGCGTTGATCGAACGACCTGCACTGCCTGCAAGCTCTTGATTTGGGTGATCTGGAAGCAAACCTCTCCGATGGAAGCATCTGCCCAGCGCAGAGACGTCCCGAACACCAGCCAACCTGTCCTGCTTTGAGGTAAGGTCCCCACTCCTTCATGAGGTTGTGAATGTACTCTTCGGCATTGGCTCCTTTTCTCCACGGCTGGCCAGGGTGTTTGACCATGCGAGACTTGAACTCGAAGCACACCTTGCACACTAACATGATGTTGGTGGAGTTGAAAGGTCGGGAACGCCAGTGTCTGTCCAAGCGCACAGAGTCGGCGGTTGTGCGCCTCGAAACTCCAATACCGCAGGCCAAATGGCAGTGGCAGTAGTCGCATTTCCCTTGCTGCAGGGCGTGCCGCTCAAGGACGTGTTTGATTTCCAAGGAGACGCACAGCGTTGGTCTCTTGGTCCTCAAGTTCTGAACGATCCTGTTGGGCCAGTTGGCTTGGCGCTTGATGAGAGCACACGACTTGCACACTGTGCGGAAACCTGTCTTCTTGGACTTGTCTTTGTAAAAGCATTTGGTTTCTTTCACGTAGTGGCACATGCTGCACCTCTGAGCAGAGAGCATCATTCTTCCTTCTGAGTACGTTTGATGTACTGTATGTGTGGGCAGTCCACGCTCTGCCAACTGTACTTGGTTTTCAGGAGCTGATTCCACACTCTGCACGTGCACGACCACAGAGGCTTAAAGTAACTGGCAATGATCCTCCTGTCAGGCTCCGTGGGGTCGTAAAACTCGTAGCGCTTGCTGATAACTTCCATTTGAAATTTAATTTTAAAGGTAGAGGTTTATTTATATTTAAAAAATTTGAAAAGGGAAAACACTTTCGCGCCATAAAGGTAGTACCACAGTGGAACCTCGGAACCACTACCTCTCAGACCTTCTGATCTTTTTGAGCTTGAGACTCCTCCCAGTTCAAGGCTTTGTAAGGGTGTCCGAACACAGGGCACCATTCCTCAATATCATCTTTGCTTTTCTGTAAAATGAACTTATGGTATGCCTCATAACTACACTGACACCACTCACAGCTGTTGACGTGCTCAAAAGTCTTCTGGGAGACCCCCATCTCAGTCCAAGGCCCCTGACAAGAAGAAATAAAATACACAAAAAAGTTAAGTTTTTTATTATTTTTAATTTAAAATTCACAATCGCACACTGTATCAAAAGCTCGATCACTTGGATCACGCAAGTACTTGTAGTTGGGAAGAGGAGCAAGAGGATTCTCACGTCCGAGCATTCTGTCCTGCATCTCCAGAGCTCTCAGGGCTTCCCTCTCACGGCGGCGTGCAATGAGTGTATCTCCCACGAAAAGTCTACCCGAATACCAAGCCATCCTCGACCTCAAGTCTATGCGTTGGCAGGTACCTGGGTGAGGGCTTTGGCTTGAGCTCCTGCTTGGATGGGGGTCGGAGGGGGAGGCGTGGATTCGCTCTTGCTTCTCTTCACCTTCTTCTTCTTGGGGGCTGGCGGCGAAAGGGTGCTGCTGCTCGAAGATGATGCTTTGGCAGAGGTTGAACTCTTCTTTGGCTTCCTCTTCTTCTTCTTCAGTAGAGCTTTCAGAGACGAGGAGCCCGCGCCACTCTTCTTCCTCTCCCTCTTCTTGAGCCACTGGTCGAAGTGTTTGCCCGCCAGCTTCACGATGACGTCCTGCAGAGTCTCGTCCTGCAGCGTGGGGAAGTTCTCCTTGTCGTTCTTGAGACGCCAGTAGCCCGTGCCGACCTGGGAAAGCAAAGCAGGTCGATTGTAAATGTCTTTGTGGTTCATGAGCATCTCGTGTTGGCCACCCTTCACTCCCCTTGTGCCCACCAAGTTGTCGTCCATGTCAACACACGAGACGAGGAAAGGGGATAAAGCAGGACGCGACTGCACGTAAGCGAAGGTGGAGGGGCTTACCCTGATCCTCCCCACGTACTTGCCCTTGTAGTACATGGACACGAACATCACGGGGTCCTCCGCGTCCACTTCTCCCACTTCCGGTAGTGTCTTGTTGAGAGCTTCCACCTTGGCTGTTGCTTTGACAGGCTTCTTGCTCTCCTCTATGTCCTCCATATCGACCACTTCTGGCAGAAGAGCGTTGAGCAACGTTTGGGTTGGGTTCAGGTTCCTGGCGTCCTTGTTGGACTGGAGCTCGATGATGGTCCATGCTGTTGCGTAGTCTCCCTCTCCTTGCTGCTTCTTCTCCTGCCTGCTGCCACCTTGCTTGGACGATTTCTTTGAAGCGGAGCTCATCTTGCGTAGGGTTGGGAATCTGTGTGTGTGTGTTGCGCGTGTATGTATGTATGTACGTGTGTATGTACGTATGTATGTGTGTATGTACGTATGTACGTATGTATGTACGTATGTATGTACCTTGGAACAAAAGGGGAAGCTTCTTGATCTCTTGATTGGGCTTTGATTAATGACCAATCTCAAATGCTGATCTGGGAATGTGGCTGAAATAGGATCGAAGCCAAAGTGGCTCGCGCCAAAAATCTGGACCGTGGACCACTGTGGAGACCGAAGGCACCCCTCCAGCCGAGAATTTTC
>Ga0070752_1000967_pt1 | contig 21257 bp, 23 predicted proteins | sample VirMetDEL_Aug_30_FD_77440 | JGI IMG/M metagenome (GOLD analysis project Ga0070752, IMG submission 77440) | Aqueous microbial communities from the Delaware River and Bay under freshwater to marine salinity gradient to study organic matter... | ecosystem: Environmental > Aquatic > Marine > Coastal...
AAAATGTGAGTATCGAACCTGCGTGCATTACGGATTTATGTTCTTAGGAGTAAGTATTGCAAAAGACTGGGAGGAAATGAATGAGAACAATTAGCCTATTTTCTTGTGGTGCAGCAAGTGCTGTAGCTACAAAGTTAATTCTTGCAGAAGAACCTAATACATTGATATATAACACAGAAATTATCGAGGAACATATTGATAATAGGCGGTTTTTGTATGATTGTGAAAAATGGTATGGAAAATCAATAATAAGATGGAGGAACGATAAATATAATGGATCAATGTATGAGGTTTTTGAAAAACAAAACTGGATAAAAGGCCCAAATGGCGCAACTTGTACTAAACATTTAAAGCGTAGTTTATATAAAAATATGTTCCAGCCTGGAGATACCATGGTTATTGGTTTTACAGTTGAAGAAGAACATAGGTTAAAACGATTGATACACGGTGTTGGTGGCCCAGATGGTGTAAAAATACGAGCACCTTTGATTGAAAAAGCTTTGACAAAAAATGATTGTCTCGGTCTATTGGCAAATGCAGGCATTGAAATCCCAGAAATGTATAAATTGGGCTATTCCAATAACAATTGCATCGGTTGTGTAAAGGGAGGCAAGGGATATTGGAATAAAATACGTGTCGATTTTCCAGATGTGTTTGAACGCATGGCAGCTATGGAAGAAAAAACAAAATGCTCTTTTTTTAAAGAAACTAAAAAAGGTGGACCAAGAACAACATTACGCGACCTTAAGCTTGGGGAGGGTGCAATATTAAAGGAGCCAAATATATCATGTGGATTCTTTTGCCAAATGGCAGAGGAGGAAATGAATGACTAAAGAAGAAAAGGCGCTTGATTTCATCGAAGACTTTGATTTCATGGGCGAGACTAAGCTCATGGGCTATGGCGAGAGCGACTCGAGCGGTGCTTGGATCAAACTGCAAGTGCTGCCGGAGGACCTGGAGATCTTCCGCGGCCTGAAGGGTGAGGTGTTCGAGACCAGCCTGCGTAATGTTGACAAAGGCCCGCTCAAGCCAGCTGATAAGGTTGACAAAGGTCCACACGGCGACTTCGCTCGCGACCTGGTACTGTCCGGCTTCTTCAACTCCGGCTTGGTGCGTGAGTATTTTGGGGGTGATGAGGCGTATCAGACGTGGTGCCGGAAACAGCCCTGTGCGGTGACCGGGAACATGCACAAGGATGAGCAGACGGGTATCGAATACACTGAATATGCTCACGTCAGAAGGGCTGGAGAATCCGGAACAGCCTACAAGCCAAAATACTCAGGCATTCCACTGTTATCACAGGTTCATGAGTTACAGCACCATAAGGGTGAATGTGAAGTGCTCGGCGAATACAGTATTGGAATTTACGACAAAGCGAGTGACAGTGAGAGCTGTAAGGAGTGGTTCGAAAAGAAAGCTCAACACTATCTGAGGACATGGCTTGTATCGGCCATAAAGAAAGAGCTATCGCTGGACAGCTTGACGAATCTGGATCCGGAGGAGTTCTTCTCCTGGTGCAGACTGAAGAACCTCAGCGATGAGGTACCACGCAAACTTAGAGACCATTACGGTTAGGAGATATAAACCATGAACCTGGGATGTTTTTCAGGCAATTTAGGCAGAGATGCCAAGACCGGCACGGCCGGCCAAAATAACACACCCTATCTGTCATTCCCGCTGGGCGTGAGCGTTGGCTTCGGGGACAACAAGCGCACGTTGTGGGTCGGCTGCACACTGTGGGGTAAGCGGGCCGAGAGTAAGCTGATCAACTGGCTCGGCAAGGGGGCCAAGGTGGTAGTGTCGGGCGAGATCGACCTGGACATGTACACCAAGGCGGACCAGACCCAGGGCGCCACCATCACCGTGCGCGTGCGTGACCTGGAGCTGATGGAGGGTAAGGAAAGGACCCCAGATGCAACACAGGCGCCAGCTCCAAAGCCAGCGCCTGTTGATGATTTGGACGATGATATTCCGTTCTAGTCACTTAACCCTTTGACATGATCCTGTCAGATGGTATACTGGAGGCAATTCTAAACGTAGGGCATTTTCCTGGGGTAAGATGCAGTGTCCCGGTGAGTAAGGCAACCTGATGCTACCTCCCTACGCAACAGCGATGTTGAAATTTAGGTCAAGGTTGTCATCTGCATAGATTTGCTAGGTAAGTCAGCACCATAAGCTGACAAGTATTCACCGGGCACGCGTGACCTCCTACATGTCAACCAACCCGGTGGTAGTCCCCTGGTATCCACTAGCCCGGGCCAGGGGGCGTTTTTTAATAGGGGATTCTAATATGCTAATCATCAAAAAAGGCGAGACCGTTGTCAACATGACCCAGGTCTTTTCCATGCGTCTATCGGGTCAGGCCGGCCGTGTTCTTCTATTTCGCGGATCCGACGTGCTCTCAGCCGAGATGCCATTCGGTAGCGTCAATGAGGCTAAGGCTGCGAGAGATGCAGTTATAGACGCGCATATTAATGGCGATCTGTTTGTTGATCTGGATGAGGGGATATGAATCTAGCACTGTTTTATGATACCGAAACAACCGGCCTACCGTTATATCGTGAGCCTTCCGATGATCCACGTCAGCCGCATCTTGTTCAACTGGCTGCGAGCCTTGTTGATATGGACAAAAGACAGGTCATACAAAGCATTGATCTGATTGTTAAACCCAAGGGATGGGTAATACCTGATGAGGTTACAAAGATTCACGGCATCACCACCGAATACGCGATGGAGGTGGGCTTTGATGAGGCGCTGGTTGTTGGTCTGTTTATGGATCTGTGGAACGGCGTAAGGCGCATTGCCCACAATGAACCGTTTGATGCCCGCATACTGCGAATTGCTATCAAGCGCTGCGGCTTCACGTTTCACGCAGAAACGTGGAAGCATGGCGAATCAGAGTGTACATGCGCAATGGCTACACCAGTCGTCAAATGCCCGCCAACCGCGGAGATGAAGGCTAAAAACATGAATTTCTACAAGAAAGCCAATCTGACAGAGGCTTACAGGCATTTCTTCAATGAAGATTTTGAAGATGCACATACCGCCATCGCTGATGTAAAGGCGTGCATGAGTGTGTATTTCGCTATCCTGGATGAGCGGGAATTGTCATGAAAGACCACGAAGGCTGGCGCTTCCATCTGGATATTTGCGATTACCAAGGCTATATAGGGGTCTACCTTGCTCAGATGAGCGGTAATCAGCGTAGTGAGGTTATTTCATGCAACATGGAGACTATCGACCGGGAATCAGTATCCCTGGCACTACAGAACAAGCTTCCACCCCTAAAGATCGACAAGAAAGCGGCACAGGAGCTGATGGATGAGCTGTACCGTATCGGGATTCGGCCAACAGACGCTGATACTCCGGGTGAACTGGCGGCCACCAAGCGGCATCTGGAGGACATGAAAGCCATTGTATTTGATTACATGGCTGAATTGAGACTGGCATCTGACGCTCTGAGAGAGAGAGGGTTACAGCTCACGCCACTGGGAGAGTCACTACGCCGCCAACGCATTGACTTGAACGAATGACATGCCTATATTAGTGGAAACAGATACACGAGACTGACACAATGGCAGGCCGACCCACCAAGTACGACAAAGCGATGGATGAGCAGGTATTCAGACTGTGCCTCCTGGGCGCCAAGGATACCGAGATTGCTGCGTTCTTCGGGGTGAATGAGACAACACTGAACCGCTGGAAGAAGGCGCACCCATCATTTTGCCTGTCCATAAAGGCTGGCAAGGAGGATGCGGACGCCAAGGTCGCTGAGAGCCTGTACAACCGGGCGCTGGGTTACAGCCACCATGAGGACAAGATCTTCTACGACAGCAAGACCGGTGAGGTGACCACGGTCGAGACCACCAAGCACTACCCACCAGACACAGCAGCAGCCTTTATCTGGCTGAAGAACCGGAGAGGCTATGAGTGGCGAGATAGAAAAGAGCACGTCGTCAACGATAGTGCAGCAACTGCCCAAGCAATGGCAGTATCCAGGCTTGTTGACTTCCTTGAAGAGCATGCCCCACGAGGAGAAGCAGGCAATCCTGCGGACATGGGCAAGGACGGATCTGTACTTCCTCCTCCGCTACCTGCTAAACCGCACTGATGTCGAACACCCATGGCTCTTTGATCGCTGCCGAGAGGTACAGGCTGATCCTGACGGGCACCTTGATCTGTGGTCCCGGGAGCATTACAAATCTACTATTATCACGTTCGCCAAAACTATCCAGGACGTTCTTGCATCACATGGCGACGACCCGCTCCCTGAATGGGACGGCATCGAGCCCGTCTTCGGAATCTTCAGCCACACCCGACCCATAGCGAAGGCCTTCGGCAAGCAGATTGCCCGCGAGCTGGAGAACAACAAGGTCCTGATCGACCTGTTCCCTGACATCCTGTGGCAGAACCCCCGGGCCGAGGCCATACAGTGGTCCGAGGATGCCGGCTGGAGCGTGAAGCGCAAGGGCAACCCGAAGGAGCAGACCATCGAATGCTGGGGAGTGGTCGAGGGGCAACCGGTATCCAAGCACTTCAATGTACTGATCTTCGATGACATGGTGACCAAGGCCAGCACCACCTCCACGGATATGATCAACAAGACCACCGAGCACTGGGAGCTGGCCCTGAGCCTGGGCGCCGGCGAGACCGGTAAGCGCAGGTACATCGGTACCCGGTACCACATGAACGATAGCTGGCGCGTTATCATGGAGCGCGAGGCAGCTATCCCACGAATCTACCCGGCGACAGACAATGGAGAACTTGACGGTAAAGCGGTGTTTTGGTCGCAGGACCACTACGAGGACAAGGTACGCCAGTACGGCACCTTCACGGCGTCGTGCCAGCTACTACAGAACCCGCTTGCCGATAAGCATCGAGGCTTCACTCGTACAGATCTGCGATTCTACGATCGCATGGGTGAGGGTGGTCGCGGAAACCGACTTATCATCGTCGACCCTGCCAATGAGAAGAAAAAGAAGAGTGACTACACGACAATGGGCGTTATTGAGCTCGGGCAGGATGATAACTTTTACTTTCTGGACGGAATACGAGACAAGCTCAACCTCGAGCAACGAACGTCCAAACTGATCCAGCTGCACAAGAAGTGGAACAGCAAGCACGCGAAGATCTTCGGCACCTGGTACGAGAAGTACGGCAAGGACAGTGATATCCAGCACATCCAGTACGTGCAGAAGGAGCAAAACTACCGCTTCGAAATCAAGGAGGTGGGCGGACTCATGGCCAAGGTGGACCGGATCCAGCGCCTACAGCCCCAGTTCCAGGCGCACCGTTGGTGGTTCCCGTACCACATCTGGTTTACCGACTGGCAGGGCAACAACGTCAACCTGATCGAGGACTTCATGATCAACGAGTACGACGTCTGGCCGGTGCCGGTGCACGACGACTTCCTTGATATGCTTGCCAGGGTGGAGGATGTTGAGCTACTATGGCCAAAACCAGCACCTGAACCAAAGAAAGACCAGAGGTACAAGTTCAGTGGTCAATCGCAGTCACTGAGGATGGGAGCATGATCAATGTACGAAATTGACGATTCGTCTGGATTGATAGACGATGACGTCGCCCTGGCTCGCAAGCGCTGGAAGCAATCGGAATCAGCCCACGACGAGTACCGTCTCCAGGCTAACCAGTCATACGCATTTGTCGCTGGCGACCAGCTGGACGATGTCACCAAAGCCCTATACGAAGAAAAGCTACGACCCATCGTGGCCTTCAATCTCACCGCCAAGTACATCGATGCCGTCTCAGGCCTCCAGATCAACAACCGTCAGGACATTAACTTCGCACCGCGCCAGGTAGGGGATACACCCGTTAACGATATGGCCAACGAGGTTGTGTCCTGGTTGCGTGACGAGAGCGACGCGCAGGACGAGGAGTCAGACGCCTTCTGGGACATGCTGGTGACCGGCATGGGATGGATCGAGCACTATATGGACTACGAGCTGGATCCCGAGGGCCTGATGATAACCGAGCGCAGGGACGGCATGCAGATGCGGTGGGACACCCGGGCACGCAAGCGTAACCTGCGGGATATGCGGTGGGTGATCCGCGGCAAACCGATGACCCAGGAGGAGATCGAGGAGCGCTGGCCCGATGCTGACTTCGGCGAGCCCGAGGCCATGATGGACGGCATGGAAGAGATCATGACCGACATCCACGATGCCACTAGGGCGCCGTTCTACGAGAGCGGCACAGGCAATACGGGAGGTGGTGAGGTACGTACTCATACCGTGCTGGAACACCAGTGGTACAAGGTCGAGAACCACATGCTGGTGAAGATCATGATGGGCGGGCAAGAGAAGTCCCAGATGGTCAAGCTGAACGCATTCAAGAGCAAGTTCAAACCGTTCATGGAGAAGAACGGTGTCAAGTACAAGGCGGTGCCCAGGAAGAAGCGTGTCTACTACCGCATGTTCAGTGTCGGCACCACGCTGCTGCAGAAGGGCTTGTCGCCGTGTCAGTCCGGCTTCACTTACAAGTGCCTGACCGGTAAGCGTAACCGTAACGATAACAGCTGGTACGGCCTGACGGAGGCCATGAAGGATCCGCAGCTGTGGGTCAATAAGCTGCTGTCGCAGATCTTGCACACCATCGATACCAACGCAAAGGGCGGCGTGATGGCGGAGGAGGGTGCGTTCCTGAACCCGATGGAGGCCGAGCGCGACTGGTCCAGTCCGGACAAGATCGTCATGCTGGAGGACGGTGCCCTCAGTGGCCAGGGCGGCGCCAAGATCCAGGAGCGGCCCCAGACCGCTTACCCGCAGGGCTCGGACCGGCTGCTGCAAATTGCCATGGAGGCCTTCAGTGGCGTCACTGGCATTCCGGTCGAGCTCTTGGGGATGACCGACCGCAACCAGCCCGGCATCATCGAGCAGCAGCGCAAGCAGGCCGGCATGGCCATGGTTGCATGGGCCTTCGATGCTATGACCCGGTACCTGAAGGATAGCGGTGAACTCTACCTGGAATACATCCGCAAGTACGTGCCGGAGGGTAGGATCGTCAGGATTACCGATGCCGAGGGTTCGAAGCAGTTCGTGCCCCTGCTCAAGGACAAGCTGGCCCACAAGTACGACATCATCGCCGATGAGTCACCGAGCAGCACCAACGTCAAGGAGCGCACCTTCGTCAGCCTGATGCAACTCATGCCGCACCTGGCGAAGATGGGCATACCGCCGCCGCCTGAGTTCCTGGACTACACGCCACTGCCGGCCGAGTTTGTGGCCAAGTGGAAGAAGATGATGAGGCCGGACCCGCAGAAGCAGCAAGCGCAGCAGATCGAAATGGCCGATCGCCAGGCCGATGTCCAGGTCAAGCAGGGTAAGGCAGCCGAGCACAAGGCAAAGGTCAGCAACCTGCAGGCGGACACACTGAAGAAACAACAAGAAGCTCGCAAGGCAGCCGCCGAGACGGGCATAGCAATAGCAACATAAAGGGGAATAAACCATGGCACTACAAGACCAAGAATTTGACATGCTATCAGGGGAGCCAGACGCCGATGAGTCACCAGCCGAAGACATCGCAGAACTTGATACTGGAGGGAATGAAGAAGCTACGGGAGCAGCAGAGAACGATGATGCCGATAGTGGTGATGCCAGCGGTGAAGAGGGCGCTGGTGCTGAACAATCATCCGATACCGGAGCACCTGGTGGTGGCGAAGCCGCTGACAGGCAGGCTGGTGGCCAGACGGTACCTCTTGCGATACTCCTAGACGAGCGCAAGACCTTCCAGGGGCGCTTGGACGAAATGAGCCGGGAGCTTGCAAAGTTCAGCGCCCTGCAGGAGCGCATCGATCATATACAGGCCGAGAAGAACAAGCCCGAGCCCGAACCTGAGCCCGAGTACCTTGACGACCCCAAGGGCTACGTGGATCACAAGGTGGCCAAGGCCGAGGAGCTGAACAAGAGCACGGCCGATAACGTGGCCCAGCTGCGTGAGCATGATGAAGCCCGGGCACAGCTGTCGGCCATTAATATCCGTTTGGGTCAGTTCGATGCCAATTTCGTGAAGGACAACGAGGATTACTACGACGCGCTGGATCATGTGCGCCAGATCAACATCGAGAACATCAAGGCGATGGGCGCCACTGAGGAGCAGGCCCAGAACCAGGCGGCCCAGGCCATATTTATGGCGCAGACCCAGGCGCTTCGAACAGGCATCGACCCGGCCGAGTACATGTACAACATGGCGACGAGCTTCGGCTACAGTGGGCCAGCTCCTGACGACCCAGGCAAGAAGGAGCCAGGCACTGATGCGGACGACTCGATCATTGCTGGCCAGAATGCGATGGGCATGGGTGGCGGTGTTGCGCCTGACGATGAGTCCGGTGACGAGGAGGATCTAACGGACGAGGAGTTCGCGGAGGCATTCAGGGAGACATGGGGCGTGGATGCGCACTGATGCCAGAGAAGCTCCACAAGCAGCTCGAGGCCCGCGCCAATGATCTAGGATTGACTGGGGAGCGGCGACGGGCCTACATCTACGGCACCATGAAGAAGATCAAGAAGAAGCGCAAGAACAAAGGGGCTTGACATAGTGCGGCCCCGGAGCGATTATCGTTCCAATACCGCCTGAACGGGACATACACTCAGTAAGGCGTCTCGCCTGCCACAGCGATATGTGGTTTTCGTGCTGACAACGCAAGGTCAGGTTCGCAGTCACCAGCGATAGGTGAAAGAACCCAATTTGTTAACACGGAGACCATTATGGCAACGACCAATTATGCGGTAAACCATCCGCTGGCCGTAAAGCGCTGGTCCAAAGGCTTGATGAAGGAGTCCCTGAAGAACACTCACGTGTTCCAGTTCATGGGCACCGGCACCAACAACGTCCTCCAGATCAAAACAGAGTTAGGCAAGGAGGAGGGTGACAAGGTCACCTTCGGACTGCGCCTGCAGCTTGAAGGTGAAGGCACCTCGGGCGACTCCACGCTGGAAGGCAACGAACAAGCCTTGACCACGTTCGACGATGCTGTCTACATCGACCAACTCCGTCACGCAGTTCGCAGCAAGGGCAAGATGTCCGAGCAACGTGTACCCTTCACGGTACGCGACGAAGCGCGTGATGGCCTGGCCGACTGGTGGGCGGATCGTATGGATACGGCCTTTTTCAACCAGGCCTGCGGCAATACAGCGCAGACCAACACCAAGTACACCGGTATGCAAGCGGCCATCGCGCCGTCCACCAACCGCTTGATCCTGGCCCAGAGTTCGAGTCCCGGCAATGAAGCTTCGCTTTCTGCCTCCGACACGTTCACCCTGGAGCTGATCGATTACGCGGTTGAGCTGGCAGTGACCGGTGGTTCAGCTGGCGATCAGATTCCGCTGGTACCGATCAACCTGGGCAGAGGCATGAAGAAGTACGTCATGTTCCTGCATCCTTACCAGGTAACGGATTTGCGTACCAACACGGCGACGGGTCAGTGGTTAGACATCCAGAAGGCAGCAATGTCCGGTGGACAGACAACCAAGAACCCGATCTTCACCGGCGCACTTGGCGAGTACAACGGTGTTGTACTTCACTCGAACACACGCGTTCCTGCGGCCCCGACCAACTCCAGCGCTCGGCGTGCCGTCATGTGCGGTGCTCAGGCTGTGGCGTGCGCCTTTGGGCGTGAGGCTGGCAAGCAGACATACTCCTGGAAGGAAGAACTCTTCGACTACGGCAATAGCCTGGGCGTAGCAGCTGGTGCCATCCACGGTATGAAGAAGTGTCAGTTCAACAGTGAAGACTTCGGCACCATTGTCGTTTCAACCTATGCTGTAGCACACGGCGTCTAATCGGAGGAATCAAATCTTATGGCAACTTTAAAAGCCGATAAGGCACAGGACAGCGTGCAGCCACGCTTCGTTCATGCCGGATCCACCTCCGTTAAGTTCGTTTACTCGGTAACAGCCTCGCTGTCATCGGGTGACGTGATCCAGCTCTGCAAGGTCCCGCATGGCGCCATCGTCGATGGCTTCATCCTGGTCCGTACTGGCGCAGGTCAGTTCACCGCAGGGATGGGTGACGGTGGTAGTGCGAGCCGCTATCTGGTGTCTGCGACACTGGTGGCGAATACGGTAATCACCGACGCGTCCATTGTGGCCGCTGCCGTGGGTTACCAGTACAACCTTTCGGACGACGCAGCCGATCAGTTTGATACCATCGACCTCACGGTCCAGACGGTGACAACTGCGACCGCTGCCGGCGTCATTACAGGGGTGCTCAACTACCACTGTGACGAAGGCGATCCAGCGTAACCAACCGAGCCCCCTCTTCGGAGGGGGTTCTACTATCAACAGGGGAAAACTATGCTTGAGAAAGTATCACTGAAGGAGATCATCGATCACGCTCAGGGTCTGCAGAAGCAAGGCCAGCATGACGGTGCGATCCATGTCATTAACCAGGTTATCGGGCAGCATCCCGGCAATCCTTACCTGATTTACATCTACGCGACCTCACTGATGCACAAGGGGGAGTTCGGTATCGCCACCGTGCTGCTTCATAACTGTGTGCGCATCAATCCTGAGTTCGCGGAGGCCTACAGCAACCTCGGCGTCTGCTATCGACGCGAGTATCACATCGACTGGGCCATCGACGCCTGCAAGAAGGCGATCGAGTACCGCGACAACTGGCCCGACCCGTACAACAACATCGCAGGATGCCACATCAACGAGGGCAATCCAGAGGCTGGTCTCGAATACGTGGACAAGGCGCTTGAGCTGAACCAGGAAGGTACCCACGATTGGTATAAGTGTCAGTGGAACAAGGCTCTGATGAAGCTGGAGATGGGCGAGTTCAAGGAGGGTTTCGAGCTATACGAGTCAGGCATTCATTGCAATGAGCGCCCAACGCGCAACTACAGTGAGGACCTGAACAGCCCAACGCCGCTGCTGGACGATATCAGCAAGCTCAACGCCAACCACACCGTTGTGGTCTACGGTGAGCAGGGCATGGGTGACGAGATCATGTTCCTGTCGTGCCTGCAGAACCTGATCGATACCGGCGCCACGGTGATCCTGGACTGCCACCCAAGAATGACCACGCTGTTCCACCGCAGCTTCCCTGAGTTAGAGATCCACGGCACCCGTAAGCGCGAGAACATCACATGGCCCCTTGATAAGCAGATCGATTTCAGGATCCCGGTCGGCTCATTGCCCAGGCTCTACCTGCAGAACCACGAGACCTTCGAGCAACGCGCCTACATCAAGGCCGAGAGCGGCGTCACGATGGATATGCGCTCACAGCTGCACGACGGGCGCCCACTGATCGGGCTGGCCTGGAGCGGGGGCACCAAGAAGACCAACAACTGGTACCGTTCACTGCAGAAAGAGCAGCTTGAGCAGATCACCAGAAACGGGCAGTACAAGTTCGTCTCCCTGCAGTACGACAACGATGGTCATATGCCGGATAACGTCGAGCCGTTGTGGGAGATCACCCAGCACTATAACTACGACCTGACCGCGGCCCTGGTGGGTGCCTGCGATGCGGTGGTGGCCATTAACACCTCCGCGGTTCACCTGGGCGGGGCCATGGGTAAGCGCGTGTTCTGCCTGACCCCGAGCAAACCAGCTTGGCGGTATGGGCTTGAGCGCAAGGACATGCCCTTCTACCCGGACGTGCACCAGTACCGTCAGAACGACACCGACTGGGGTGCGGCCATTACCGAGCTGTTGAGGGACCTCGACATCTGGGCCAATTTAAACCAACCGAGGATGGCGCTATGAGCTTGATATCAGAGGAGTACCGCAAGCTCAACGAGCAGCTGCATGAAAACCCGGAGTACGGTTCACGCAACGCACCCCGATGGGTCAAGGTTATCAAGGATCTGACCTGGGAGTTTGAGACCTTCAGTGTGCTGGATTACGGTTGCGGAAAGGGCAACCTGGCGAAGATGATGACCAACATGCCGGTGAAGAACTACGACCCGGCGGTGCCCGAGTTCAGCGCAATACCGACCCCGGAGGATATCGTGATCTGCACCGACGTGATGGAACACATCGAACCCGAGTGCCTGGACGACGTGATCGATGACCTGAAGCGGGTCACGAACATCGTGCTGGTGGTCAACATCGCCCTCAGGCCTGCCAAAAAGACCCTGGCCGATGGGCGCAACGCGCACCTGATTGTGAAGGACATCGAGTGGTGGATGGGCAAGTTCCTGAAGTACTTCGACCTAAAGCAGGTCAACGGTCAGAACGGTAGCGAGATGACCATGATCCTGTTCAAGCGGGTGGAGCACTGATGAGTATTACATCAAAAATCGATGCGATTACCCACCTGACTGAGGAATATCGCAAACCCATACTTCCAGCGCCCAGGTCGGTAAAGATTGAGCTGACGGGCCGCTGTAACTTCAAGTGTACCTTCTGTGCACGTTCTGACCGCTTACGGGAACAGAAGGCTATGGATTGGGGTCTGTTCACCCACCTATTGGACGAGATGCGCGAGGCTGGTGTTGAAGAGCTGGGTCTGTTCTATCTGGGTGAGTCCTTCATGGACAAGCGCCTGGAGGATGCTATCAAGTACGCCAAGGACATCGGTTTCCCGTACGTGTTCCTGACCACCAACGGATCGCTGGCCACCGCGGAACGGGTACAGACCTGCATCGTGAACGGCCTGGACTCGCTCAAGTTCAGCCTGAACTACGCCGACGAGGACCAGTTCGAGGACATTGCCAGGGTGAAGAAGCGCATGTTCCACGATATGCTGCAGAATATCAGGGATGCGAAGAAGATCCGCGACAGCATTGAGCAGCTCAGTGGTAAGCACTGCGGGCTGTACGCGTCCTACATCGAGTACGACGGGGAGCAGGGTGAGCGCATGAAGGCCATGGCGAAAGAGATGGAGACTTATGTTGATGAGATCTATGCACTTCCACTATATAACCAGGCAGGCTTCGTTACAGAGAGGGAGAAGGCGGCAGGTATGTCGCCGTCAGCCGGAAACCGAGGACGACTGGAAAACCTGGCTGAAGGATTACCGTGCTGGGCAATGTTCTCTGAAGGACATATCTCGTGGGACGGAAAGCTGACCGGGTGCTGTTTCAGTCATACGCCTGACTTCGACTTCGGCGACCTGGTGGAGACGACCTTCATGGATGCCTGGAACTCGGATCGAGCGCAGTGGTTCCGTGAGCACCACCTGGCGAAGAATGTCACCGGAACACCATGCGAGGGGTGCTTTCGCGCATGAGCAGACTCAACACAGTGTACATTGGTTATGAGCCAGCGGAGGCGGTGGCTTACCATGCCCTGGTGGCGTCGATTATTCAGAACTGCAAGCGGCCGGTAAATATCGTGCCGCTGGACCGCAGGAAGCTGCAATGGTGCCACAAGCGTCCCCCGGATCTAAAGCAGAGCAACAGCTTCACTTATACCCGCTTCCTGGTGCCCTACCTAAGCGAGTACCGTGGCTGGTCCCTTTTTATGGACTGCGATATGATCGTGCGCGAAGACATTAACGAGATCTTCGATTGGGCGAATGATGCCGTTGACGTTATGTGTGTGCAGCATCCGGACTACACCTCATCGGTGGCAACCAAGTACCTGGGCACCCAGCAGTACAACTACCCCAGGAAGAACTGGTCCAGCGTGATGCTGTTCAACAACGCCCTGTGTCAGCAGTTAACCCCGAACTACATTGATACGGCTTCCCCCGCCGACCTGCACCGCATGAAGTGGGCAAAGAACGTCGGGTCATTACCAAGGGCCTGGAATCACCTCGTAGGTGAGCAGCCGGAGCGGCACGATGCAAAGATTGTACACTTCACGCTTGGCACACCATGCTGGCCACGCTTTCGCAACTGCGAGTACGGTGACGAGTGGGAGCTGTACCGAAATGCCGTAAATTGGTACTTACCTGAAGACCTGGAGGACACGGGATAATGTCAACATTCGGGGTAATGCAGTCCGATATAGCGGACGAAATAAACAAGACGAACCTGACCTCGCAAATCAAGCGAACCATCGTCGCTGCGATGAAGAAGTACCGCAACAAGCGATTCAAGTTCAACAAGGCCTCGAGCACCTTTACCACCTCAGATGGCCAATCGGTGTATCCCCTACCGGACGGCTATATCGGCGATGAGTTAATAGAGGTGCTCGATGGCAACTTCCGAGACACACTGACAAAGCGCGATTTCGCATGGGTGGCGGACCACGATAATCATCAGTCCTACAAGTCGGAACCTCGGGTGTATGCCATCATTGATGGGAGCAATATGAGATTGTTCCCGACACCCAACACATCCGCTGACACCACCAGCGGAAATTACCCGCTGCTGGTTCACTACCACAAGGACCTGAACGCGGACGGTATCACGGGGGCTATCTCGCGCTCGGCCAGTGATAGCGTAACCAATGCCTGGATGACGGACGGCTTCGACCTGGTCCGCCTTGAGGCGAAGATCCGCATCTATACGGACGTGATCAGGGGTCCGGAGGCGGCCATGGAGGCGCAGAAGTTAATACCACTGAGAAACGACGCGCTGAGAGCGCTCGTGAAGGAGTACCACCAGGCGGTTGCCTCTGGCTCCGTGCAACCGTACTTTTAGGAGAGCGCTATGCCTATCGAAATTGCAACGTACATATCGGAATTGAATCCACTGAATCCGCTGGGGACGGATAAAAGGTCAACATCTGACGATCATCACCGACTGCAGAAGACCGTACTGCAGAATCAGTTCCACAACTTCTCGGCGACATCGGTTGACTGTACCGTGGCTGAACTCAATATACTGGATGGCGCAACTGTAACAACAGCTGAATTAAACTTGCTGACTGGTTTAACATCTCTTCCGCAGTCAGAACTAGGTACCCCGGTAAGCTGTTCAGGCGCGGGACCCATTAGCATATCAGGCATACCGTCATGGGCTAAGACTATAAGTATTACACTAGAAGGTGTTGGAACTAATGACCCCTTCGCGTCATTGACCTTGCGCATTGGTGACTCAGGGGGGTATTCAAACACTCTGTACAGAGTAACAACGGGTCAGGTATCAGGAACCCCAGGGTCTAGCACATCAACAACCAATATACCGCTTCAAACAGACAGTGGTGCATTATTTGATGGTACCGTGACATTATCATTGCATAACGCAACAACTTACAAATATGGAATATCTGGTGATGTTGCAATGAGTGTGGGCGGTAAATCGCTTACCATAGGTGGTTCGGTAACTTTAACAGGATTGCTAGACGGGGTGCAGATATTGACATCGAGCGGAGTGTTTGATAAAGGAACAATGAATGTATTGGTCTTCGGCTGATACAGTGGGTACACCTGGATGTACATATGAAGGATGATCTTTACTGACCCACATTATGAACATTGACTTTTCAGACATGAACGGCGGCATCATTCAGGACCTGCCAGCTGAATTAATAGGTCGCAATCAGTGGTCTGATGGGAACAATGCGCGCTTTGTAAGAGCACAGGTATCAAAGATTGTCGGCCACACCGAGGTATTCGGCACGTCATCGGCATCCAGCACTATAACCACCCTGGCACTTGGTAAAGCTATCTGGTTAAACAGTATCGATGATGATAATCAGGATCCATGGTGGGTCTATTGCGATACTGACAGGATCTTCGCTACCGATGGGGTTACCCATTATCATATCTCATACTCAGCCACAAGCAGTGCATCACAGACTGCTCCGTTTGCGGCAACACTTGACTACGGATGGAACGGTGGAAACTTCAACGGCGTGGCAATCATTAACTCACATGCCCAGTTGCCAAGGTACTGGGTCCCCGGGGCAAGCGATAAGACAATAGAGCTAACGGCGTCTGGTATTTTTACTGCGTGCCGGGTAATGCGACCATACAAGACCTTCCTGATGGCCATCGGGGTCGATGAGGGAGCTGGATTCAATGATAACGTGGTCATCTGGCCAACTGCCGCGGATGTGGGCGGGCTCCCGCCTTCGTGGGATTACAGCGATACGACCGAGGACGCGGGCCGGGTTGAGCTTGATGATGGTTTCGGTGTCCTGATCGATGGTGAGCGCATGAGGAATGATTTCATGGTTTACGCAGAGCACGCCATATATCGTTTCAGCCCGGTGCCCAGCAATGCCATATTTTCCATCAGGCGCATATTCAGCGAGGTTGGACTGTTGACCCGTAACTGTATCGCCACCGTTCGTCACCGTCATGTATTTTTTGGTGATGGCGACATCTACATGCACGACGGCCAGAGCATAGACTCAATCGTTACCAAGAAGTGGAAAAACTGGGTATTTAGTCAGATCGGAGAGAACTGGCGGCGGTCCTACGTGGTGGCCAATTATGAACATAATGAAGTCTGGTTCTGTTTCCCAGTCGGCGTGGATGAGCACCCAACGAGGGCGCTGGTATGGGACTTTGACGACAACACGTTCAGTTCACGAGATCTGATTGGCTCGACCCTTGGTGGCGCCTCTTTTATGGCGTACGGCAAGATGCCACAAAGTGATGACGACAGTTTCGATACAGGCCCGGATATCACTTTTGATGAGGAAACAGAGAAGGTATTCGACACGACAGATAGTGAGATTAATGTACGCGATATCGTCATGGTGTCTTATCTTGACATCAACAGGTTTGTTACGCTAACCGGTACCGCAACATCAATTGCCGGCGCCACTATCATGATTGACGCTGGTACTGACTTTGTGAAAGGCGGGGTTTTGACTGGCGACACTATTACCAATGTTACAACGAGCAGCTCACCAAGCGTTATATTGTCCGTTTCAGTAAATACGATTGTTTGCACAGACAGTATATGGACTCCTGGCAACTTGGACGACTACAGGATTGAAACTACTACAACGACATTAGACAAGTCAGCCTTCTTTGAGGTTGATACCGGTCTGAGGTTTGACGAGAGCAGTTATACTTTTCATGTAGAGAAGGACTGCCTCCCGCTTGGCCGTAATGGAAGATTCAGCCAGTACGATGAATACCAGGTTCATGCGATCCGTCCCCGCGTCAGATCAGCCATCGGCGGAAACCTGACAGTTAAGGTCTATATGCGAGACTCGGTTGGCGATGCCCCGGCATTGATAGACACCACCACCTTTGTTATAGGTGTTGACGATAAGGTTGATGTCAGGGCTACCGGCACGGTGTGTACGGTACGCTTTGAGTGCAGCGACGATACGGACGTTGAGATCAACGGCTTCGGTATCGACTACGATATCGTCGGATCCAGGCCAAGATAATGGCCCGCGAAAGGAATAGACGTTCATGGGCGGCAGGTGATGAAGCCCAGCTGGCCGCTGGATCGTCTAGAAAAGGGGCGTACTATCAGGTTGAAGATCCGCCGCTGATACGAGATCGTGAGAAGATCATAAAGAACCTCGAGGACATCACCGAGTGGGCGGCGCGTGAATTGAGGCGAATCTCCGACGAGATCCTGGTCGGACTTGAGGATAGTATCTGTATCCAGTCGTACACGGCTGTGCCGTCACGCGGGGTTGAGTCAAACATACACGGCGGTATATATCAGATAGCCACCGCCGGGGCTCTGAGTTCAGGCGCGGCCCTCGTAGTAACGCAGGGTCTCGGGAAATTGTTCGTAGTTGTCAATACTGCCACGGTTGATGCCGGCGTGATAAAGGTCAAAGGGACGGTTGTCGATCGAAACACAGGGGCGGAGGCGACCGGAACCAGCACGCTTACCCTGTCAGGCGTGACCACGGATGGAAGCACGACCGACGCCAATGGTAACCCGGTTCACAGCTTCACCAGGGCCTACATCACAAACAAGTGGTTTCGCGACACCTGTACGTTTTCGACCGCCGTGGCCGACATTCAGGACATCGATGTCTACCATATCAGTTTCGAGCAGTTCAACGACAACCGAGACCTGTGGTTGACTACTTTTGATGCAAACCTGTGGACCAGGTTAGCAGCGGCAAAATTCGACGCGTACCTGTACTCGGTGATTCCGAACGGATCCAAGCTGGACATCACCGCGGAGGCATCGCTGAACCTTGGCACGCCGCTTCCAGAAAGGTACTATAGATTGAGAAGGGGAAATCTTGACAAGGCATTGGACGGATCGAAGGATGGTGTTTTTGTTGATGTGCACTACGCCAATATTCCGCCCTATATCGAGGATGTGACCATCAAGGTATGGGCGGCACGAGAGATATGATGAACGACAAAGATTACCTACAACCTGCCTACAGACAGAATTTGTCAGTGCCCCCCACCAGAGCCCAGATCCTGGCCCTTGAGGCGGCAACCATGGGCCTACCTGACGAGGTTCGCCTTGAGCCTGAAGACTTTCCGACTTTCCACCACTTCTCTGATGGCGTCTATGTACGCGAGATGCATATTACCGCTGGGCAGTTCGTGGTTGGTAAGATCCACCGTCACAATCACATCGTCATGCTGATTAAGGGCACCGCCAAGGTGGTCTCTGAGTTCGGCAACGAGATTATAAAGGGCCACAGCATATGGGAATCCAAGGCTGGGACCAAGCGAGCCGTGCTGGCTATTACCGACTGCGTGTTCTATACAGTCCATGTGACAGATGAGACGGACCTGGACAAGATTGAAGATTACGTAATTGCGCCAACATATGAGGCGCTGGAGGCAGACTTATGACATGGGGCGCAATTGGTGGTGCAACTATTGGGGTTGTTGGCGGCAAACTGCTTGGTGGCGGCGGGGGTGACCAACAGCAGACAGTGAGTAACGCCCCGTGGGGGCCGTACCAGCCCTACATGATTGGCACGCCGGCAGGTCCAAGACCAAATCGAGCGGACTTTTATACGGGAGGTTCTTCCAATCTTGGGTCGTTTCTCCGTGAGAGAGACCCGTTTACTAAACAGATTATCCGTAAAGATGGCCCCAGGGTGTTCGATGAGGAGCGCTATAACGCTGCGATAGAGGAGTGGGAAGCTAACCAGGCAGATTCTGGAGCCGTTGGCCGCCTCAGTGAGATGATCGGGCAACGGTCGTACTTCCCTGGGGATCCCGTGGCCGACCTGACACCGGAGCAGATGAGAGGCATCCGGACAACGATGGGCGCTGGCGAGACCCTGGAGGGGTTCAACGAACTGCTTGGCGGACAAATGGGCATGTTTATGGACCCGTCATTCATGGACCCGAACAGGAACCCGTACCAGCAGCAGTACGTTGACGCGGCCATTCGACCACTGACTCAGGCCTACACCGAGCAGGCCCTTCCGGCCATCAGGGGTGGTGCGCGCATGGCCGGTGGGTCTGATTACGGCTCGACTCGTCAGGGCGTGGCGGAGGGGATCATGGGCCGTGGTTACCTTGACGCTGTAGGCGATGTTACCTCGAGAATAAACACCGACCTGTACGGCAGAAACATCAATGCGGTGCAGCGCGCCATGGGTATGAGTCCAATGTTCGCCCAGATGATGGGCGTACCCGGTCAGATGTACGGTTCGGCAGGATCGGTCCTGCAGGGCCAGGAGCAGGCCGAGATCGGCGGCGAAATGGACAGGTACGGCTACAACCGTGATATACCGTGGGATGAGAACATGGCCTTTATGAACATGCTCCAGGGCGGCAGCGGTGGTACAACTACAACGTCCGGCGGCAGCGGTGGCGATATGATGAACATGCTGGGCATGGGACTGATGGGCGCTAAACTGGGTGGTGAGTTTGGTGACTGGAATACAAGCAGAAATATCGGTAAGGACCTCGACGAGATGTTCAGCGACCCGAGTATGTTTTAGGAGATAGCCATGGCTTTTGATATGCAGAAACTAATGCAGGACCCGATGATGGTTGCGGCCCTTAACATGATGGCCCAGTCAGGCTTCCAGCCCGGTGCCAATACAGGTTCGCGCCTGGGTGCTGCTGGGCTCAACACCATGCGGCAGCTGCAGGCCATTGAATCGGCATCGGCCAACCAGAGCTGGCGCGAAAACCAGTCAAAGATTGCCGAGGAGCGCCAGCGTATTGCCAACGAGATGGCCCAGAAGCGCTTCGAGCTGCAGCAGAAGCAGTACGCGGAGAATCTGAGAGCCAACCAGGCGAAGGAGGCTCTTACGAGTCAACCGCTGACGTGGAATCCGCCAACCCCAGGCGGAGCACCTGGAACCTATACCATGGGCGGCAAGGTCGTTCCACCAAGATACGAGGATCCATTATCTCAAATGGTGAGAGCGATGAACCAGGGTAATACGCCGCCGCCGGCCGTGACCGGCACTCAGGCACAGGCTCCGCAGGCCGCGCTTGACTATCTGCGGGCGAACCCGGCCCAGTTGCCAGCCTTCATTAGCAAGTATGGCTACGACCCCACCAGGTAACGCGTTCGACCAGTTCGACGCGCCGGCCAGGAATGTGTTCGACCAGTTCGACGCACCCGCGGCTGCGCCCAGCGTGTTTGACCAGTTCGACGCGCCCGACATCGGCATGATGAGCAATATCGCTCGCGGCGCTGGTGAGCGTGCGGGTACTCTTGCCGGTAACGTGGCTGGATTTGCAGCAACGGCCGGTGACAGGCTGGAAGACAACTACCCACTCGGTGGGCTGGTTTGGGAGGGTGGTAGTATTTTGCCGACCTATAAGACCGGCGAGGAGTACGCCCAGTGGACTGCGAAGGAGGGTACCTCGAACGTATTAAGGGCAGCCCAGGAGGAGCTGACAAATCTCGATTTCGGGTATAAACCCAGATCCACATGGGAAGGCGTGAAGTCGTCCGAGGGTGGCTGGGATCTAGCCAAAAATGTGGGCGCCTTCGCACTCGAACAGGGCCTGGTCTCCGTGCCTGACATGGCCGCTATTATGACATTGCCAATCCTACCCTCATACCTGGCATCGAGGACCGAGGAGATCGCACAGGAGCGTGCCAGCAACGACGGACGTAAGGAGCCAACAACCGAAGACATGGCCTACGCCGGATCTGCAGCCCTTGCTGTAACCGCCCTTGATCGCTTCGGTCTGGGTAAGATGCTGGCGCCATTCAAGAACAGCAACCAGCTGATGAAGAAGATCGGCACCGCTGCGCTGACAGAGACCGTAACTGAAGGCATTCAGGAGGGTCTTGAGTACACCGCTGAGGCTGCTGGAACAAAAGCGCCGTACACCCAGGAGCAGCTTATCGACCGTATGGCGGCCGGGGCCGTGGCCGGGGGCGTCTTTGGTGGCGGCGTGGCTGGTGTTGGTGGAGCTTATAGCAAGATAACGGAACCCGCACCGCAGGAGCCTCCTAAGCAGGAGCCTCCTAAGCAGGAGCCGCCAAGGCAAGAAACGGCCGCTGACATCGTCGGGGACTGGTCTGG
>Ga0070752_1000968_pt1 | contig 21249 bp, 24 predicted proteins | sample VirMetDEL_Aug_30_FD_77440 | JGI IMG/M metagenome (GOLD analysis project Ga0070752, IMG submission 77440) | Aqueous microbial communities from the Delaware River and Bay under freshwater to marine salinity gradient to study organic matter... | ecosystem: Environmental > Aquatic > Marine > Coastal...
GACGAAGTGATCTGCGGCTTCGGCCGTACCGGCGAGTGGTTCGGCAGCCAGTACTACGATCTCAAGCCCGACCTGATGACCATCGCCAAGGGCCTGACCTCAGGTTACGTGCCGATGGGCGGGCTGATCGTCAGCGACAAGGTGTTCGAAGTGATCGAGGCGCACGGCGACTTCAATCACGGCTTCACCTATTCCGGGCATCCGGTGGCGGCGGCAGTGGGTCTGGAGAACCTGCGCATTCTCAAGGAAGAGGGCATCGTCGAGCGGGTTAAAGCAGAAACGGCACCGTATTTGCAGCGTCGTCTGCGTGAGCTGGCGGATCACCCGTTGGTGGGTGAAGTACGCGGTATCGGCATGCTCGGCGCTATCGAATTGGTGCAGGACAAAGCGACGCGCAAACGTTATCCGGGTGACAAGGCGGTAGGCATGATTTGCCGCGGCCACTGCTTTGATAACGGTCTGATCATGCGCGCCGTGGGCGACACCATGATCATCGCGCCGCCTCTGGTGATCAGCCAGGCGGAAGTGGATGAGCTGATCGAGAAAGCACGCAAGTGCCTGGATCTGACCTGGGAGCAGGTGCGTAGCGCTGTGTGAGCCTGCTGTACCGTGGGAGGGTTTTTAGCCGCGACGGGCAAAGCTCGCGGTTAAAGCGGAATACTGCCCAGCCGCTCCTACGCGAAGACAGCATGTGTAGGAGCGGCTTTAGCCGCGAAGGACGATGATCAAAAGAAAACCCCGCCACCGGCAACGGTAGCGGGGTTTGGTTTTTCAGCCGCTTACTTGAGGCTGTTCTTAAGCGTCTGCGCTGCCTGATCCAGGGCGGAGCGCACCGCAGGGACTTCAGCTACCACATTGAGCAGGCCGTAGTCGTGGATCATGCCGTTGTAGCGCACGGCGGTCACCGGCACGCCAGCGGCGTTCAGGCGGCGGGCGTAGGCTTCACCTTCGTCACGCAGCACGTCCATCTCGGCGGTCTGCACAAGGGCCGGCGGCAGCCCTTTGAGTTGTTCCAGGCTGGCGCGCAGCGGCGATGCATGGATCTCGTTACGTTGCTTCGGATCGGTGGTGTAGTTGTCCCAGAACCATTCCATCATGCCGCGCGTCAGGAAATGGCCTTCGGCGAACTGGTTGTACGACGCGTTGTTGAAATTGGCGTCGGTCACCGGCCACAGCAGCACCTGGGCGCGCAGTTTCGGCGTGCCGGCCTCCTTGGCCTTGATGGCGACCACGGCGGCCATGTTGCCGCCGACGCTGTTGCCGGCCACCGCCAGGCGCGAACCGTCGACACCGATCTGGCTGCCGTTGTCGGCGACCCACTTGGTCGCGGCATAGGCCTGGTTGATCGCGGTCGGGTACTTGGCTTCCGGCGATGGCGTGTAGTCGACGTAGATCGCCGCCGCGCCAGAGCCCACTACCAGGTCGCGGATCAGGCGTTCGTGGGTCGGGTAGTCACCCAGCACCCAGCCACCGCCGTGGAAGAACATGAAGCCCGGCAGCACGCCGCGTGCACCTTCGGGTCGCACCACCTTGAGGGTGAGCGACTGGCCGTTGACCTGGATGACCTTGGTGTCCACGACGATGCCGGACAGGTCCACCTCTACGCTGGCCTGGGCGCCCACCAGCACGGCGCGAGCGTCCTTCGGCGCAAGGCTTTCCAGCGGCTGACCGCCGCCAGCTGCCAGAGCATCGAGGAAGCCTTGGGTGTTGTGTTCCACGCCGGGGCTGCCGGCGGCGAAGCTGCTGTTGATGGCCAGAGCGAGCAGTCCGGCAGGCAGGGCATTGGCGAACAGGGTGCGGGTTTTCATGGCGGTTTCCTCCTGGGCCGCGCTCGGGCGATGGCCGCGAGCGCTGGCTGCGATCTGTCAGACGATGGTCAGGGTGATGTCGATGTTGCCGCGGGTGGCGTTGGAGTACGGGCAGACGATGTGCGCGCGATCCACCAGGGTCTGCGCGGCGTTGCGATCCAGGCCCGGCAGGCTGATGCGCAGTTCTACTTCGATGCCGAATCCAGTGGGGATAGCGCCGATGCCCACGGTGCCTTCGATGAAGGTGTCCGCCGGGATGGTCAGCTTGTCGCGGGCGGCTACGAATTTCAGGGCGCCGAGGAAGCAGGCGGAATAACCGGCAGCGAACAGTTGCTCGGGATTGGTGCCGTTACCGCCGGCACCGCCGAGTTCTTGCGGGGTAGTCAGGGCGATGTCGAGCACGCCGTCGGAAGAAACGGCGCGGCCTTCACGGCCACCAAAGGCTTCAGCGGTTGCACGGTAGAGAACGTTTTCGATGGTCATGGCATTGATCCTTATCGGCTGGGGGGAATGGATTGGTTTGCAAGTATTTTGTGCGCTAACCAATTCCGTGAAGCGAACTGTATTGCGCAAAACATTAGCGCGCAAGATAAATGTATGGAAGATTTGGCTATACGATTCTGTTTTTCAGGAATAAGTGCGTAGCAAGGGGCGCCGCCATGCCCTGTAGAAGATGCTGAGGTGACTTGCCAGGCTCTACGGCAATAACGGCTCATGACGCGGGGATAAGCGCTCGGGTACAGCGGAGGTCGTTGCATGCGGCGCGCACGGGATGTCGCGCGAAGAGGGGCGTCTGCGCTCTAGCGGGAGCAGGCGGTGATTGGCATCGCAGGGATCAGAGGGCGTCTTGCAGATGGCCGCGTAGTTCGATCAGGTCGTCACGTAGCTTGCCCAGTTGCTCCATATTCAAGGCAGATGCCTTGAGGATGCAGGCCGGCAGTGCCTTGGCCTGTTCGTGCAGGGCGCGACCTGCGTCGGTGAGGTACAGCTGAACCACGCGTTCGTCCTGACTGCTGCGTTGGCGTTGCAGCAGGCCTTCGCTTTCCAGGCGCTTGAGCAGAGGCGTCAAGGAGCCGGGATCGGTCAGCATGCGCGCGCTGATTTCACTGACGGTAATGCCCTCGTTTTCCCACAGCACCAGCATGGCCAGATATTGCGGATAGGTGAGACCGAGCGCCTGCAGCAGGGGCTTGTAGGTCTTGGTCATCATCAGTGAGGTGGAATAGAGGGCGAAGCATAGCTGGTTATCCAGCATCAGCTCGGCGCAGGGTTCCACTTGGGAGGTCATGGCATTGGCCTGTGCAAAGGTGGTTGGCGTCGTCCGCCAGGTGGTGCGGGACGTGACCCGCACCCCGATGGCATCAGCCGCAGGATACGCGGGTGATCACTCGTTGGTCGTCGACGTTGAGGTTAAGGCGTTGACCATTGTATTCCAAGGTCACCACGCTGTTCGGCGTGAGAATGCGGGCGGTGCTGGCTCCGGCTTGCTGACGCGCCTGTTCGAGCAGTTCGGGCGTCGCGCTCTGGCCTTTGAAGTGCTCGACAGCGGACGAGGTGCAGCTGTCCGGAGTCGGGCCGCTCGGTGCGGTGCTGGAGGCTGGTTTCTCGGTAGTGCTGCTGCAGCCGGCGGCGAGCACTGTGGCGGCGAGTATCAGGCTGAAACGAGTCTTGAGGTTCAACGCGTTGGGCTCCTTGTCCATTGGTGTGGCTTTCATTGCGCGCCTTCTAGGCGCGCCAGGCGTTCTTCCAGCGCTGCGATGCGTGCTTCCAGTTCGACCAGTCGATCGTCGTTAGGTGCCGCAGCCTCTGCGCGAGCAGCTGGGCGGTTGGCCAGGATGTTTTCCAGGTCAGCAGGTTCGCCGAGCAGATGCATGTAGCGATCTTCGCGCTGACCGCTCTGGCGTGGCAGCAGCATGGCCAGTCCGCGACCGATCAGACGCTCCAGTTGGTGCTGGACCTCGGCGACATCGTCGAAATCATGCATGCGATTGCTGCGCGTGAGCAGCTCATTGAGCGTCTGTGGGCCGCGCAGCAGAAGCAGGCCGAGCAAGACCGTCTGCGGCTTGACCAGCTCCAGTTGCTTGTCGCAGCGCTGTTCCCAGCGATCGGCACGGCTGCCCATCACCAGATGCACCAGCTTGCGGCCTTCGAGGCTGCGCAGGTAGCGCCCGACTTCACCGGTTTCCAGATTCATCAAGGGTTCGCGGCTGGTCTTCTGGTTGCAGGCCAGTTGCACCGCATTGAGCGTCAGCGGATAGGTTTCCGGGGTGGTCAGTTGCTTCTCGATCAGGCAGCCGAGGATGCGCACCTCGGCGGCGTGCAGTGGGGTTTCACCAACCAGCGGGGACGGGGCGTGCGACATGAGGTGATCCTGGCAGAAAGAACCTGTCTAGGTTAACGGCATCCGCGTTCAGCTGACAGGCTTCAATGTGTGTTCGAGCATGTCCAGGCTGGCGTCGAGTACCTGGCGGCGCGATTCATCACTGGCCATCATGCGCGCCAGCAGCAGGCTGCCCAGGCATTGCGCGAGCGTCGTCCAGGCCATTTGCGGGTCGCCGATGATCTCGGCCCAGGTGCTCTGCAATTGCAGAATCTGCTGTTCGGTACGCAGCCGCACCGGCTCATCGGCACGGGCGATCTCCGCGCCCAGCGTTGGCAGTACGCAGCCTTTGTCCGGTTGCTCGACATGCGCCAGGCTGAGATAGGCGTTCAGGCAGCGCTGCAGTTTCTCGCGTCCGGCATCACCCGCTTCGCCACCGAGTCGGCTCAGGCTGTTATGCAACTCGCGCTCGATCAGTTCGGCGAACAGGTCGTCCTTGCTCGGGAAGTGGCTGTAGAACGCTGCGCCGGTCAGGCCGATGGTCTTCATCAGCGCATCCACGCCCGTTACGGCAAAACCTTGCTGCTTGGCCAGCGCGCCACTGCTGGCGAGCAGGCGTTCGCGGGTTTCGGCCTTGTGTTCGGCGCTGTAGCGCATGCTTGACTCCCTTCTATGCTGGATTGACCTGCCCGAAAGCGTAGCATAACGTTCGTTAATCTAACGGTCGTTAGCTAATGGAGAAAGCCATGAACGAGAACAAGAAAGTCGCTTTGATCATTGGCGCCGGGGATGCCACCGGCGGCGCCATCGCTCGACGTTTTGCCCGCGAGGGGTATGTCGCCTGCGTCACCCGGCGCAGCCTCGACAAGCTGCAGCCATTGCTGGAGCAGATCCGCGACGAGGGCGGTGAGGCGCACGGTTTCGCGTCCGACGCTCGGCGCGAAGAGCAGGTGGCTGAGTTGGTCGAGAACATCGAGCGTGACATCGGGCCGATCGAGGTGATGGTGTTCAATATCGGCGCCAACGTCCCATGCAGCATCCTCGAAGAGACCGCACGCAAGTACTTCAAGATCTGGGAGATGGCTTGCTTCTCCGGCTTTCTCACCAGTCAGGCCGTGGCCAGGCGCATGGTCGCCCGTGGCCGTGGCAGCATCCTGTTCACTGGCGCCACTGCCGGTTTACGCGGCGCGGCCGGATTCGCCGCGTTCGCCGGTGCCAAGCATGGCATTCGTGCGTTGGCGCAGAGCATGGCGCGCGAGCTGGGGCCGTTGAACGTGCATGTGGCCCATGTGGTGGTGGATGGCGCCATCGATACGGCGTTCATCCGTGACAGCTTTCCTGAGGTCTATGCCAGGAAGGATCAGGATGGCATCCTCGACCCCGAGCACATCGCTGACAGCTACTGGTTCCTGCACAGCCAGCCGCGCGATGCCTGGACCTTCGAGCTGGACCTGCGGCCCTGGATGGAGCGCTGGTAATCTGTGCTGAGCCCACAATCACCTTAGCGAGCGAGTGAAACTGATGAGCAAGACGGTGGAGTTCTTCTTCGACCTGGGCAGCCCGGCCTCCTACCTGGCCCATACCCAGCTGCCCGATCTGTGTCGCGAGGCCGGTGCCAAACTGATTTATCGACCGATGCTGCTTGGCGCTGTATTCCAGGCGACGGGCAATGCCTCACCAGCGATGATTCCGGCCAAGGGCCGCTACATGATTCGCGACCTGGCGCGTTTTGCCGAGCGCTACGGCGTACCGATGCGCTTCAACCCGCATTTTCCGATCAATACCCTGACGCTGATGCGCTTGCTGGTCGCCGTACAGCTGCATCAGCCGGAACGCTTCGATGATGTTTTGCAGGCGCTGTTTCGGGCGATCTGGGTCGATGGGGTGAACATGGGCGATCCGGACAAGGTGGCGGGCGTGCTGGTGGCGGCCGGTTTCGACACGGCGCAGCTGCAGGCGCAGATCGCTGAAGCAGCGGTCAAGGATGCGCTCAAGGCCACCACCGAGGAGGCCGTCAAGCGCGGTGTATTCGGCGCGCCGACCTGCTTCGTCGGTGACGCGATGTTCTTTGGCCAGGATCGCCTGGATTTCGTTAGCGAAGCTCTTCGCGCCTAGGCGCTTTCCGTTCCGAGCCCTATGCCTGGCACAATGGCCGGATTATTGTCCGGCCGTTCGAGCACCCGATGAACCCCGAAGCGCTGAAACTCCTGGTGACCCGCCGCATGCCTTATGGCAAGTACAAGGATCGGCTGATTGCCGATCTGCCGGGGCACTACCTCAACTGGTTCGCCCGCGAGGGATTCCCCAAAGGAGAACTGGGTCAGCTGCTGGCGCTGATGCAGGAGATCGACCACAACGGTCTCAAGCCGCTGCTCGATCCGCTGCGCAAGGGTACGTAAGCGCGGCTTGTCGGGGGATGCCGCGCGCACCGGCCATGCCTGTGCAGAATTGCGGTGCGCACAGCATTGGCGGCTCCGCGACAGCCTACGGCAATGCCCTCACGTCAGTGCCAGTTGCGCCCATGATCCAGCTTCTGGTCCACCAGCCACTTACCGTGGGCGATGGAGGCGTGCTGGGCCTTGGTCAAATCATCCATGAAGGCGTAATCCAGCGGCAGTGTCTGCCGTTTGCTGGTATTGCCTGCAGGGTCGGTGATTTGGCAACCGCCAGCCCAGGGTGTCGGCAAACCTGGGTGTTCCATGACACCGGCGTGGATAGTGTGGTCGCGGTGGGTGCAGGTAAGCGCGCTCATGAGGCCACCTCGTAGATCGAGGCGCCGCCCTCGTTGTCGACGCTACAGCGAGGTTCCAGCTGGGAGCCGGTAGCGGCGCCGTGTGGATGAGTGGTGCGTCTGTCCCCTTACCTTAGTCCAGATGCTGTAACTGTGAGCGTTGCCCGACGAACGCACAGAGCCGGCAATCGCCGGCTCTGTGGGGCGCCCGCAGCTATTTCACTCGGTCGCTTCACGTACCTTGTCGGTGCTTCCTGGCTTTGCGGCAAAGCGGGCGGCCAGGCGCATGGACAGGGTCACCAGGCGTTGATACAGCGCCGGCATGCTGCGTTGCATCCAGTCCAGGGTGCGAGCGTCAGCGCCGATGAGGATGCGTCGCTTGTTGGCCAGCACGCCACCTACGATGACCTTGGCCGCCTGCTCCGGCGTGGTACGTAGCAACTGGTCGTTGAATTGCTGGCGTGCCTGCTCGGCGGCCTGGCCGGTGACCTTGGCCAGGCTGTCGTTCATGCGTGCGGTCTTGGCGATGTTGGTGCGAATGCCGCCGGGGTGTACGCAACTGGCGGAAACCCCGCACGCGGCCATGTCCAGTTCCTGGCGCAGCGACTCGGTAAAACCGCGCACGGCGAACTTGCTGGCGTTGTAGGCGCTCATGCCGGGTTGGGAGAACAGACCGAAGACGCTGGACACGTTGACCACGTGGCCTTGGCCTGCGGTCTTGAGGTAGGGCAGGAAGGCCTTGGTGCCGTTGACCACACCCCAGAAGTTGATGTTCATGATCCACTCGTAGTCGGCGTAGTCGTTGCCTTCGACCGTGCCGCCCTGAGCCACGCCGGCATTGTTGAAGATAGCATTGACCCGGCCGAATTCGCTGACGACCTGCTCGGCCCAGGCCTCGACGGCGGCGCGGTCGGCGACGTCGACACGCTGCTGGCTGACGGTGACGCCGAGTTTGCGCGCCTGTTCGGCGGTTTCCTTGAGGCCCTCGACATTGACGTCGGACAGCGCCAGATGGCAGCCCTGGCGCGCCAGGTGGTAGGCGAGGGCGCGGCCGATACCGGAGCCGGCGCCAGTGATGGCGGCTACTTTGTTCTCGAAGGATTTCATGCGGTGGCCTCCTGCACATCGAGGGCGATGGCGTTGCTCTGTGCCGAGTGAGCGGCGTGTTGGCGGCTGAAGTGATAAGCGTGCGAATCGAAATTGCGGGTCAGCATCCGGTAGCGCCAGGTGAAGCCCGGCCACACCGTACAGTTACGCCCGCTGACCGGGTGCAGGTACCAGCTCATGCAGCCGCCGGCATTCCATACGGTGTTGCCGAGGGTGCCCTGGATCTTCCTGTTGAAGCTGTCCTGCGCCTCGCGCTTGGGCTCCAGGCTCTGCAGGCGACCCTCTTCGAGCTGCTTGAGGGCACCGAGTACGTAGGTGATCTGCGACTCGATCATGTAGACCATGGAGTTGTGGCCCAGCCCGGTATTCGGCCCCATGAGGAAGAACAGGTTGGGGAAGCCGGCGGTCATGGTGCCCTTGTAGGCTTCCGGGCCTTCGGGCCAGGTGTCGAGCAGGTCGACGCCGCCACGGCCGAACACGGTGCCGCGCGGCAACGGGTCGCTGGGGGTGAAGCCGGTGCCGAAGATGATCGCGTCGACGTCGCGCTGCTGACCGTCGGCTGTGCGCACGCTGTGTGGCAGGATCTCGGCGACACCATCGGTGATCACCTCGACATTGGCCTGGGTCAGCGCCGGGTAGTAATCGTTGGAGATCAGCACGCGCTTGCAGCCCATGGTGTAGTCCGGGGTCACCTTGGCGCGCAGCACCGGGTCCTTGATCTGCTTCTTGATGTGCTGCTTGGCGATGCCCTGAGCCATGCGCAGCAGGCGCGGGGCGAAGGCGAAGGCGATGACCCGGCTTTCGAGGATGCCGTACAGCGCGCCGCGCCAGAGTTTCTGCGCTAGCGGGAAACGCTTGAAACGGGTGCGCTCGCCGTCGCGAATGGCGCGATCCGGCTTGGGCATGATCCACGGCGCGGTGCGCTGGTAGAGGTCGAGATGCTCGACCTGCTTCTGGATCTGCGGCACGAACTGAATGGCCGAGGCACCGGTGCCGATCACGGCCACGCGTTTGCCGGTCAGGTCATAGTCGTGATTCCACTGCTGCGAATGGAACACCTCGCCAGTGAAGTTCTCCAGACCCTTGAGTTTGGGAATCGACGGTGTGGACAGGGCGCCCATGCCGGAGACCACGAACTGCGCGCTGTAGCGGTTGCCGGCGCGGTCCTGCAGGTGCCACAGCTCGGCGTGCTCATCCCAGCGTATCTGTACCACTTCGGTGCCCAGCAGGGTCTTGTCCTGCAGGCGGTACTTCTCCCAGCAACCTTCCAGGTAGGCCTTGATTTCCGGTTGCTTGGCGAACATGCGCGTCCAGTTCGGGTTCGGCTCGAAGGAGAAGGAGTACAGGTGCGATTGCACGTCGCAGCCGCAGCCCGGGTAGTTGTTCACCCGCCAGGTGCCGCCGACGCCTGCCTCTTTCTCGAACAGCAGGAAGTCCTGCTCGCCCTCTTGCTTGAGACGAATGGCCATGCCGAGGCCGGAAAAGCCGCTGCCGAGGATGGCGATCTTGCAATGGCGGGCAGCGGTAGGGGGTGACACGGGCGCATTCATGGCCGAACTCCTGCTTGTCGTTCTTGTAGGTGTCTACATCTGTCTACCAAGGTAGACATGTGTATACTCATCGGCAAGCCACCCGATCAACAAGCCAACTTTAGGTAGGGGTAAGGATGCAAAACGACGACGCGCAGGTACGCGACAAGGCCGGTTCAGCGCCTGGCAAGCGCCTGTTGATGGAGGCGGCGTTACGTCTCACCTCAACCAGCCGCAGCCTCAGCAGCCTGGGGTTGCGGGAGTTGGCGCGCGAGGCTGGGCTCAACCCCAACACCTTCTACCGGCATTTCCGTGATGTCGACGACCTCGGTCTGACCGTGATCGGCGAGATCACCACCTTGCTGCGTCAGCCGTTACGTGATCTGCGCCGCGAGGCTGCGCAGCGTGCCGTGAAGGATGAAGGGCCGATGCTGCCCAAGTTGCTCGGTATCGACCTGGGGCGTGGGCGGCGGGTCTGCCATGAGACGGTGCAACTGTTCTTCGACTTCGTCGCCGAGCACCCCGAGGCGTTCATCCTCGGCGTGCGCGAACTGCATGGCGCTTCGCCGGTGCTGCGCGAGGCCCTGCGCCAGGTGATGGACGATTTCGCCGATGACATGGCCGCAGACATCGTCGAGTTCAAGCTGTTGCCGGGCATCGTCAGCGCGGCTGCGGTGCGCCAGGTTTCAGGGCTGATCAGCCGCAGCCTGTTCGAGCAGTCGCTGGACTACATCGGCCAGCCACAGCGGCGCGAGGCGATCCGTGCACTGGCCGAGGAGCAGATCGTCATGCTCTTCACCGGCGCCAGCGTGCTGCAGAGCATGGGGCAGCTGCGGTTGGGCTGAGGGCGTCTGGCGCTGCTGCGGGATGTGCAGGTATGGGCGCTTGTGTAGGAACAGCTTCAGCCGCGATGCCTTTCGCGGCTGAAGCCGTTCCTACAGTTGCATCTGGGCAATCTGCTTGAGCGAAAAGGGCGGCTTGCGCCGCCCTGAGATCAGTTGCTGAAGCCGAGGCGCTCGCGCCAGCGGTTTTCCAGCGTCTCGGTATCGTGGTCCTTGGGATGGAAGCCCGGGCGGTAGTAATCCAGGTACGGGCCGATCAGCTTGGTGAAGAAACCGTTGCGCGGGCCGAACAGCTTCTTCAGACCGAAGCCCCAGCTGCGCCAGTTGAACAGCTGGCCATCCTTGCGCAGCAGATGGATCTGGAACCAGCCGATCACGCCGAGAAACATCAGGGTGGTCAGCATCATCACCAGCACACGGGTGAAGTAGCCGCCGTAGACCTGCTGGTAGACGTCGTAGCAGACAGCCTTGTGCTCGTTCTCCTCGATCGCGTGCCACATCCACAGCTGATACAGCTTGGGGTCGTTCATCTGCGTGGTGAGGTCTTCGCGCTTGAGCAGTTGCTCGGCCATGGTCGCGGTGAAGTGCTCGAGGGCACAGGTGGCCGCCAGACGGTGCTTCTTGGTGCTGAAGCGAGTCGTCCATTCCAGCAGCACCTTGATCCGCAGCTCCAGGCGTTCCAGATCGATATCGTGGGCATTGGCGTAGTCGTTGTACGCCGCGTGCTCCTTGGAGTGCATGGCTTCCTGGCCGATGAAGGCGCTGATGTCCTTCTTCAGTTGCGGCTCGGTGACCTGGTCACGTACGGCGCGCACGCTGTCGACGAAGAACTTCTCGCCGTAGGGAAATAGCGACGACAGGTTGTTCATGAACTGGCTCATGAAGGGGTCGTCGTAGAACCAGTATTTCGGTGTCTCGCTGAAGCTGAAGTCCATGCGGCGGACCGGAAAGCTGGATTTCGGCTGGGGCAGGGTGGCGCTGGCGCTCATCGTTCGAGTCCTCTTCTGGGGAGTTGGTGCTCCCGATTGTTGTGCGGCTCCGGCTGACAGCATTCGGGGTCGTGGGTGGCTAATCTCGACAGACCAACTGTGTCATTGAACGATGTAACTATCGGACGTGAGCGCGTTGTGCGCTGCCAACTTAAGGCGGGTGTTGTCGGAGGGAGGGCGACAACCCGCAGCGCTAGAGGCTACGGGCTGCGTCAGCGGCGGGGTTTACGGCGCGCTGCGGCGGAGTTCGGCCACTTCGCTGCGCAGTGCACGCAGCTCGTCGAGAATCTCCTGTTCGCGTGCGGCGGCGGCCAGTTCCTCGGCGTTGGGCTCGTGGGTACTCTGCATCGCGTTGACGATGACCGCGATGAACAGGTTGAGCATCATGAAGGTGGCGATGAGGATGTAGGGCACGAAGAACAGCCAGGCCAGCGGATGCTGCTCCATCACCGGACGCACGATGCCCATCGACCAGCTTTCCAGTGTCATCACCTGGAACAGGGTGTACAGGCTGGCGCCGATGTTACCGAACCACTCTGGAAAGCTCGCGCCGAACAGCTGGGTGGCCATCACCGCGGCGACGTAGAACACCAGCCCCATCAGCATGACGATGCTACCCATGCCTGGCAGCGAGGCGAGCAGCGCCTGCACCACCTTGCGCATGCTCGGGTTGATCGACACCAGCCGCAGGACACGCAGCACGCGCAACGCACGCAGCACGGCGAATGGGCCGCTGGCCGGTACCAGGGCGATGCCGACGACCACGCAGTCGAATATGGCCCAGGGGTCGCGCAGCAGGCTGACGCCTCGCGCGGTGAAGCGCAGCGCCAATTCGATCACGAAGCAGGCGAGGATCAGACCGTCCAGCAGCAGCAGCGGCTTGCCCCATTCGTTCATGATCGCGGGTGAGGTCTGCAGCCCGAGAATGGCGGCGTTGACGATAATCAGCAGGGTGATCAGGCGTTGTACGGACGTGCCGTCCATGACGGCGCCCAGACGCTGACGCCAATCGCTGGATGGGTTCAGTTCGAGTTCTTGCATGGGGTCTGATTTACGCTTGTCGGTGATGCCGGGCGCGCCCGGCAGAATCAGGAGCCTGCCTGCCGTTAACCGGTCGGCGGGCGTGTCTGCTCAGCGATCGTCGAGGGCGAAGGCGGTCAGGGTGAAGGTGGGAATGCCGGCGTCCTGCAGTTTCTGCGAGCCGCCCAGCTCCGGCAGGTCGATGATCGCGGCTGCCTCGAAGATGCTCGCGCGCATGCGCCGAACCAGATTGGCTGCGGCGATCAGGGTGCCGCCGGTGGCGATCAGGTCATCGAAGATCAGTACCGAGTCGCCTTCGCAGAGGCTGTCGCTGTGGACTTCGAGAAAGGCTTCGCCGTACTCGGTCTGGTAGCCCTCGCTGAGGACGTCCGCCGGCAGTTTGCCCTGCTTGCGGAACAGCACCAGAGGCTTGTTCAGTTCATAGGCGATGATCGAGCCGATGAGAAAACCGCGCGCGTCCATGGCGCCGATATGGCTGAACTCGGCTTCCACGTAACGCTGGATGAAACTGTCGGCGACCATGCGCAAGGCGCGCGGCGACTGGAACAACGGGGTGATGTCGCGAAAGATGACGCCCGGTTTGGGGAAGTCCGGTACCGGGCGGATCAGGGTCTTGATGCTGAATTCGTCAAAGATCATCGTGGGGTCCTAATGCATTGAGCCCGCGAATGACCGGCGAACTCAAACGTCGAGATTGCCGCCGGCCAGGGCGCATAGCTCGATCGGGTCGAGAATGTGCACTTCCTTGCCTTCGGCTTCGAGCAGTTTGTTCTGTTGGAAACGGGTAAATACGCGAGACACCGTCTCTACCGCAAGGCCCAAATAGTTACCAATTTCGTTGCGCGACATGGCCAGGCGGAACTGGTTGGCCGAGAAGCCGCGTGCGCGGAAGCGGGCGGAGAGGTTGACCAGGAAGGTGGCGATGCGTTCGTCGGCGGTCTTCTTCGACAACAGCAGCATCATCTGTTGATCGTCGCGGATCTCGCGGCTCATGATGCGCATCAGCTGGCGACGCAGTTGCGGCAGCTGCAGGGCCAGATCGTCGAGACGCTCGAAGGGAATTTCGCAGACCGAGGTGGTTTCCAGCGCTTGCGCGGAAACCGGGTAGCGCTCGCCGTCCACGCCAGACAGGCCGACCAGTTCGCTGGGCAGGTGGAAACCGGTGATCTGTTCCTCACCACCATCGCTGAGGCTGAAGGTTTTCAGCGCGCCGGAGCGTACGGCGAACACCGAGCCGAAGGTATCGCCCTGACGGAACAGGAACTCGCCCTTTTTCAGCGGGCGACCGCGTTTGACGATGTCGTCAAGCGCGTCCATGTCCTCCATGTTCAGGGAGATGGGCAGGCACAGGGCAGCCAGGCTGCAATCCTTGCAATGGGCTTGATGCTGCTTGTGCAGCTTGATGCTCTCGGACATCGTTGGGCTTCCCGGGGATATACACGCAATGTTCGTAAGGGTACCGCAGGGCTCGGGTGGCGGCCAGCCATATCAGGACTGACCGAATGCTCAAGTTTGGCCTCAAGGTGCCGATCAAGAAGGTAGAACCATAGTCCAAAGCAGGGAGCAGCGCGATGCGCATACCATCCACGGGGCCACTGAATAATCTGGTTCAGGGCGTTCAGCGACAATTTACCGCAGGTGAGCGGAGCCCGGAGGAGGTGCGCGAGGGGTTGCGAGTGAGCCTCTCCGAACTGGGCAAGAGCATGTCGGCCAAGCCTGAAAAGAACGAGGACATCGACAACAGCGATTTGCCTCAGGCGATCAAGGACCTGCTCAAGATGATCCGTGAACTGCGTGCGCAGATCGTCGAGAAACAGGCGCAGGTCGAGGCGATCATGAGCGATCAGAGTCTCGATGCGGAAACCAAGCGCCAGCAGCTGGAAGGGCTGCAAACCGAGCTTGCGTCGCTCAACAGCGCACTGAGCTCGGCCAATGCCAACTTGGTCAAAGTAATGCGCGAGAACGGCCTGTCGAGTGAGCAGATGCAGACCGCCGCCACGCTGGCGATGGGTTGAGGCGTCGCCCGGCGGCGACGCCCGTTTTTCAGATCACCCGAGAGAAGCGCTGGCGTACCTGATCGTTGAGATAACGGTCGAACAGCATGCACAGCGAGCGCACCAGCAGGCGCCCGGCCGGGTGCACCTGGATGCCCTGTTCGTCGAGCACGATCAGGCCGTCACGGGCGAGTTGCTCGAGTTCGGGCCAGAGGGCGTCGAAGTAATCGCGCAGCACCACGCCATGCGCTTGCTCGATGTCGGCGAAGCGCAGTTCGAAATGACAGATCAACTGCTGGATCACGGCGCGGCGCAGGCGGTCGTCGGCATTGCAGTGCAAGCCGCGGCGCGTTGCCAGCTGGCCGTTGCCCAGGGTCTGCTGATAGTTGGCGATATCGCTGCCGTTCTGGCTGTACAGATCGCCGACCTGGCTGATGGCGGAGACGCCCAGGCCGATCAGGTCGCAATGGCCGTGGGTGGTGTAGCCCTGGAAGTTGCGTTGCAGGGTGCCTTCTTCCTGGGCAATGGCCAGTTCATCGTCGGGCAGGGCGAAATGGTCCATGCCGATGTAACGATACCCGGCGCGGGTCAGTTGCTCGATGCTGGTCTGCAGCATGCTCAGCTTGTCTGCCGGAGTCGGAAGATCATCGGCGCTGATACGCCGTTGCGGCATGAAGCGTTCCGGCAAGTGCGCGTAGTTGAACAGCGACAGGCGATCCGGCTGCAGGGCGATGATCTCGGCCACGGTGCGGGCGAAGCGTTCCGGCGTCTGTTTGGGCAGGCCGTAGATCAGGTCGATGTTCACCGAGCGGAACTGCAGGGTGCGAGCGGCCTCGACGATGGCGCGGGTTTCTTCCAGGGTCTGCAAACGGTTGACCGCGCGCTGTACCTCGGGGTCGAGGTCCTGTACGCCGAGGCTGACGCGATTGAAGCCCAGTTCACGCAACAGGCCCATGGTCGACCAGTCGGCTTCGCGCGGGTCGATCTCGATGCTGTAGTCGCCAGAGTCGTCGTCCAGCAGCTTGAAATGCTGGCGCAGGTGCTGCATCAAGCGACGCAGTTCATCGTGGCTGAGGAAGGTCGGTGTGCCCCCACCGAAATGCAACTGCTCGATTGGCTGGTTGCGGTCGATGTAGCGGCTGATGATCTCGATTTCCCGCTCGAGCTTCTCCAAGTAGGGCAGGGCGCGGCCGCGGTCCTTGGTGATGACCTTGTTGCAGGCGCAGTAGTAGCAGATGTGGGCGCAGAACGGCACGTGTACGTATAGCGACAGTGGCCGTTTGGCCTTGCGGCTGTCACGCAGGGCATGCAGCAGATCGAACGGGCCGATGTCGTCATGAAACTGCACGGCAGTCGGGTAGGAGGTGTAGCGCGGGCCGGCGAGATCGTAGCGGCGGATCAGGTCGGCGTCCCACTGGATGGTGTCGAGCATGGGAAATAATCCTGGACAGGCTTTGTGGCCAGTCTAGGGATGCACGTGGCCTGCGGCCTTGACTTGAATCAAGGGCGCGTCAGTGACCCATCAGCCAGTGCTGGTGGGGCCCGGGCAGGGTCCAGATACCGAACAGGATGACCAGCAGGCCGCCAGCCATGCGAGTGCCGCGCTTGCGCAGCAGGGCCGTCATGCGCTCGGCGGCCAGCCCGGTGGCCAGAAGCACCGGCCAGGTACCCAGGCCAAACGCCAGCATCAGTAGGGCGCTATTGACGGCACTGCCCTGGCTGGAGGCCCACAGCAGCGTGCTGTAGACCAGCCCGCATGGCAACCAGCCCCACAATCCGCCAAGCACCAGGGCACGTGGCACGCTGCTCACGGGCATGAAGCGCCGAGTCAGGGGCTGGATATGTCTCCACAGGCCGCGGCCGAGCGCTTCGATACGCGTCAGACCGCTCCACCAGCCCGCCAGATAAAGGCCCATGGCAATCAGCAGCAAGGCGGCCAGCGTGCGCATGAGCACCTCGGCTTTGCTGCCGGCAACGGCCCAGCCGGCCAGGCCGAGGGCGAAGCCCGCCAGGGCGTAGCTGAAGACGCGGCCGAGGTTGTAGGCCAGCAGCAGTTGCAGGCGTTTGCCGCGTTGCTCCGGTGGAATCGCCAGGGTCAGGGCGCCCATCAGGCCGCCGCACATACCCAGGCAATGACCGCCGCCGAGCAGGCCGAGAATCACTGCGGACACCAGCAGCGGCGCCAGCTCAAGCATCAGGTTTGTCCTGCTTGTTGTGCTCCTGGGCCTGCTCGACACCGGCCTTGTGCAGCGGATCCTCGTCGTCGAAGAGGATGCTGTGTGCCGGCCCGTCCAGGTCGTCGTACTGGCCGCTGTCCACCGCCCAGAAGAACAGCCAGATGGCGAAACCGACCAGGCCGATGGCGACGGGGATCAGGATGTAGAGGGCGGACATGCGGTCTCCGGGGATCGAGTCTGGGGCAGTGGTGGGCGTACTGGCGGCGATCCGTTCGCCGAGGGCAGTGCAGCAGCCGACTACCGACTTAGTCGCAGGGCGTTGAGTACCACCAGCAGCGAGCTGAGGGACATGCCTACCGCCGCCCAGATGGGGGTGATCCAGCCCAGGGCGGCGAAGGGCAGCACCAGGCCATTGTACAGCGTTGCCCAGGCAAGGTTTTCGATGATGATGCGACGCGTGCGCTTGGCCAGTTTCAATCCGTCGACCAGGCTGCTCAGGCGGTTCGACAGTAGCACGGCATCGGCGCTGGTTTTCGCCAGGTCGGAGGCCGAGCCCATGGCCACGCTGATGTCGGCGGCGGCCAGTACGGGGACGTCATTGACGCCGTCGCCGAGCATCAGCACGCGACGTCCTGCCCCGTGCAGTTGTTTGAGGACGGCCAGCTTGGCGTCCGGGGTCAGGCCGCCTCGGGCATCTTCGATACCCAGCTGACGGGCAACTTCGCCGACCATTGGCGAGCTGTCGCCGGAGAGCAGGTGAATGGCCCAGCCGCGGGCACGGGCCGCTGCAATCAGCTCGGCAGCGTCTTCGCGCAGGCGGTCATCGAGGACGAACCAGGCCAGCGGCCCCTGTTCATCGCCGAGCAGCAGCCACTGGCCGTGCTCGCTGGCAATCGGGGGGACGGCATGGTTGCTCAGGGCGCAGACGAAGCTGGCTTCACCAATTCGCAGCAGGCGCTCGTCGACCCGGCCTTGCAGGCCTTGCCCCGGGTGGCTGTCGACGCATTCCGCCGCGCGCGGCGCCTGGCTGAAGGCGCGGGCGATAGGGTGTTCCGAGCGGTTCTCCAGTGCGGCAGCCAGCGCCAGGCAGTCGCCCTCGTCGAGGTCGCGCAGTGGATGAATGGCCTTGAGCGTGAGGCGGCCCTCGGTCAGCGTACCGGTCTTGTCCAGCACCAGGGTGTCGATCTGGTTGAGGCCTTCGAGCACGTGGCCACGGGTCAGCAGCATGCCCAGCTTGTGCAGGGTGCCGGTGGCGGTGGTGAGGGCGGTAGGGGTGGCCAGGGCCAGGGCGCAGGGGCAGGTGGCCACGAGCAGGGCGAGCACGACCCAGAAAGCGCGGCTGGAGTCGATCTCCCACCAGGCGAAACCGACCACGGCAGCCGCCACCAGGATGAACAGCAGGAACCACTGCGAAACGCGGTCGGCGATTTCCGCCAGGCGCGGCTTCTCGCTCTGGGCGCGTTCCAGCAGGCGCACGATGGCCGATAGCCGTGTGGCATCGCCGAGTGCCTGAACCTCCACGGTCAGCGGACCTTCGACGTTCAGCGTGCCGGCGGTGACGCTGTCACCGATGCCGCGCGGCAGTGGCAGGTACTCGCCGGTCAGCAGCGATTCATCGACGCTGGACTGGCCAGCGAGGATGCGGCCGTCGGCGGGAATCAGCGAACCGGGTTGCACCAGCACCTGCTCGCCTTCACGCAGCTCGCTGAGGAGGATGCGCTGGCTCTGGCCGTTGTCGTCCAGGCGCAGGCAGGACGCCGGCAGCAGTTTCACCAGCTGCGCGGTCGCGGCGGCGGTGCGCTCTCGCGCACGGCGTTCCAGATAGCGCCCGGCGAGCAGGAACAGGGCGAACATGCCCACGGCGTCGAAATACAGTTCGCCCTGGCCGGTGATGGTCGACCAGATCCCGGCCACGTAGGCGCCGCCGATGGCCAGCGACACCGATACGTCCATGGTCAGGTGCCGGGTGCGCAGGTCGCGCAGGGCGCCACGGAAGAACTGGCCGCAGCAATAGAAGACGATAGGCGTGGTGAGGAACAGGCTGGTCCAGCGCAGGATCTTGTCCAGTTCCGGCGACAGGTCGATGTTGAATTCCGGCCAGGTGGCCATGGTCGCCATCATCACCTGCATCCACAGCAGCCCGGCCACGCCCAGCTCGCGCATGCGTCGACGGTTTTCCGCGGTCAGGCGTTCGGCCGCTTCGTCGGCGCGCCAGGGGTGAGCGGCGTAGCCGATGCGGCGCAGTTCGGCGAGCAGCTGGCTCAGCGGGATCTGGCTGTCCTGCCAGCGCACCTGCAAGCGATGGTTGGACAGGTTCAGGTACGCTTCGGCCACACCCGGTACACCGCGCAGGTGCTTCTCGATCAGCCAGCCGCAGGCGGCGCAGCTGATGCCCTCGATCAGCAATTGGGTTTCGCTCAGTTCGCCCTCGTGCTGGACGAAGGGCTGCTGCACGTCGCTGCGGTCGTAAAGCGCCAGTTCGTCAGGCAGGGCTGCCGGCAACGCCTGTGGGTTGGCGGCGTTCTCGCTGCGATGACTGTAATAGTGCTCCAGGCCTCCGGCGACGATGGCTTCGGCCACGGCCTGGCAACCGGGGCAGCACATCTCGCGGGTCTGACCGAGCACATCGGCACGGAACTGGCTGCCGGCAGGTACCGGCAGACCACAGTGATAGCAGGGAGTAGGGGCGGGCATTGGCAGCGTCAGTAGGAGGGATTGTCACCGATCATGATGGTCTGGCCATCTGCGATGTTCTCTTCCTCGAACAGGCGCCAGTGCTGGCTACCTTCCTGACCGAGCAACTCGACGAAGCGGCGGCCGCTGACTTCATCGACCATTTGCCCGCGGTAAGTATCGTTATCGGCCGGCTGCAGGATCACCCGGCGGTCACGTTCCGGCTGGGTCGGTGAGATCAGGTTGAGAACGATCTGCTGCGGTTTGCTGTTGCCCAGCAGCGACAGGGTGGCGACACCGGTGGCGTTGTCCAGCACTAGCTCGCCGTGCAGTTGCAGGCGTTCGGCCAGCTTCTCGCGCTCCAGTGACTGGTTGATGCCCTTGCCGACGTCGTAGTAGTCGTCGGAGATCAGCCCTGGGGGATTCTTGGTGGCGATGGTGAGCAGGGTCAGGCCCTGCACCACCGAGTAGCCCAGCAGAAACAGGATGAACCAGGGCCAGAACTGCTTGTACCAGGGTTTGACTGGCGATGGTGTTTGCTCGGTCATGCGCTTTCCGTTGTCAGCGGACGCTCGGGCCGATGAAGCGGCTGTCGGCGTCGTTCTTGATACTGGGGTCATCCGCGGATTGTACGTGGAAGACGATGTTGTTGGCGCTCGACGGCAGCTTCTCGGGGGCGATGGACAGCTCGACCGGGAAGGAATACACCTCGCCAGCCAGGGCTCGTACTTCGCGCTTGCCTTCGTAGACCAGTCCGTCGAGGCCGTCGGCACTGATCAGGTAGGTCATGTCGCGCTGCGCTTTGTTCATGATCTTCAGGGTGTAGACGTTCTCGATATGGCCGCGCTCGTTCTCGCGGAACAGCACGCGGTCCTTGAGTACGTCCAATTCCACCAGCGGGCGATTGGCCACGGCCCAGGCGAACAGGCCCATCATTGCCGCCAGCGCGACAGCGTACCCGATCAGGCGCGGACGCAGCAGGTGGGTCTGTCGACCAGACAGGTTGTGTTCAGTGGTGTAGCTGATCAGCCCCTTGGGGTAGTTCATCTTGTCCATGATGTCGTCGCAGGCGTCGATGCAGGCTGCGCAGCCGATGCACTCGATCTGCAGGCCGTCACGGATGTCGATGCCGGTGGGGCAGACCTGTACGCACATCTTGCAGTCGATGCAGTCGCCGAGGCCCTGGGCCTTGTAGTCGGCGTCCTTCTTGCGCGGGCCGCGTGATTCGCCACGGCGTGGATCGTAGGAAACGATCAGGGTGTCCTGGTCGAACATCACGCTCTGGAAGCGGGCATAGGGGCACATGTAGATGCACACCTGCTCGCGCAGATAGCCGGCGTTGCCGTAGGTGGCAAGGGTGAAGAAGCCGGTCCAGAAATAGGCCCAGCCGCTGGCTTGGCCGGTGAAGATCTCGATGACCAGATCGCGAATCGGCGTGAAGTAGCCAACGAAGGTGATCGCGGTCAGCAGTGACACGCCCACCCAGATGCCGTGCTTGGCCAGCTTACGGCCGAATTTCTTGCCGCTCATGGGCTGCTTGTCCAGCTTCATGCGCTGGTTGCGGTCACCTTCGGTGACTTTCTCCGCCCACATGAATACCCAGGTGAACACGCTCTGCGGGCAGGTGTAACCGCACCAGACGCGGCCGGCGAACACGGTGATGAAGAACAGGCCGAAGGCGCAGATGATCAGCAGCCAGGACAGCAGCATGAAGTCCTGCGGCCAGTAGGTGGCGCTGAAGATGTGGAATTTGCGTTCGGGAAGGTTCCACCAGACGGCCTGATGACCGTTCCAGTTGATCCATACGGTGCCGAAGAACAGCACGAAGAGGAGGGCGCCGCCAGCGAGTCGAAGATTACGAAACAGGCCGGTGAACGCGCGGGTGTAGATCTTCTCGCGACTGGCGTAGAGATCGACGCTGGCATTCTTGGCAGAAGGAGGGGTGACGTCCTGGACGGGAATCTGTTCGCTCATCAATGCATACCACGGCGGTTGGTTGGCAGCCCGGGCCGATACATGCCGGTCAGGGTCAGTTCAC
>Ga0070752_1000972_pt1 | contig 21211 bp, 20 predicted proteins | sample VirMetDEL_Aug_30_FD_77440 | JGI IMG/M metagenome (GOLD analysis project Ga0070752, IMG submission 77440) | Aqueous microbial communities from the Delaware River and Bay under freshwater to marine salinity gradient to study organic matter... | ecosystem: Environmental > Aquatic > Marine > Coastal...
AGCGCGACCTGTGGGTTGCCAAGGAAAAGGCCAGCGACGAGAAGCTCAAGGCCGAAGGCGTCGAGTTCATCGAAGTCGACACCAAGCCCTTCTACGACGCTACCGCCCCGGTACGTGAGAAGTACGGCGCGCAGTTCGCCGACCTGATCAAGCGCATCGAAGCCGTTCAGTAATCCACGCGCAAGCGCGCGGCGCGGGCCCATCGCCTGCGCCGCGCAACCGGTGAAGTCTCATGAAAAACCTGGTTCTGGGCGTCAATGACGTCATCTACCGCGCCTGTATCGCGACCGCCGGCCTGGCGATCGTGATCATGGCCCTGATCATCCCCTGGGGCGTATTCAGCCGCTATGCACTCGGCCAGGGCCTGGGCTGGCCCGAACCCATCGCCATCCTGCTGATGGTGCTGTTCACCTTCATCGGCGCCGCCGCCAGCTACCGCGCCGGCGCACACATGGCCGTGCAGGTGCTGAGTGACCGCCTGCCCGAAGCGGCTCAACCCTTTCTCACCCTGTTCGTACGCCTGGCAATGGGCGCCATCAGCCTGTTCATGCTGATCTGGGGCTACAAGCTGTGCGTCGCTACCTGGAACCAGTACCTCAGCACGCTGACCTGGATGCGCGTCGGTATCAGCTACGCACCGATTCCGCTGGGCGGCCTGATCACCCTGCTGTTCGTCATCGAGCAACTGCTGTATGGCGATCAGCACAAGCGCCGCGTCGTCGATTACGAGAACTGCGAAGATTCCAAGGAGTCCGTGTAATGGATGCCGCCATTCTGCTGGGCAGCTTCATTGTCCTGATCCTGCTGCGCGTTCCGGTCGCCTACGCCCTCGGTCTGGCGACCCTGATCGGCGCCTGGTGGATCGAGATTCCCCTGCACGCCGTGATGATTCAGATCTCCGGTGGCGTGAACAAATTCTCCCTGCTGGCCATTCCGTTCTTCGTCCTGGCCGGCGCGATCATGGCCGAAGGCGGCATGGCGCGGCGCCTGGTGGCGTTCGCCGGGGTGCTGGTGGGCTTCGTCCGTGGCGGCCTGTCGCTGGTCAACATCACCGCCTCGACCTTCTTCGGCGCCATCTCCGGCTCCTCCTTGGCCGATACCGCCTCGGTCGGCTCGGTGCTGATCCCGGAGATGGAAAGGAAAGGCTATCCGCGCGAGTTTTCCACCGCTGTCACCGTCTCCGGCTCGGTGCAGGCGCTGCTGACCCCGCCCAGCCACAACTCGGTGATCTACTCGCTGGCAGCTGGCGGCACCGTGTCCATCGCCGCCCTGTTCGTCGCCGGTATCGGTCCGGGCCTGCTGCTCAGCTTCACCATGGCCACGCTGTGCCTGTGGTTCGCCAAGAAGCGCAACTACCCCAAGGGGGAAGTGATTCCGCTGCGCCAGGCGCTGAAGATCTGTGTCGAGGCGCTATGGGGCCTGATGACCATGGTGATCATCCTCGGCGGCATCCTCAGCGGCGTGTTCACCGCCACCGAGTCGGCTGCAGTCGCGGTGGTCTGGGCCTTCTTCGTGACCATGTTCATCTACCGCGACTACAAGTGGCGTGAACTGCCGAAAATGCTGCACCGCACCGTGCGCACGCTGTCGATCGTGATGATCCTGATCGCCTTCGCCGCCAGCTTCGGCTACATCATGACCCTGATGCAGATTCCATCGAAGATCACCACCGCGTTCCTGACCTTCTCGGACAACCGCTACGTGATCCTGATGTGCGTGAACTTCATGTTGCTGGTGCTGGGCACGCTGATGGACATGGCGCCGTTGATCCTGATCCTGACCCCGATCCTGCTGCCGGTGGTGACCTCGTTCGGCGTCGACCCGGTGCACTTCGGCATGATCATGCTGGTCAACCTGGGGATTGGCCTGATCACGCCACCGGTAGGTGCGGTACTCTTCGTCGGCGCCGCCATCGGCAAGGTCAGCATCGAGAGCACGGTCAAGGCCCTGCTACCGTTCTACATCGCGCTGTTCGCCGTACTGATGGCGGTTACCTACATCCCTGCCATCTCACTGTGGCTGCCGAGCGTCGTGCTCTGACAGCAACCGGGCCTTGAACGATGACGCCGCCCAATCGGGCGGCGTTTTGCTTGAGGGCCTGACTTACAGACCATGACAACAGGATTTCGTCATGCAAGGTTCCGCCCCGTTTCCGCGTCACATCGCTGCCCTGATCCTCGCGACACTGGCGTGCTCGTTCGCAGCCAACCATATCGCTGCGCGGATCGCCTTCGACCACGACACCGGCCTGCTACTGGCCATGCTCGCGCGTGCCGGCGTGACCCTGATCGCGCTGGCGGCCTTGGTGCTGTGGCGACGTGAGTCGCTGAAACTGGGTCGCGCCACCTGGGGCTGGCAAGTTCTGCTGGGTCTGCTGATCGCCATTCAAAGCTTCTGCATCTATTCGGCCGTGGCACGTATTCCGGTGGCGCTGGCGCTGCTGGTAGTCAACCTCTCGCCCATCCTGCTGGCCCTGCTCACCTGGGCGCTTGGCGGTGCGAAGCCAACCCGCCAGGCACTGGCCATCATGGGCGTGATTCTCTTCGGTCTGGTGCTGGTGCTCGATGTCCCCGGCCGCCTGAGCAGCGCCGCTGCACCGGACAGCGAGTGGAGCGCCGGCATCCTGTTCAGCCTGACGGCCGCCGCCGTTTTCGCCATGGCGCTGTGGATCACCGAGAATCGCCTGTCGAACGTCGCCGGCTCGGTACGCAGCATGCTGACCCTGGCGGTGGTGTTCAGCACCTCGACCCTGCTGGGCGCCAGCGGCCTGATTCCGGGAGGCCTGAGCCTGCCCAGCGCCAGCCCTGGCTGGATCGCACTGGCCTGCCTGGTACTGCTCTATGGCGCGGCCTTCTCCACCCTGTTCATCTGCATGCCGCGCCTGAACATCGCACGCAATGCGCCGGTGATGAACATGGAGCCGGTCGCCGGCATGATTCTGGGTTGGCTAATTCTGGGGCAGGTACTGGGCGGCCTGCAGGTGATCGGCGGCCTGATCGTGGTCGGCGGCATTGTCGCCCTGGCCTACCGCCGCTAGAGAGCGCAATGCGTGCTGATTTGTGCTCAGCGCTGAAACGCATTCGGCGGCCCAGGGCCGCCGAGTGTGTGCATGGGGGGTCAGCCGTGCAGCGCTTCGGCCTCGGCCGCCTCGTGTGCCTGACGCAGGCGCTCGCGGCTGTTGGTCAGGTGCAAGCGCATGGCCGCGCGCGCGGCCTCGGCGTCCTGACGCGCGATGGCTTCGAAGATCTGCTCGTGCTCACGCTCCAGACGCGCCATGTAATGGGTCTGATCGTCACGCGCCAGACTGGCGGAATTGACCCGGGTACGTGGAATGATGCTGGTGCCCAGATGGCTGAGGATGTCGGTGAAGTAGCGGTTACCCGTGGCCTCGGCGATACGCAGGTGGAATTGGAAGTCCGAGGACACCGCATCGCTGGCATGTGCAGCGTGTTCGTTGATGGCGTCCAGCGCCTCGCGAATGGCCTGCAGTTGCGCGTCACTGCGACGCTGAGCAGCCATGCCGGCGGACTCCACCTCGAGGCTGATACGCAGCTCGAGAATGGCCAGCACATCGCGCAGGGTGACGATGGTCGCCGGGTCGATGCGAAAACCGCTGGCACTGGGCGTATCCAGCACAAAGGTGCCGATGCCGTGACGGGTTTCCACCAGGCCAGCCGCCTGCAAACGCGACAGAGCCTCGCGCACCACGGTACGGCTGACGCCCTGCTCTTCCATGATCGCCGACTCGGTCGGCAGCTTCTCACCACGCTTGATCAGCCCATCGCGAATGCGCTGCGACAGGTCTGCCACCAGCTCCTGAGCCAGGCTGCGGTGCTTGCGACGAGCACGAGGTTGAGCGTTTTGCATTTCCATATTGGACGAGCTCTCGACTGAAGACGTAAGGCTTTGCCGTAATGATAGCCCAGCAGTTGTACGATGACACTATGAATTCCCGACACTGACAGCCTCAGGAACGCCAAATGACAACGACTCTGCTGACCCTGCGCGACAGCCTGACACAACTGACCCTAGCCCCGGAACTGGGCGCTAGTCTGGTCAACTGGGTGCGCCTGAGCGATGGTCTGCCGCTACTTCGCCATAGCGACGAGCAGGCGCTGGCCGCCGCCAATCCTCGGCGTCTGGCCTGCTATCCATTGCTGCCTTGGTCCAATCGCATCGGCGGCGGCGGCTTCGCCATACCGGATGGCTGGCAGGCACTGAACGCCAACACCGGGCATGAAGCGCTGCCGATACATGGCAGCGCGTGGCAACAACCCTGGCAGACAGTCAATGCGACATCCGACAGCGCCACCCTGCAACTGGAGAGCCAAACGCCTTTTGCCTATCGCGCCAGGCTCGAGGTGCACCTGATCGACGGTCGCCTGCGCCTCGAATTGCAAGCCACTCACCTGGGTAAGCAGCCCAACTGGTATGGACTCGGATTCCACCCCTACCTGCCGCGCACTGCACAAACGCATATCCAGGCACAGGCCGCAGGCGTCTGGTTGTGCGACGAGAGCAAACTTTCCAGCCAGTGGATCGACCTTCCGCAAACCTGGAATTTCGAAGAGCCCGCCTTGTTGCCGCAACAACTTGTCGACAATGCCTTTACCCAATGGCCCGGCAAGGTTCGCATCATTCAACCGGACGCGGGTTATCAACTTGTCTGCGAGGCGGAAGGCAGCGATGTATTTCTTTTGTTCTGCCCCGAGGCGCAGAACTTCTTCTGCTTCGAGCCCGTCACTCACCCGGTCAACGCCCACCATCTGGCGGGGCGGCCCGGGCTTCACCTGCTGGCAAGCGAGCAAAGTTGCCAGATGAACTTCAGCCTGCAATATCAGGCATTGGCCACCTGATCACTGGACATTCGAAGGGCGATGGCGATAATGAGCACTCGTTGCCCCATGCAACTTTTCTCGGAAAAAAGTTACTGATACACAAGTAACTGAAGAGAAAGGGGAAAGATGCAAAGCATGACACTTTGCAAAGTTTTCTCCCGGCCAACCCAGGCCAAAAAGCCCTAGATCGACTCCCGACATCGTATCGAAACTTGGCGTTTCGAATGCTCTGTGGGCCGATCACAACCGACAGGTAAACACGTGACGAAAGACGAACTGCGCGCCGAACTCGAGCGCCAGGCGCAGCGTTACAAGGATGTATACGGCGGAGAAGTCATCACCTACGCCGCTCAACCGGACCCGGATCGCAAACCCTGGCGCAAAAGACCCAGCCTGCTCGATCAGGCTTTCGACAAAGAAATCGAGAAGATCGAAAAAGAACGCCAGGACAAGAAAGAAGCGGCCAGCGAATACGACTGACTCCGCCCGAGAGCAGCTTGCAGCCGCGTGAAGCGCGGCTGCAGCTGGCTTCAGCGTTTCTTCCCGCCCAAGAGCGACCCCATCAGCCCCCGCACCAGTTGCCGGCCGATTTGATTGGCCGCCTGTCGCAAGGCGCTTTTCATCGCACCGCCAAGCAACTCGCCCGCCATCTGTCCCAGCCCTTGATCCTGCGCTGCCGCCTTGGTCTTGGTACTCGCTGGCGCCGGCACCTCGGCGGATGCCTGCGCGGCTCGCGCGGTAAGCAGCTCGTAGGCCGACTCACGATCGTTGGGCTTGTCGTAACGGCCCGCGAGCGGCGATTGACGCACCAGTGCCGCTCGCTCGGCTTCGCTTAGCGGGCCGATGCGTGATTGCGGCGGCGCGATGGCCACGCGCTGAACCATGGCCGGCGTGCCCTTCTCCTCCAGCGTACCGACCAACGCCTCGCCAATCCCCAACTCGGTGAGCACACTGAGCGTGCTGAACGCCGGGTTCGGACGAAAACCGTCGGCCACCGCACGCAGGGCCTTCTGCTCCTTGGCGGTGAAGGCGCGCAAGCCGTGCTGGATGCGCAGACCCAGTTGGGCCAGCACATCGTCCGGCAGATCGCTGGGCGATTGGGTGACGAAATACACCCCTACGCCCTTGGAACGAATCAGCCGCACTACCTGCTCCAGGCGCTCCTGCAAGGCCTTCGGCGTACCCTGAAAGAGCAGATACGCCTCGTCGAAGAACAGCGCCAGCACCGGTTTGTCCGCGTCACCGCGCTCCGGTAGTTGTTCGAACAGTTCGGCCAACAGCCAAAGCAGGAAGGTGGCATAGACCTTGGGCGCTTCATGAACCAGACGAGAGGCATCGAGCAAGTGCACACGGCCGCGGCCGTCGCGGTCCGGGTGCAGCAGGTCTTCGAGTTGCAACGCCGGCTCGCCGAACAGCGCCTCGGCGCCTTGCTGCTCCAGCCCGGCCAGACGACGCAACAGTGCCTGCGCGGAGGCACTGGTGAACAGCGCGCTGTCCGCGCCCAGCACCTGTGGATTGTCCTTGAGGTAGCCAAGCAGCGCTTTCAGGTCCTTCAGATCGAGCAGCAGCAGCCCCTCGCGGTCAGCCACCTTGAACGCCGCATAGAGCGCCGCTTGCTGGCTGTCGGTCAGCTCGAGCAGTGCGCCAAGCAGCAGCGGCCCCATCTCGCTGAGGGTGGTGCGCAAGGGGTGACCGCTCTGCCCGCGCACGTCCCACAGGGTTACCGGATAGGCCTGCGGCTGATGATTCAGCCAGGGCATGCTGGCAATGCGCTCGGCGACCTTGCCTTGCGGTGCGCCGGCAGCGCCAAGACCGCACAGGTCACCTTTGACATCGGCAGCGAACACCGCCACGCCAGCGTCGCTGAACGTCTCGATCAGACGCTGCAGAGTGACCGTTTTACCGGTGCCGGTAGCACCTGCGATCAGACCATGACGATTGGCCAGACGCAGCGGCTGGCCAACCGGCAGCCCCTGGCTGTCGGCCCCCATGATGAACTGTGAAGTTGCAGGCATCTTGCCATCCTCTGAGTTAGCGCTTTACTGCAGATATGCCGACACGGAAGTCAGACCGGCGAACGATCTTCGCTTGGTCTGGCAGGCTTCCGCAATCCGGCAGATGCCGGTTGGCGGAAACAATCAGCCGTCAACCGGAGGCACGACCATGGCCAACTCCCTGCGTTTTAGCCACAAGATCCTGCTCGCCGCCTCACTGGTGGTGATTGCGGCCTTCTCGCTGTTCACCCTCTATAACGACTACCTGCAGCGCAATGCGATACATGACGATCTGCAGAATTACCTGCGCGAAATGGGCGATGTCACCGCCAACAACATCCAGAACTGGCTGGATGGGCGCATTCTGCTGGTCGAAACCGTCGCCCAGTCCTTCGCCGGCGACAGCAGCGCTGATCATGTGATCAAGCTGCTCGAACAGAAGGTGCTGGCCAACACCTTCGCCTTCATCTATCTGGGTACCGCCCAGGGCGCCTTCACCATGCGTCCGGACGAGAAGATGCCCGATGGCTACGATCCAAGAGCCCGCCCCTGGTACAAGGACGCCCAAGCGGCCGGCGGCACGACCCTGACCGAGCCCTATATCGATGCAGCCACCAACGTACCGATCATGACCATCGCCACCCCCGTGCCTGCGGTCGGTGTGGTCGGTGGCGACCTCAACCTGCAGACCCTGGTGACCATCATCAATTCGCTGGATTTCGACGGCATGGGCTATGCCTTTCTGGTCAGCAGCGACGGCAAGATTCTGGTTCACCCGGACAAGAACCTGGTGATGAAGAGCCTTAGCGATCTCTACCCGCAGGACACACCACCGATCAGCAGCACGTTCAGCGAAGTGGAGCAGGATGGCCAGACCCGCATCCTGACCTTCACCCCGATCAAGGGCCTGCCCTCGGTACAGTGGTACGTCGGCTTGTCGGTCGACAAGACCCAGGCCTACAGCATGCTGAGCGAGTTCCGCACCTCGGCCATCGTCGCCATGGTCATCGCCGTGGTGCTGATCATCGCCCTGCTCGGCCTGCTGATCCGCGTGCTGATGCAGCCACTGACCACCATGGGCACCGCCATGGAGGACATCGCCCAGGGCGAAGGCGACCTGACCAAGCGCCTGGCGATTCAGTCCAACGACGAATTCGGCGCCCTCGCCAGTTCCTTCAACCGCTTCGTCGAGCGAATCCACAGCTCCATCCGAGAAGTGTCATCCGCCACCGTTCAGGTCAACGAAGTGGCCAAGCTGGTGGTCAACGCCTCCAACTCGTCGATGGCCAACTCCGACGAGCAGGCCAGCCGCACCAACAGCGTGGCGGCGGCGATCAACCAGCTCGGCGCCGCCGCTCAGGAAATCGCCCGCAACGCCGCCGACGCCTCTAATCAGGCCTCGGATGCGCGTCATCAAGCAGAGGACGGTGGCAAGGTGGTGCAACAGGCGATCCACTCGATGAGCGAACTCTCGGACAAGATCAGCGACGCCTGCGCCAAGATCGAAATGCTCAACAGCAAGACCTCAGACATCGGCCAGATTCTCGAAGTGATCAAGAGCATTTCCCAGCAGACCAACCTGCTCGCACTCAACGCCGCCATCGAAGCCGCGCGCGCCGGTGAAGCCGGTCGTGGTTTCGCCGTGGTCGCCGACGAAGTGCGCAATCTGGCGCACCGTACCCAGGAATCGGCGCAGGAAATCGAGAAGATGATCGAGGAGCTGCAAGTCGGCTCGCGCGAGTCGGTTACCACCATGACCGAGAGCCAGCGCTACAGCGAAGACAGCGTGAAAATCGCCAATCAGGCCGGTGAGCGCCTGGGCACCGTGACAGCCCGTATCGGCGACATCGACGGTATGAACCAGTCGGTGGCCACAGCTACCGAAGAGCAGACCTCGGTGATCGAGTCGTTGAACATGGACATCATCGAGATCAACACCCTCAATCAGGAGGGCGTGGAGAACCTGCAGTCCACCCTGCGCGCCTGCGGCGACCTGGAGCAACAGGCGGTGCGCCTCAAGCATCTGGTCGACAGCTTCCGCATCTGAGTCGAACGGCATGAAACAGGGCGCCTGCATGGCGCCCTGTGTTCTTCACTCATTGTCGGACTTCGGCTCTTGCGGCTGTTGCAGCTGTCGCCACAGCTCGGCAGCCTCAGGAAAATCGGTGCCGTCCTCGTCCGTCAGCGCCTCAGGGTCATAGCGCCGCACACAACCTTCGCCCAGAGTCGGCAGCGCCTTGGAAGTGGCCTTGTCCAGCGGATCGCTCATTGCCCCACCCTCAACCAATGCTCAGCTCACCCTGTTCGTGCTGAGCGAATTCCTTCACCGCACGCAGCACGTCATGCCGGCTGATCTGCCCGACCAGACGACCATTCTCGATCACCGGCATGCGCCGACGCCGGCCACGCAGGAAACGCTCGGACAGCTCGATGATGTCCGCTTCCGGGCTGACCGTCTCGACCGCAGTCGTCATGTAGGTGCTGACGTTGCCACCGATAGCCTCGTAATAGGCACCAGAGAGAATGCCGCGCAGGCAGTCCCCCTCGGACAACAGACCAATCAGGTGGCCCTGCGAATCGACCACCGGAGCTCCGGAAATACGGTGCTCCAGCAATCGATTGATGGCGGTGAACAGGTCGGTATCCGATCTGAAGGTCACCAGATGGCGAGTCATGTAGTCACGCACCTTGATGGACTTGAGCATGGGCGTTCTCCTCGGACATGCATCGGGCCAGCCCACGCCGCAAGATCAGTCGAATACCACCGTCTTGTTGTCGTGTACCAGCACTCGGTCTTCCAAGTGATAGCGTAGCCCACGAGACAGAACCATCTTCTCCACGTCCTTGCCCAGACGCACCATTTCTTCGATGTCGTCGCGGTGAGTCACCCGCACCACGTCCTGCTCGATGATCGGGCCGGCGTCCAGTTCCTCGGTCACGTAGTGCGAGGTGGCACCGATCAGCTTCACGCCGCGCAACGAAGCCTGGTGATAGGGCTTGGCGCCGACGAACGACGGCAGGAAGCTGTGGTGAATGTTGATCACGCGCTGGGCAAACTCGGCGCACAGCGCAGGTGGCAGGATCTGCATGTAGCGCGCCAGAACGATGACATCGGCCGCGTGCTCCTTGACCAGGCGCTCCACCTCGGCGAAGGCCGGGGCCTTGTCCTTGGGGTCGACCGGCACATGGAAGTAAGGAATGCCATGCCACTCGACCATGCTGCGCAGATCGTCGTGGTTGGCGATCACGCAGGGAATCTCGCAATCGAGTTCATTGCTGTGCCAACGATGCAGCAGATCGGCCAGGCAATGCGACTCACGGCTCGCCATCAACACCACACGCTTCTTCTGCGCCGAATCGGTGACACGCCAGTCCATGGAAAACTCACGGGCAATGGGCGAGAAGGCCTGCTTGAAACCGTCGAGGTCGAACGGCAGCGAGTCCGCACGAATTTCATGGCGCATGAAGAACCAACCACTCTGCGTATCGGAGTGGTGACTGGCTTCGGTAATCCAGCCGTTATAGGTGGCGAGGAAATTACTGACTTTGGCAACGATGCCGACGCGGTCAGGGCAGGAAATGACCAATCTGAACGTACGCATGACTAAAACCCCAATGCCAATGGCGGCGCAAAAGTCGGGCATTCTAACGATATGCCGGAAAAACTGCAGCAACGGCGCAGCGTTGAAGCACTCGGCCGTTCAGGGAGAAAGTGCACTACTAAAGCGCATTGAATTTACCAACGAGTTGCAACAGTCAATTTAATTTGGGCGCGTGCGACACAAGGCGTTGCACGGCCGCGCAGTTATTTCAATATTCGCTGTTTACTTGCTATAAGTGCGTGACTATTATTGGCTCACTGTCCACTGCATTGATTTATTCACGCCAAGGTAATGCCCATGTCGCTGATCAACGAATACCGCGCTACAGAAGAAGCCATCAAGGAACTGCAAGAGCGTCTGAAAAACCTGTCGCAAGACGACAAGCTGAAGAAAGAGCTGGAGTTCGAAGGCAAACTGCGCACTCTGATGGGCGAATATCAGAAGTCGCTGCGCGACATCATCGCCCTGCTCGACCCTGAAGCCAAAAGCGCCAAAGGCGTACGCGCCAGCAAGCCGACCACTACCAAGCGTGCGCGCAAGGTCAAGCAGTACAAGAACCCGCACAGCGGCGAAGTGATCGAAACCAAAGGCGGCAACCACAAGACTCTGAAAGAGTGGAAAGCCAAGTGGGGCGCCGATGTCGTCGAAGGTTGGGCCACGCTGCTGGGCTAACATCTGAGCGACACCCAAAACGCCAGCCATGCTGGCGTTTTTTATTGCCTGTGTTTCAGCATCGCCCGAGAACAGTTTTGGGCAATCTCTTGCCTCGCGCCTGGCCACACTCAATCAGCCTGACTACCGCCTTACTGACAGCAAACCGAAAAGTTCCCGCCCGCTGCACTTTTCTTACAAAACTTCGACCACGGCGTTGCGATAGAGCCATCACCGCAGTGTCTTCTCGTCTAATTACACAGCATCTGAACTCGCAGCCAGACGCGACTGCACTTGCTCCGCATACGCCTGCCACTGCTGAAGAAGTTGCAATTGGTCCGGGTTGCAGTCAACGCGCAACTGCTCCAGCGCAGCATGAAATTGCGCCAGCGTATTGGGTGCCCCGAACTCCGGATCGGTCAGTCGCTGCCGACAGAAGTCCGCCCAGCGTTGGCGTTCGGCCGCAGAAAGACTCTCCGGGAAATTGCGTGCCCGATAGCGAAACAGCAACTCTGGCAATCGCGCATCGTCGAACGGCCATTGATCGCCGGCCAATGCCTGAGGCTGGGCGCGACGTACCTGCTCGCATAACCGACGATCACGATCACCGATAAAACCATCGTAAAGCTGCTGTTCGGGATCATTACTTCCAGCGAAAGCCTCTTCAGCGTATATGGCTGCCAGTTTGTCCTGCCATAGCGGTTGCTCATTCGTCAGAGTCTCGACATGGCGCTCGCAGTTCGACCAGTCCAGCTGCAGGCGCTGCCGATCGGCCTCGCGCAGTACCGAAAGCGGCGCCACCACCGGACAGCGATTGATATGCAGCAGTTTCAGCGGCACCGGCGCCTCACCCTCGGCCAGTTCCTCACGACGGGTGTAAAGACGGCTGCGCAGGGTATCGGCATCCAGGTTCAGCAGCGGCGATGGGTCGGCCTGCAGGTCGCAGACAATCAGCGCGTTGCGATTGCGCGGATGCCAGGCCAGCGGCAGTACGGGCGCCAGGTAATGGCGCGCCGCCGAGAAACGTCCGGAGATATGCAAGACCGGTTGAAGCAGGCGAATCTGGTCCATGACGCGCTGCTTGCTACGCAGTTGATAGAGAAAGTCGTAAAGCCGTGGCTGCCGGTCACGCAGCAGACGCGCCAGGCCAATGGTGGCGCGCACATCGGAGAGCGCGTCATGCGCCTGGCCATGATCGATACCGTTGGCCTGGGTCAGCCGCTCCAGCTTGAGCGACACCCGCCCCTGCTCCTCGGGCCACTCGATGCCTTCGGGGCGCAACGCATAGGCCGTGCGCACCAGATCGATCAGGTCCCAGCGGCTGTTGCCGCCCTGCCACTCGCGCGCATAAGGGTCGAAGAAGTTGCGATAGAGGCTGTAACGCGTCACCTCGTCATCGAAGCGCAAGCTGTTGTAACCGGCGCCACAGGTACCCGTTGCCGAGAGGGCAGCGTGCACCCGCGTCATGAACGCGCCCTCATCGAGCCCCTGCTGTTGCAGGCGTTGCGGGTCGATACCGGTCACCAGACAGGCCGCAGGGTGCGGCAGAATATCGTCGCTGGGTCGGCAGTAGATGTTCAGCGGTTCGCCGATTTCGTTCAGCGCCTCATCGGTACGGATACCTGCCACCTGCAGCGGACGGTCACAACGCGGATTGATACCGGTGGTCTCGTAGTCGTACCAGAAGATGCTGGAAGTCATGGGCGGCTCCGTACCTGATGCAAGTTTTTCGGCAGTCTATCATCCGCATCCCGACTCACCGCCGCGCGCAAAAGCATGAACCAGCGCACAGTCGCCATACTGCCAGGCGCCCTGCGCTTGTCGGGCGAGCGCCGTAACCACTAGCATTGACGCCCCTCCCACTCAATGTACAAGGATGCAACCATGAGTGACGCGATCACCCCCAACCCCTACGCCGCCCCCACCAGCGACCTGCAACCGACCTCGCACAACCAGACGCCAAGCATCGAAGAAGCCCTGGCACGCGGTTATGACTTCAGCATCGGCGAACTGCTGAGCGAGTCCTGGAGCAAGGTCAAAGGCACCAAGGGCATCATCATCGGCGGTTTCCTGGTGTTCTACGTGGTACTGCTGGCAGCGACCTTCATCCTCGGTGGTGTGGTCGGCATCTTTACCGCTCTGAGCCAGAACATGGTGCTGATGGTCGTCGGCGAAATCATGATTTCGCTGCTGGCGTCGGCGCTGGCCTACCCCTTCATGGCTGGCATCAACATGGTCGGCATCCGCCGCGCCGCCGACCAGCCGCTGAACTTCAACGAAATCTTCAGCCACTTCGGCCGCACCGTGCCGCTGATCATCACTGCGGTGGTGATGATGCTGCTGATCTACCTCGGCATGATCCTGCTGCTGATCCCCGGTATCTACCTGGGCGTCGCCTACCTGCTGGCCATTCCGCTGGTGGTCGAACGCGGCCTGTCGCCCTGGCAGGCGCTGGAAGCCTCGCGCAAAGCCATCACCCAGCACTGGTTCAAGGTCTTCGGTCTGTTCATCGTGCTCGGCTTGATCATCGTAGTCAGCGCCATCCCCCTGGGTATCGGCATGGTGTGGAGCATTCCGCTGATGGTCGTGGCCATGGGCGTGCTGTATCGCACCATTTTCGGCGTGCTGCCTGCCGCCCAATAAGTCGACGAGACTCGGGTCAGTTCGCTGGCCCGGTTGCGTTCGTGGCCCGCTGCTCGCTAGCATCGGGCTTTCCTTGATGCAGTCCGCCGATGCCCTCACGCTCAAGCGCCAGCCTTTCGCCCACCCTGCCGCCCCTGGATACTCGCTATCAGGTCGAAACGCCGGAAGGTATCGATCTGCATCTGCGACCAGCCGGGCTGGTCCCACGCGCCCTTGCATTCGCCATCGACCTGGCCATTCGCGGCCTGATCCTCACGGTCGTGTTCATTGTCCTTGGCCTGCTCGGCCAGTTCGGCATGGGTCTGGGTACCATCCTGCTGTTTCTCGTGACCTGGTGGTACATGGTGCTGTTCGAGGTGCTCAACCAGGGCCGCTCCCCCGGCAAGCAGATGCTGGGCCTGCGCGTGGTCCACGATGACGGTACGCCGATTGGCTGGGCCGCCTCGTTGACCCGCAACCTGCTGCGCTTCGTCGACATTCTGCCGTTCGGCTACACCCTGGGCATCATCAGTTGCCTGAACCACCCGGCATTCAAACGCCTCGGCGATATCGCCGCCGGCACGCTGGTGGTTTATCGCGATGCGCCACTGAGCAAACCGCAACTGACCGACGCTGCCCCCCTGCCAGCGCCCTTCCCGCTCAGCCTCGGCGAACAACGCGCCATCCTCGGTTTTGCCGAACGGGGCAGTCAGTTGTCCGCAGCCCGCAGAGCCGAATTGGCTGCGCTGCTGGCCGAACCCTTGCAAGTGCCAGCCGAGCAGGCTGAACCTCGCCTCAATGGCATTGCCCATGGCCTGCTAGGGAGCGCCCCGTGAAGCAGAGCCTGTTCGAAAATCGCCATCAGGCCGACTGGGATGCCTTCCACAACCAGCTCGAAGCGCTGGAGCGCGGCAAGGCCGACGCCCAGGTTTCGCAAGGCTTTGCCGCCCGCTACCGGCAGCTTTGCCAGCACCTGGCCTTGGCCCAGGCGCGCGGCTACAGCAGTCACCTGATCGACCAGTTGCAGCAACTGGCGATGCGTGGCCACCAGCAGTTCTATCGCCATCGCAGCCACCTTGTCGCACAGCTGGTCCGCTTTCTGTTCGGCGGCTTCCCACGTTTGGTACGCAGCGAATGGCGCAGCGTGTGCGCGGCCAGCCTGCTGTTCTTCGGCAGCCTGGCGGTGATGGGGCTGCTGACCTACCTCTACCCCGAGCTGATCTTCAGCCTGGTCAGCCCTGACCAGGTCAGTGAAATGGAAAGCATGTACGACCCAGACGCCCGCCGTCTTGGCCGCTTCAGCGAACGCGGCTCCGGTGATGACTGGGTGATGTTCGGTTTCTACATCATGAACAACATCGGTATCGCCTTTCAGACCTTCGCCAGCGGCCTGCTGCTGGGCCTTGGCAGCCTGTTCTTCCTGCTGTTCAACGGCCTGATGATCGGTGCAGTGGCCGGCCACCTGACGCGCATCGGCTACGGCGAGCCGTTCTGGTCCTTTGTCATCGGTCATGGTGCCTTCGAGCTGACCGCCATCGCCCTGGCCGGTGCTGCGGGGCTCAAGCTCGGCTGGGCGCTGCTGGCCCCCGGACGTCTGCCCCGTGGCGAAGCCCTGCGTCTGGCCGCCAGCAAGGCGATTCAACTGGTGTGCGGGGTGATTCTGTTCCTGTTGCTGGCCGCCTTCATCGAGGCGTTCTGGTCCTCCACCACCTTCGCCAGCCCGAACATCAAGTACATCGTCGGTGCCGGGCTCTGGGCGCTGGTACTGGGCTATCTGCTGCTGGCCGGACGGAGGCAGCATGCGCCTGACTGAAGCCAGCGTCGCCATCCGTCCACGCAGCGCCTGGGAGGCCATCGACCTCGGCGTGCTGCTCGCCCGTCGTCACGCCGGTCTGCTGATGGCCAGCTGGGCGCTGGTCACGCTCCCGGTGTTCGGTCTGCTCTGTGCCCTGCTGTGGCAGTATCCGGGCTGGGCCATCTTCCTGTTCTGGTGGCTCAAGCCGGCCTATGAGCGGTTGCCGCTGTACATCCTTTCGCAGGCCCTGTTCGGCAATACACCCTCGTTGAAACAATCGCTGCGCGCACTGCCGAAACTGCTGTGGCCGCAACTGCTGGCCAGCCTGACCTGGCGCCGCCTCAGCCCGACCCGCAGCTTCGATCTGCCCGTGCTGCAGCTCGAAGGCCTGGCCGGTCAGGCGCGCAGCCAGCGGCTGGTGGTGCTCGGTCAACGCGACAGCGCGGCCGCCACCTGGCTGACCCTGGTGGGCATGCATCTGGAAATGGCCCTGTGGCTGGGCCTGATCGCCCTGTTCTACCTGATGCTGCCGCAACAGGTGGAACTGAACTGGAGCTGGGAAAGCCTGATTGCCGCCAGCAGCGGCCAGTGGATGTGGCTGGAGCACTTGTCCAACCTGCTCTACGTACTGCTGCTGATCATCTGGGAGCCGGTCTACGTCGCCTGCGGCTTCACCCTCTACCTCAACCGCCGCACCGCCCTGGAAGCCTGGGATATCGAGCTGACCTTCCGCCGTCTGCGCCAGCGTCTGACCGGCAGTGCCTACGCCTTGCTGCTCGGTTGCGCCGTGCTGCTGACCCAGCTGCCCAGCCATGCCTGGGCCGACACCTCGCCAATCGCCAGCGAAGAGGTTGAGCAGAGCGCCTCGCAAGGCCCCGATGCCCCGCGCCTGCTGAAACAGCCGCTGACCAGCCAGGCCGCGCGTGCAAGCATCGAAGCGCTGCTCGACGAGCCGCCCTTCCAGCACCGCGAAACCGTCACACGCTGGCGCCTGGGCGAGGAGAAGCCTGCTGAGGAAGCCAAGCCGGAAGACGTCGAAGCCTTCATCGACATGCTCAAGAACCTGCTCAAGCTGGGCGAATGGTGGAAGAGCCTGGACGTCGTCGCACAGATCTTCGAAGTGCTGCTGTGGGCAGCGCTGGCCGCACTGCTGGCTTTCGTTCTGTGGCGCTACCGCGAATGGCTGCAGACCTTTGGCGAACGCATCGGCCTGCCGACGCGCCGCCGACACGCCGCACCGCAGCAGCTGTTCGGTCTGGAACTGGCACCGGAGACGCTGCCCGACGATGTCGCCAGCGAAGCCGAGCGGCTCTGGGCCGAACAGCCGCGCGCAGCACTGGGTTTGCTCTACCGCGCCCTGCTCAGCCGGCTCTTGCACGAACACCGCCTGCCCTTGAAACAGTCGCACACCGAAGGTGAGGTGCTGCACATGGTCAGCGGCCTCGGGCAGCAGAGCCTGGAGGATTACAGTCGTCAACTGACCCTGCATTGGCAGGCCCTGGCCTATGGTCATCGCCCGCCTGCCGAGTCGCTGCGTCAGGGCCTGTGCCAGGGCTGGCGCACCTTGTTCGGCCAGGAGCGTGCAGCATGAGTCGGCGCGCCGGTTTCGCGCTCAGCATGGTCCTGCTGCTGGGCCTTGGGCTGCTCGCCATTTATCTGCTGGGCAAGCTCGAACCTTATGAGGAAGTGGTCGAACACGGCCCGTCTCCCGAGGTTGCCAGCAGCCCTTACCTGGCTGCCGAGTACTTCCTGCGCAAACAGGGCATCGCCGCCCGCCGCGCCGAGGGCCTGGAAGTGCTGGACGGGCTACCCAGCGAGGGCCAGACCCTGATGCTCCTGGCCGATCGCGGCAACATGACGCCGCGCCAGGTCGAGCGCGTGCTGCAATGGACGGCAAACGGCGGCCATCTGCTATTCATCGCCGAACGCCTGTGGGACGAAGAGGAAGGCAAGAGCGGCGACCTGCTGCTCGATCTGCTCGGCATTCAGCAATACACGAGTGACGAACTGGACGAAGACGAAGCCAGTGAGCCCGAGCCAGAGAGCGAAGCGAGCGAGGCGAGCGAGGACTACCCGCAACTCACCAAGCTCTACCTGGAGAACGAACAAGCCCCGGCCTACATCGCCTTCGACACCGACTTTCACCTCTACGATGCGCAGAACCGGGCTCACGCCTGGGCCAACAGCGACGCTGCCACGCATCTGCTGCAGCTTTACCACGGCGATGGCCTGATCACCGTACTCAGCGACCCGTGGATCTGGCAGAACCGCAGCATCGACGAGTACGACCACGCCTGGCTGCTCTGGTATCTGAGCCAGGACAGCGCCGTGACCCTGCTCTACCACGCCGACAGTGACGGCCTGGCGCGCCTGCTCCTGCGCCATTTCCCGCTGGCCTTGCTGCTGCTGGCGCTGTTGATCGGCGCCGCGCTGTGGCACTTCGGCGTACGCCACGGCCCGCTGCAGGCGCCAGCCAGCCGCGCCCGTCGCCAGCTTGAAGAACACCTGCGCGGCAGTGCCGATTTCCTCCTGCGCCGCAGCGGCCAGCACCGCCTGCTCAAAGGCCTGCAACAGGACATCAATCGCCGTGCCCGGCGCCGCTACCCCGGCTTCGAGAGACTCGCCGTCGCCGAACAATGGCAGGTGCTCGGTCGCCTGACCCGCCTGCCCGCCAGAGACATCAGCCAGGCCATGCGCCCATTGCCGCCGCAGCGCCTGTCCGCCAGTGACTTCACCCGCCAGGTCGCCCACCTGCAAACCCTCAGGAATGCCCTATGAGCGAGACCCCCGAGAACGACAACCTGCCGGCGCAGGACGCCCCGGCTGCCGCACCGAGCAATCCGCAGATGCAGCAGCGCCAGCGTGCCAGCCAGCTGGCCCAGGCCCTGCGTGCCGAGTTGCGCAAGGCCGTGATCGGCCAGAGCGCAGTGATCGACGATGTGCTGACCGCACTGATCGCCGGCGGCCATGTGCTGGTCGAGGGCGTGCCCGGCCTCGGCAAGACCCTGCTGGTGCGTGCCCTGGCACGTTGCTTCGGCGGCGAGTTCGCGCGCATCCAGTTCACCCCGGACCTGATGCCCAGCGATGTCACCGGTCATGCCGTGTACGACATGCAGAGCGAGCAGTTCAAACTGCGCAAGGGCCCGGTGTTCACCAACCTGCTGCTGGCCGATGAAATCAACCGCGCGCCGGCCAAGACCCAGGCCGCGTTGCTGGAGGTGATGCAGGAGCGCCAGGTGACCCTCGAAGGTCGCGCCCTGCCGGTACAGCTGCCGTTCATGGTGCTGGCGACCATGAACCCGATCGAGCAGGAAGGCACCTACCCGCTGCCGGAAGCCGAACTGGACCGCTTCATGCTCAAACTGCGCATGGACTATCCGCAGCAGGACGAAGAGCTGAACATGGTGCGCCAGGTGACGCGCTCGGCCAAGGCCGACATGCTCGAAGTCAGCCCGCTGCGTACCCTGCTGCAAGCCAAGGACGTACTGGCGCTGCAGAAGATCGCCAGCGATCTGCCGCTGGACGATCAGGTGCTCGATTACGCCGTACGCCTGGCCCGCGCCACCCGCAGTTGGCCTGGCCTGGCCATGGGCGCCGGACCACGCGCTTCGATCGCCCTGGTACGCGGTGCCCGTGCTCGCGCGCTGCTGCGTGGCGGTGACTTCGTCCTGCCGGATGACATCAAGAGCTGCGCGCTGGCGGTACTGCGCCATCGTGTACGCCTGGCACCCGAGCTGGATATCGAAGGCCTGTCGGTGGATCAGGCCCTGCAACAGGTGCTCGATCAGGTGCCGGCACCGCGCCTATGAAGCCTTCGCGCCTGCTCCTCGGGCTGCTCGGCGGCCTGTTCGCCACTGCCGTATTGCTCGGCGCCCTGCCCCTGCTCGGCATACGCCTGGCAGGCAGCCTGATGCCAATGGCCTGGGGGCTGTCACTGGCGTTGCTGCTGGTCGCGGTGGTCGACGCGCTATGGCTGCGTCGCCAGCGTTCGCCGCGTCTGCAGCGCGTCTTACCGGGCAACCTGCCGCTCGGACGCTGGAGCGAGGTGCAGCTGATCGTTCACCATGACTTCGCCCAGACACAGGAAATCGAGGTCTTCGACCATGTGCCAGAGGGCATGGCCTTCGACTTCCTGCCGCAACGCGTCACCCTGCATCCTGGCCAGCAGACGTGCGCCAACTATCGCCTGAAACCATTGATCCGCGGGCACTTCCACTTCGCCCTGTGCGAGCTGCAGTTGCCCAGCCCGCTGCGCCTGTGGCGAGCCAAGCGCCTGCTGCCGCTGGCCGACGAAAGCCGCGTCTACCCGGATTTCGCGCGCCTCTACGGCGCGCAACTCAAGGCCGTGGATGACTGGCTGAGCCAGTTGGGTGTGCGCCAGCGCCCACGGCGCGGCCTGGGCCTGGAATTTCACCAGTTGCGCGAATTTCGTGACGGCGACACGCTGCGCCAGATCGACTGGAAGGCCACCGCACGCAAGCGCATTCCCATCGCTCGCGAGTATCAGGACGAACGCGACCAGCAGATCGTCTTCCTGCTCGACTGCGGCCGGCGCATGCGCAGCCAGGACGACGAGCTGTCGCACTTCGACCATGCCCTCAACGCCTGCCTGCTGCTCAGTTACGTAGCGTTGCGCCAGGGCGATGCGGTTGGCCTGGCGACCTTCGCCGGCAACCAGTCGCGCTACCTGGCGCCAGTCAAGGGGCCTGCCCAGCTGAACGTGTTGCTCAACGCCGTTTACGACCTCGATACCAGCCAGCAACCTGCCGATTTCAGTGCCGCCGCCGACCTGCTGCTGACGCGTCAGCGGCGTCGCTCGCTGGTGGTGCTGGTGACCAACCTGCGCGATGAGGACGATCAGGATCTGCTCGCTGCCGTGCGTCGCCTGTCGCGCCAGCATCGCGTACTGGTCGCCAGCCTGCGCGAAGAAGCACTCGACCGCCTGCGCCAGACTCCCGTGGAGCAATTCGATCAGGCCCTGGCCTACTGCGGCACGCTGGATTACCTCAACGCCCGCGCCGATCTGCACGAGCGCCTGGCTGCCCATGAAGTGCCGGTGCTCGACGCGCGCCCGGGCGAACTCGGCCCAGAGCTGGTGAGCAGTTACCTGGCCTGGAAGAAGGCCGGCGCACTGTAGGGACCACTAGCAAGCACCGTCGCGGTCATCGCTGCGCTAAAAACACACGCAAAACAGCAGGTAAGCTCCGCGTTTTCGCTGGTCCTGGCGCTGCGCTGCGTGCCTCGCCTGTTTTTAGAGGTTCTCTTTTTAGAAGCAACTGCTGGCGCAGCAGGTTGTCGAAGACATTGCTGCAACCGCCCTCGCACCGGCTTTTCCACACAGATGTTGCGTGGTTATGGCCGTGGCCGGGTGCTATGATCCCGAGTCTGCGGCGCAAAGAGTACAGACTCGACGCCGCCTATAGGCCGCCCGTGATCGGCCTTGCGCATACCGCACACGACCTGAGTAGGAGATAGAACATGGCTTTTGAATTGCCGCCGCTGCCTTATGAAAAGAACGCCCTCGAGCCGCACATTTCCGCCGAGACCCTCGAATTCCACCACGACAAGCACCACAACACCTACGTGGTGAACCTGAACAACCTGGTGCCGGGCACCGAGTTCGAAGGCAAGAGCCTGGAAGAAATCGTCAAGACTTCCTCGGGCGGCATCTTCAACAACGCCGCTCAGGTGTGGAACCACACCTTCTAC
>Ga0070752_1000983_pt1 | contig 21116 bp, 21 predicted proteins | sample VirMetDEL_Aug_30_FD_77440 | JGI IMG/M metagenome (GOLD analysis project Ga0070752, IMG submission 77440) | Aqueous microbial communities from the Delaware River and Bay under freshwater to marine salinity gradient to study organic matter... | ecosystem: Environmental > Aquatic > Marine > Coastal...
ATTGGTAATAGGTTGAACGATATGTAGATTTTCTTTAGCCCGTGTTAAACCGACATAAAACACCCTAGTGTCGTCGTCAGGACGTTTTTCATATTCCTTCCATGTGCGATGAGGGATATCAGTAAGTAACAAAACATTATCAGCTTCGCCGCCTTTAGCAGAATGAATAGTAGATAATTTAACCCTTGGGTTTTTGGTTATCTTTTCTCCGCGTCTAAGCATAGCTAGAACGTAACTGCGTTCTGGCACAGAGATACCATCAAACATCTCATGCCAGATTAAAGGTTCACCGACCTCGGCCTTTTCACAGACTTCTTTCAAGGTCAGCTTTTCGTTTGGCTCCAAGGTGTCGAACACTTTCTTCTTCGCGCCTTTAATATAAGAGACCGCAGACAAAGCATCCTCGGCGTGTAGCATGTCGCCTTTCCTCAATCGCTCCCAGTTTTTCACCGCCTGTATTTTCTTTTCTGATAGAGACGGTGTTTCCTTACGTTCAAAGTAAATACCTAAACTACGGCAGTGTGAATCAATTTCATTTAGAGAATAGTTAGAACGTGCTAGAATTAACCATTCGCCTTTTGTGAGATTAACATGCTCGAAACTTGCTTCGCTGATAACTTGGCCCTCATGATCTCGTGGTTTCCAGACTTTATCTGTGCGTGTCTTAACGCGCCTAATCACCCTATCAGCTATCCTATGGACGGAGTTCGGGATACGATAACTTTGATCCAAGACCCTAGCATTTCCCTCACTAATTCGAACGAGGTGGTCTACGTCTGCCCCTGCCCAGCGGAAAATGGCCTGATCATCATCTCCGGCAATGTAGACCCTGCTAGAGCAGCTTGCCAAGCTAGAAACTAATTTCCATTGCAAAGGACTAAGGTCTTGAGCTTCGTCGACAAACATAACGTCTAGCTTTGGCGCAAGCTCCTTAGTTACACAGTCGCCGATCATATCGGTAAAGTCTAATAGTCCTCGCGCTTCTTTAAATTGTATTAGACCTTTTTGATATCGCTCTAGCGCATACCAATCTATATCTTCGTCATAATGCTGGTGCCACTGTTCGCGTAAGGTTACGCACCGTAGCCTAGAAAGCCCTTCTACAAAACGAAGCCTGTCGTCCTTAGAAAACAAGGATACAGAACCCTCTTCTAAGTTTAGATCACCCGTCAGCCTCATCCCCATAATATCATTGAACTCGCGAAACTTAGTCGAGTTCATTACACCGTGGCGCGATAGACCAAGCATCTTATAACAAAGGGAATGAAGTGTTCTAAAGTGCGGTAGCTCATTCTCGGTTAGGCCAAACCGTTGCATTGTTCTTTCGCGTCCTTCTCTTGAAGCCTTCTTAGTAAACGCAAAATAACCTATGCGGTCAGGAGACGTACCGCGCTCCATTTCCATCTCGATCATGTTGAGGATAGTGGTTGTTTTTCCAGTCCCCGGAGGTCCAAGGATAATCGACCATGATTTAGGGTCGCTACTCATTAGAACGGCTCCTCTTGCATATTGGGTAGGTCATAGCCGCCGCTTTGCATCGCGTACTCGGGGATAAACCAAACTGTAACCCCTTTGCCTTTGATATGGAAGAAATGATCTCCGCCACCCATCTCGCGTATTCTAGCCGCGATGTGGTTACGCCCATACTCTCTGAACTGTTGGCGAGTAAAATAGTCTAATAAATCTTTCAAGCGGAAGAAAGTTTTACCGTCTTCTGACCACGGTTTACCCAACAAGATTTCATCTTTATTTTGAGCTTGCGCACGTTCTGTACAAAACGCTTCAAGTAGCTCTTGGAACTGACCTTGTATAGAAACATCGTGCGGTACTTCAATTATAGATACCGAATCAAGTAACTGCTGAATAATATTTCGCCAGTTGTTTTGTCGCTGTGTAGGCGGCATAAAATTTAAAGCATCCATACAGCGTCTTTGAAACTTAGTTTGGTTTTGTAGTTCTTCTGTAGTTAACTCTATTCGATGACCCTCTACATCAAGGAACCAAATCGGAGGTGTCGAGTCCTGTTTTTGAAGATTACCAAACTGAGGCAACCCACCAGATGAACCAACACCGTGTTCGCATGTACGACAAACAGCCGCATTACAATACGATGCGATCGGCTGGTCATTACACTTATACATATAGTCTTTATTGTTTAGCGCCTTGGCTACAGTCAAAACCTCGCTAGCACCTAGCGGTGGTTTAAGATACTTGAAATTAAATTCTTCTAGCTTGCGTTCCCAATCGTCTTGGAACTTCTTACGCAAGAATACACCAATGCTAAACAGGCCGTTGTTCCTTGTTCCTTCGGGAAAGCCAACAGAACAAAGAACCTTGAGACAAGGTGGAGCGCCCTCTAAATCTTGATCGGTTTCAGCGCTTGTTATATTTTTAGGGGTTAAGTTTTCAAGCTCACGTTTTGTTATCTTTTTAGCTTCAGCGTAATCTAAGAAAGCACTAAGGTCCAAGATTCCTTCGCCGTTATCGTTATGGCAATAACGTGTAGACGTTTCGCCGCCGAAGTACGGCATATTTAATATGTTACCCCTGTCACCTTTTTCTAACAGTAGCTTTGTTTGTTTTGGAAATATTTCAGCAGTTGCATAACCAAGGGCGGAAGCAACTTCTTTTAATTTACTCTGCATTGTTGCTGCAGGGACAGGCTCAGATACAAAACAATAAACATGCGCACCGCCTGATTTAGACCGCGCTATTACAAAAGGAAGTTCGTTTCTTTTTACTAATCGCTCAACAAGGTCAGAATGGTTAAGAGGATATTGATCAATATCAATAGCACCCCAAACGCAAGAATTATCTTCTCTAATGGGTACAATTCCCACGGATTCGCTACCCGATAGGTGATTAGACCAGAGCTCAATAAGACGCTCGTCACTAATATCTTCACTAACAACTCGGTATTGTCCACGTTGTTTTCCCGGACCGTTATCTTCATTAGGGCGATAACTACCATACGCTAACCTTAGTCCAGCGAATAGACCAGCAAATCTTTCTATGTTATTCATTTCTATCTCCAGACAAGTAAAGTTAGGGTGACGCCGAAACGCCACCCTATTTGATTAGAACGGCACTTCGTCGTTTAAATCTGTTTTACTTGAGGAGTTTTGATCCGCATCGGGGTCTTCTTGAACCTTCACGTTACCGCCTTTAATATTTTGCAGGAAGCGTTTGCCTTCTTGCATAATAACAGGGTTTTGTGTGGGACCTTCTAGCCCGATAGACCAACCATACCAAGAACCACGGTCGTTTTGCTCGGCGTTAGATTTCAACCGATACTTAAACATAAACATCGGGGCGTTAACCATTTCCCCAGCAGAGTTTTGTACCTTCCGCTGAGTCATTTGACTAATCCACTTCTTAGCTTTCGGAAGCTGTGTAGAAGTCATACTGATCAAGGCTTGAGACCATTCGCTTTCGTCTTCGTTACAAACCATAACGTAGAAGTAAGCAGTTTCTGCAATGTAATTACCATTACTTAAAACCTGCTGGCCTCTATCGTTCTTCGTGGTTTTTGCCAAAATTTCGCGGCTATCGTGGCTTTCTACAATACCACCACCGCTTTCGCGTGGTGTCCACTCAACGTACTTCTTTTGATAAAAGCACGGAATGACAACGATACCTTCGTCGCCATCAAAAGTCTCACCAGTAACGCTGTTGTAGATTTCGCCCTGCTGAGCGCCTTCAACATATTTACTTTTTTGCTTATTAAGCTGTGGGCTTAGAGCCTGTAGCAACATAAGATATGGTATCGCCATATCATCTGAAGATACATTTTCAAGACCTGTTCCTGCCGACAACAAATCATCGTCAATAACAGTTACAGCCGAGGCCTGTTGCTGTTTTACAGCTACTTCTTTAGATGCCATTCTTAATTCTCCTATTTGGCAATGGTGGCTTTGGAGCCGGAATAAAGATTGAACAAGTCAACAGGTAAGTCCTTACCCTGTTCAATCTGTTCTCTTGCAAACCCTTTTAAGGTCATGTGGTGTACAGCTTCTTTGGTTTCAGCCGCGATACCATGTTCTAAAAGTGCTAACCGCGCTTTTTCAAACTTATCGTCACCTCTGCCAAATTTCGCTATAACCTCGCGCTTAATTAGATCACCATGACCGTTTTCTACTAGCCAAGCATGAGCTTTATCAGCTTTAGCTTTGGTGATGCTTGCGTTTACAAAAGGTTCGGTTTTGACTCTCGAGCCATCGGCTAGTTTAACTTCAGATATACCAGCCTCTGCCATTGCGTCAGGAAGATCGTGTTCTTGTACAACCCGAAGTTCTTCCTTTGCAGCTTTCATCTGTTCCTCTAGGTCAGCGACCTGTTGTTGCAGACTTAGCTGTTTATTAGCAAGATCAGCTATTCGACGAATTTCGTCGTCGGATGCCTCGACAGAAAGAGTATTTATCGCCTCGCTCCCGAGGATATCGTCGAGTAAATCACTCATCTATTTCTCCGTAATTACTGAGATTGATTCTTACAGGATAGTAAACCCCCTCTCTTTTATCCCACTTTAGAAGATTAAGTTCACCGAGCTTTTCAGCTACGATAGCGGACGCGGCACCGATAGCCGCTGGATCACCAGACAATAACAAGAAGTCATCCTTAGTGATACCTCTTAGCCCCTCACGCAATCTTTGTACGACAGGCGCAGAGCTGAAAATAATTTGTTTCCGAGGCGGCAGTAACACTTTTATCTTGCCAAAGTCTTTTGCAGGGACAAGATTCCAATACCCAAAATCTTGGATAAGATACACAGTTGCCATTCTTCTTTCTTCTCCTTATTTTTAACTTATATATTTCTGGGCAGTTTTTAAAGCGGTTTCTTATGTAAAAGCTAATCATAATCTCATAATCTCATAATTTAGTTACTAAGCCGTTGTTTTAACTTCGTAACCATACTATGATATGTGCTATGAGATTATGAGATAGATAAGCCGTCGCGAGGGATTTCGTCGTTCTGAGAAAAGTTTTCCCTCAAATATAGTATATACGCGTCTATATAGCCATTGATCTTTTCAGCCATTTCGGGGTGTAAATCTTTTACATCCTCGTCTAACTTCTTAGCGGCGTTTTCAAATACATCGTATAAGAGCCAGTTACCCATATATATTTGTTCAAGGCAGTAGAATATAAGCTCAACCCTGTCTGCAACTTTAATAGCAAACTCGTCATAAGCGGAAGCCACAGTATCAGGCCAGCCCATCTTCTTTAAAAACTCCGACTCCATCCATTCTAATGTGCTTTCTAGTTCTGGGTTAGCCCACTTTACATTCGCGGGTACATCCCCTGTACAGACTTCTGCTACATCATGTCTTAGGGCGAATACAAGAGTTTCTTTTGAAACCTCCGGAAATAAATCAAGAAGGATCATAGCTACGCCCCATGTGTGTGCGGCAACACTTTGCTCTTCGCCGTTCATAGGGCGAATATGCAACCGCCGGATGCGACCAGCCATACGGGTATTATAGATTTTCTCTTTTAAATCATACATGTCGATGTCTTTCTACTTTCTAAGTATTTACGCGCTAGAGTTAATATAGTAAATTACCGCGTAGAAAGGTAGGTATATTTTTATGGGTTTCGTATTTAAAACTAAACCCTATGACCATCAGCTAAAAGCCCTCCAAGAATCTTGGAAAAAGGAGGAGTTTGCGCTGTTAATGGACATGGGTACTGGTAAGTCTAAAGTCCTTATTGATACTATCGCGGCGTTATATGACGCGGGGAAAATTGATTCGGCTCTTATCTTAGCTCCGAAGGGCGTATACAAAAACTGGGTAGGGAAAGAACTACCCACACATATGCCGGAGCATATAGAAGCCAAGACTGCGTATTGGGCGTCCCCATTGTCTAAGGCACATAAAGATGCTATACGCGAAATTTGGAAGCCTAACTTCGACCTGCATATTTTTGTTATGAACATAGAGGCTTTTTCAAGCGGTAAGGCTGAAGATGTTGCGGCAGGGTTTATACGAATGCACGGCGGGAAAACGCTTGTAGCTATTGACGAATCTACCGTTATTAAAAACCACAAAGCAAAAAGAACCAAGGCCGCTGTACGAGTTGCTAAATTAGCTAGGTACAAGCGAATACTGACTGGCTCACCGATTACTAAGTCGCCCTTGGACCTTTATTCTCAGTTCTTGTTTCTTGGCGAAGAATTACTAGGCTTCAGATCTTATTACTCATTTTGTAGCCGTTACGCTGATATGATAAAACGAAACGGCGGAGCGCATCAGTACAATCAAATCCTAGGTTTCAGAAACTTGGATGAATTAACTAAATCTATACAGCCTTTTTCGTACCGCGTAACTAAGGAAGAATGTCTTGACCTTCCTGAAAAGAATTATATCATGCGGTCTATCGAACTAACGCCGGAACAAAAGACGGTCTACAACCAGCTCAAGAGTAGCGCGGTTGCTTTGCTAGATGACATGGAAATGGTATCGGCTAATGCAGTTATTACACAGCTTCTTAGACTGCACCAAGTAAGTTGCGGCTTCGTAAATACAGACGAAGGAAACACTGTTGAAATAAAGAACAATAGACTCTCTGAGCTTATGTCTATCTTAGAAGAAGTAAGCGGCAAGGCGATTATCTGGGCTAACTACCGACACGATATTATGGCTATAGAAGAAAACATAGCAAAGGTCTATGGTCCAAGTTCCGTGGCTTCTTACTTCGGAGATACGGACGGGGAAAAGCGGCAAGAGATAGTAAACGATTTCCAGACTAAAGATGAGTTACGGTTTTTTGTTGGTCAGCCAAGAACAGGTGGTTATGGCCTTACATTAACTGCCGCTTCAACTGTAGTTTATTATAGTAATAATTATGATCTTGAGGTAAGGTTGCAATCCGAGGATAGAGCGCACCGTATTGGTCAAACTTCCTCTGTGACCTATATAGACTTAGTCGCAGAAAAAACGGTGGACGAAAAGATAGTAGGCGCACTTCGCAAGAAGATAAACATAGCGACAGAAGTCTTAGGAGAAGATTGGAAAAAATGGCTGATTTAATCGAAGAATTTAAAACGATACGAAAGACTTCTGGTTTAAGTCAAAAAGAAGTTACGGACGGTACAGGTGTTAGCCTGATAACAGTATACACTTGGGAGTCTAAACAAAGACAACCAACGCTGGCTAACTTCAATAAAGTCCTAAATAAGATGGGTTATGAAGTTTCTATTCAACCGCTCGCATCCGCTGAACAAGACGCTCAGCACGGTTAGTTACTTGACGATACCAACGTGAGTCGACCATCTCATCTGCGGCTTTTTGCCAGTCTTCATTATCTACCGCATCCCTAAAGTTTTCAAATTTAGAAAGCCTAGGGTAGCCAAGATTGAAGCACATGTTAGCGCAGATTAGCTGAACTTCTTCTGGGCAAGTATCAAAATATTCGAACAAGTCATCGCAATCTTCTAAGACCATTTCTATATCTTCTTCGAAAATTTTCTTTACTCGTTCCTCAGATATTGGAGTGCCAACTGGCTCCCCGAACTCTTCATCTTGTTTAGTAATAAGATGTCCAATACCGAAAGTTGGGTAGCCTAAGTGGTCTAAATAGATTTCATACTTACAGCCTTCGTCAGCTTCTAAGTCTTTTCTTAACTGATCTATATTCATTTTGACACCTTCTTATATTTCTCAAACGTCCGCATACCCCCTAAACCGAGCATGCCTAACAAAATTGTCATAAGGCTGTCCATGTCAAAAGCTGGGTACTCAACAGGTGGAATACCCATATACGCTGTAATAACGTCTGCTGTTGGGAAAATTAAGAAGTGAGCCAATAGAGCTACGCCACACGTCCAGCCGATAAATGGACGCCAACCAGCTACAAAAATACTACGGCTTTGGGCTTCTGCTTTATTGATTTCTAATTGACCTTTTGCAAGCTCTTGAGCATGGCGCTCGGCCATTGTAGCTATTTCATGAGCAAGCTGGTTCTTCTTATCTTTATCTTCAACAAACTTACCAATAAGCTCAGTAGCGGGTCCAATAAGTGCTTGTATCATTGCGTCAACTTTCCTTTTGGCATCGGCCTACAGCGCCAAGATTTTGCCTTATGTGTCTTCATATATTTATGCACATCTTCGGCCATTTTAAAAGCACGAACTTGACATTTTTCTTGAGTAGGATACCAGCTTTGGTCCTCTAGCTCAACACATAAAGATGGGTTGGCGAGGTAACAGGCCACAACGATAGCTTGCCAAGTCATGATTCTTTTTTAGGCGAGGCTTTATGTTCGTGACCCATCCAGATACCGAAGACGCCAGTCATAACGCCCATAACGACAGATACAAACGCGCTTTGGGAAGCGGTTGGCTCTGGTAAGGCCATAAACCATTCGGCGCACCGCCAGCTCATTGCTGTAGAAACTAGCATCATAAACCTTGGGAGGATTTTCCATTCTAAAAACTTATCTACAGTCATGATGGTTCCGCCTGAACAGACATTGCTAGGAAGATAAATAACCCGACAGATATAGCAACAACAGTACCAATGACCCCCGCCAGCTTTAAAGCGTCTAACATTTCTTGACGCTCTTCCATGGCTTGTTTTCTAGCTTTAGCGGCGGCTTCTTTTGCTTCTTGTATGCGTTTAGCTCGCTCGTCTAAGATACCTTGCCAAGTTCCCGGACCAAATCGCAGATCAACAAGAGTCCTTATTTCTTGCATTTTTTCAGCGGCTAGTTTAGAGTCAATAACTTCTTTTGCTACGCTGTTAACACCAAACTGATCGCCAAGGCTTACTGACCCTGCTTTCTTATTTCGAAGCTGTTGTACTTCTTTTTCTCCTCGAAACAGATCGTCTATCTGGCCAGCAATATCGCCAATATCTTTAGCGGTATTGATATTATCTTTTATGAACTTTACTGATTGCTGAACAAGAGCGATACCAGTGAGGACTTCAGCTACGACCATTTTACCGTGCCTCTAGTTCATCAAGGATAGCCTGTGCTTGAGAAGGTTTATAAACGTCTAGTTCTGAATTAGATGGATAGTCATATCGACCAAGGAATATACGACCAAGCTCACGATCGACTTCTTTAACTATTGGTCCACGTCTAGCCGACTTAGCCATCTCTGCTAGTTTACGAGGGTCAGAAAGGCCAAGGGTCATGGCGTCTTCGCTAACGCGACCGCGTATTTTGTTAAAGGCTGTAATAACACGACCGGGACGAGTAAACACACCTACATAAGAACGGACGGCCTGTGTTAAGAAATTATTTTCTCTACGAGCGCCCCGTGTAGGTACTTCTGTAAGTGCCGCTTCTACAGCATCTACAACAACCCGTAAGTTATTTACATAATCTTGACCAAATAATTTGCCTAGTTTGTCTTTATTTCCGTCAATATATTGACGCATTTGATCAGGATCAATAACCTCACGACCGTTTATAGTTTTTGTACGACCAGCCGCTGGATCAAACATATCTTTATAAACGAAAGCCTTAAAAGTGTCTTTAAGACCTTCATCTTTATTTAAAGAAAGCAAGACTTCATCAAATCTTGAAATACGGCCCTTCTTCCATGTTTCTTCAAAGATACGCTCTGGCTCTAGGATTTTACCGCCACCAAGCTCAAGTTTATTATTTATTTCTCGTAAAGCTGCAGTCCGACGAGCGTTAGCTTCAATTACTCTGTCAGCTAGCTGTGTAGCAGAACCAAGAGCGTTTCTTTCTGCAGAGCTAAGATACGATTCCATAACCGCGCCATATTCGTCAAGGAACTTATTATGTGCGGCTACATCAATTTTAGTAATAGACCCCGTCTTAGGATCACGCTTTACAACAGTATCTAGCCATTTTTTGCGTATGGTTTGTCCAACCGTAGCAAATAAATCTGCGTTTTCTGGTAGCTTTAGTTCGTCCGCAATGTCAAGGGCGGCGGTGCGGCCTAACCGATCTTTTTGAAAGACCATATTAAATGCGGCTTCTGGACTTTTAGCTGTACGAAGTTTAGCAACAGCTGATTTTTGTACATTACGAAACTTTGTAGAAAAGTCTGCAAACTGATCGTCTAAAGCCCGTAGCTCGTCAGCTAACCCCGGAGGTGCATCTTTGCGTGATAGTACCCGACGTCTTGTTTCTTCTAAGGCGTCTACCATCTTAGAAAGAGTTTCAGGATACGGAGCATCCTCTCCGCTTAATGTCTTTCTGTAGGCTTGGCGCTCAAGTCTACGAAGGTCGCGGAGGTTTTCGTTAATTGTACGAAGCGAGACTTCCTTTACTGAAAGAGCGCCGCCGCGTTCACCAGTTACAAAGTTCTTATAAACTTTTTCAACAACATTACGTTCTGCGTCATTCAAGAAAGGTCTGTCGCCAAAAGTTTTACGAATATCAGCGGCAAGACGAGCCGCTTCTGATGGCTTAATACCAACAGTTGTTGAATCAAGTGTATTGCCTGTAGCCGCTGTCCACCGCGTAAAGACATCTTCATATGCTTTACCGATAGCGTCTGCAGCTTTTTGATAAGACTCTCCGATAGCGTCTCTTGCAGACGTACCGACTTGCGAGGGACTAGCTAAACTTTCTGGTAAGTTTACCGCATCGTCTATAACAGTTTGAACATTAGCAAGCTCTGTATCTAAAGTACGTTGAGCTTGTTGACCAAGTGTTTCAGCTTGAACAATAGCTTCGCGTTGAATCCCAGTTCCAAGAGCCGCCGCCTCTGATTCACCCATCCGCGCTGAAGTACCCGCAACACCAACAGGCATTGTTCCACTTTCAGCCGCTTCAGTAACAGCTCGTTCTGCTTCGAGTGTTCTAGTTCTACTTGGTGTTAAAACACCTTCCGCAATATCTCGCGCAGGGGAGGTAGCCACCTTTGCTTCTTGAGCCGCTAATTCTTCTGCAGAAGCCTGAAGAATACCGCGTTCGGCAGAAGAAATAGATTGGTCTTTTGATACTTGTTCTAAAAGCTGAGCAGAGCTAGGCATAACTCCTTTTTCTGCGGCTGTTTTACCAGCTGGAGTTGCCATATATCTTTCGTATGCTCGTAAGAAAACTTCTTCGTCTATATCAAACTGAAACTTAGGATTAGCCATACCAAGTGAGCGTAGTACAGGTTTAGCCATTTTAAATACAGCTTGACCGCCCAGACCGAAAGCAGCACTCAGCCCGCCTTCTTTTAAGGCTTGATAAACTATTTCTTCATCGTTAACTTCAGGCGCAAGATATCCTTGAGACTGAGCGTATTTCAGCCTACCAAAAGATGTTATTGTCGCCGCTAGTGCCGCCGCCGCAATAGGCGCACCCGGAACTTGACCAACACCCGGAACCATAGCAGTCCCGACACCCGCTGTGACTTCAGCCGCGATTGGCAATAAGGTATCAACTGAAACGTCTGCTATGTCGCCCTGTATATCTTTTATACCAAAAGCGTCAAGCACGTTATATTTGCCGTCGAATCTTGGGTCTTTGAACTCAAGCCGTTCGCTTACAGGACCAACACGAACAGCAAAGTCATAGTCGTCATTGACTAGACCTTTATCTTTAAAATACCGCTTTAAATTATGTTCGACATTTTTAGTTTGTAAGTCTTGGTCATAGACAGAAGCGGTACTTAAATCAAACCGAAGACCAGTCGGTGCGCCTTCATTTAATACGCCAGCTCTTTGAAGTTTCGTAGCCATAGACTCGCGCATAGGTTGAATAAATTCATCCTCCGGCGACATAAAGTCTGCTGAATATCCTTGGCCTTCAAACCCTGTTGGCTCTGGCGGCATAAAGAAAGGACCACTAAGAGCATTAGGATCAGCATTAGGTATCGCTCCGCCAGCTCTAGCTTGAGCCGCAGAAGAATCTAATCTTTGCAAGATCAAAGGATCAAGGTCGATGATATCGTTTTGCGCCACTACTGGTTCCTTGCTCTATACTCTTTAATTTCAGCTAATATGTCTGCAGGAATTGATTTAACAATCATATCTAACTGATCATTAGATAAATAATTTGCGTCTGACGGGTCTAGCTTATTACGAGCCGCTGAATTATTAAGAACACCTATATAATTTAAAGCGTTTGACGATAACCCTGTTGAACCTTGTGGAGAGTCTACAGCGCCGCCGCCATCACCTCGATATTTATCAAGACCTTGCATTTTAATACCCGCACCGTCATAAATAACTCGGCTACTAAGACCTTTTCTAATACCTTCGTTCTTTTTTAAGAAGTCGTTTACGTCAAACGCTGTGCGCTTTGCAATACTCTCGTCATCTAAGCCTTCAACATCTTTTAAATATTTTAGATTTCCGGGGCTTTGGTGAAGTTTATTATAGCGTATAGCAAAATCATTAGTAGCTGTTGTTAAGGCTTGGTTAATACCAGTAACAAGTACGTCTGGATTACCAAACCATTTACCTTCTGCAATATCACCGCCACCGAATGTAACAAGAGCTGCCGCAACGTCTTTATCTGTCAGCTTACCTGTTTCTCGGCTACCCGCTAGAGCGTATGCAAAGCTCATAAGTTGGCTTCGCAGTTCGGTGTTGCCTGCGGTAGCTTTTTCAAAAGCCTTAAAAACTTGCCCTACGCTATACTTACCTGCTCCAAGCCCACCTGACACAGCTCTTTCTGTACTGCTTCGCATAGAGTCTGTAATATTCCCACTAAGATAAGAACCTTCGTTGTCAGAAGCCTTATCACCAAAAGCGTTTATTACAGTGCCGAGCTGGCCTCTAACACCACCAGAAAATTTACCAAGTAATGCAAAGACACCAGTTGAATCCGCAGGAGTTGGTGTAGAAGCCAAAGTTTGAGAAAGACCGTCGGCTAGACCATAAGCTGAAGCAAGAGCGTTAGCTTGTTTACCTAATTCAGTTGCTTTAGAAATTGCATCGGCTTGTTGGTACGCTCCAGCCGCGCCTTCGCCAGCCGCAACCATTTGACCGTCAGCAAACACATAAGATAAAGGAGCTTTACGAGTTGATTGTAAATCAATAGCACCTTGAATAGAACCAAGCTGTGCCTGTAGCCTTTTCTTTTCAGTCTCGTCAGTTGTGTTTAGAATAGCTCTTTGAAGCTCGTCTCTTTGAGTTAATAAACGAGTAATACTATCTTGACCGCCTACAGACTTTTGTACACCAAGGACGTTTGTAAGCGCCATATCTGTTCCAGCTTTAGACTTATCGCTAAAACCTTCAACCTTGTATTCCTTGCCCTGTTGAAATTCTTCAGGGAACCGATTAGGGAACTTAGCTTTATATGCGTCATAAGTTTCCTTATCAGTAATAGTAAAGCTAGACTCTACAATATTCTTAGAATTCGAAACCTCATCAAGATTTAAGCCCTTGCTTTTTAGTAAGCCGAACATAGTAGACGCTACATTATCTGGCTCAACGCCTTTAAATACATCAGCGTTACGAGCAATAATAGGAAACGCTTTAGCTTTTAAATCGTCAGAAAGAGTATTTAAAGTTTGAGTAATTGCCGTACCACGGTTTTTCGCTATAGTGGCATCTATTTCTTCTTCTTTTTGAAAATACTTTGCCATGTCCAGACCAAACTTTTGTTGATCGGTGCGAAGTTTACTCAAGTTTTGACGAAGCTGGGCGGCTAGCGTAGTTCTTTGCTTTTCATCTTCACGATAAATACCAAAAGCTAACTTATTAAGAGTGTCTGAACGCGCACGTTTTTCAGCGCCACGTTGTTTAGCAACAGCGAATCCTTTTTGTCCAGCGGCTCCAAGGTCAGAAAGAAACTCACCCTTACCGCCCTCGCCTTGTAGTAGGCTTAAACCAACAGTTAAGGCAACATCTGCCCAAACAGGTGTTTCTTTATCAGGGTCAGTTCCGAAGAATTTATTAACTTCTGCCCTAGCTTCGTCAGGTGTTGTTTTATCATTGAGAATATTTGCTAAAAGATCAGAAGTAGCTTTTTCTTCTTCAGCTAGTTTAGTTGATGCACCTAAAATTTTAGCCAAGTCAGGATTAGACCTGTACAGTTCTTCCATCGCTGGGTCTACGTCATCAGGATTATCTGTCGCCATAGAAACGATCTTTTTAGGATCAGCGTTAGCTAGGGTTGGCCCAAACATTTGAGTACCAATATCCATCGCTTGTTTATTTGTCAGATTATCTAAAATACCCGCGCTTGTAGGCTGGTTCTGCGGTTGCGCACCAGCTTGGCCCTGTATTAAATCAGCTAGCGACATCGGCTGTTGACTAGCTTGATTAACTACAGATTGTCTAAGGGTTGGCTGTTGCTGTGTTAAAAACATTGATTTAACAGCGGCAGGAGTCAAGGTCCTAGGATCAAGTACCATAAATCAACTCCTATGCTGTTTTTGCTAATGGGTTCCAGCCCAAGTTACCAGCTATTCCTAATCCTGTTGCCGCAATACCAGCGATCTGGCTCAATGGGCTTTGGCTAGGAGAAGTACCAACCGACAAGGAAGACTGTGTTGTTGGGACGCCTCTAAGTATATCACTAAAGAAGCCAATACGCTGATATGGCTCATACATCTGCTGTAGCGCAGTAGCTCTTTGTGCGTCAAGTATAGCCTGATTTTGTCCTTGGTAAAGTGACCCAATACCCAACAGGTTTGAAATATCTTGTTGACCAAACTGTTGGCCAAGACCCGCTAAGTTAGCTAGTTGACCAGATCTTTGACCAACTAAGTTTTGAGCGTTCATAAAACCAGCTTCGCGAAGTTTAGCAGAGGCGTCTGCAAAAGCATCAAGCCCAGCTCGGCCAATTTCGCCTTGAGCGATACCCGCCCTAGAACCACCAAACGCCCCAGCTGTAGCGGCTTGGCTCCCAAGCATGTTTTGTTGCATAGTTGTTTGACGCATTATGTCTTTACCGACTTCGTCGATAACACTTGACGTAAATGGCGACATATACGCCTGATATGCGTTTGGATTAGCAGTCATACCCGTAGCCATATTCAAATATGGTTGGTACGCACCAATCCCAGAAGTAGCCAGTGAGCCAGCGTATAGTTGCTCAGGAGTTAGACCTGCAACTTGAAGAGCCGGAGTAGTTCCACCAGTTTGGGTTTGCTGATACGCAGACTCAAGTAACTTACGAGTGTAGTCCTCCATAAATGGAGCGAGTCTGGTAATATTCTCTACGGTTTGAGTTTCAGCCATATTTTACTCCTACGCCATCGCTCTAGCGTTTTCATCGAAATCTTTTTCAAACGCTCGCATTATGCCCATCATAACTTTAGCCCCTTTATCCGGATTATTTTGACCTGATGGGTCTGCCCCAGCGACAGCTTTACCTGTCATTACAAATTCTGTATTAGATAAAAGTGTTGGTATCTGGTCGTCGGTTGGACCCCCTGGACCAGTTACATAACCACCTGTAGCCATCGCTCTCATAAACATAGGACGGCCAAAAACATCGCGAGGTACGGCGTTATAATTTGACAAAATACCACCTAACGCTGGTAACTCAGAAGATGGAGTAATTTGAGAAGGTCCAAGGTCCATCAAACTAGATTGAGGCGGCGGAGTTAATTCAGCTGGTAGAGGAGGGTTCTCGCCTCTTGCTACTGCCGCATAGTATTCACTAACAACGTCTCTACGATCTGGCTGGGCTACTTCTTCTGGCTTAAACATATCCATAAGCGATTTACCCGCCATAGGCGCTAATGCGGCGGCAGCTAATGAGCCTACTCCAAGATTAGCTATTGACGGCGGAAGCGCACTAGCAACACCGGAAGGAAGGACATTACCTAACGCTCCAGCAGATGTCGGACCCATTTGTCCAGCTAAAGGCGCACCCCCGCCGAATGCCTTATCCGCCATTGGTCCTAGGTACTTAGCCCCAGCAAAACTAAGACCAGCGTTAATAAGTGCTTCTTCCGGCGACCTGCCAGAAGCAAGACTTCCTAAACCAGAACCAATAGCGGCACCAGCAGGACCACCAATAGCAAAACCGACTACCGAACCAATCATAGGCGCGGCTTTTTTAAGAACCTTACCAACCTTTTTTAAGAAAAACTCAGGCTGGCCAGTGTCAGGGTTTATAGAATTTAAAGCGTTGCCGACTACATATCTTTCAGGGTTTTCAATACCAATAGCTCTCATCTGTTTGAACAGACTAGCTTTTAAAGCTGGGTTTTCGTCAAACACTTCTTTAGGTATAACTGTTTCCCCTTCAGCGGCGTGAACGATATAATCGTCCTCGTACCTGCCGAGAGAAGCCAAACCTTTGGCTACGTTTTCATATGGGGCTACTTGCATATTTATCACCTTAATCGAAACATACTATGATTTTGTACATTAGGCAACCTTTACTGTACCTGCATCATTATACAATGCACCAGTTTCAAGTCCAGTGGCGCTTGTAGGCAAGTCAGTTAGTGTTATTCTTGTGCCGCGCAACTCACCGGGGTTGCGTTCCTGTTCAATAAATACTTCCAGCGCACGGATTAAATCCTGCATGTGCTGTTGCGAATACTCTAACGGCGCTTCCGGTAGCCTTGGTGGTGCAATCTGAGAACTGGACATTAGCGTCTACCGTCCTGTCTAATATCCACGCGGGGGCTTCCAAGTTTCCATTTTGATTCTAATGCGTTAGATTCTACACGAATTGCAAAAGAACGTCCACGAACACGAAGATCTAGCTGATTTGTAAATTCTTCAACAGGGCTTACGGCTGTTCTTGATGTAGTCCCCGCCGCTGTATTACCAAAATCTTCGCCCGGAAAATTACGCGCCTTGAGCGTAAAAGTAGCCTGCGGCGAACTAATCGCAGTCGAACCAGTGAAAGTAAGATCCGGTATGACGCGGCGGATGTATGCAAAATGATCGCCATCGCCAAGATCCATCGCCGCTGACTCTATGAAGGAATCCATAGGCTGACCATCGTCATCGTAACCAAATTCATGGTTATATAAATACCCGCTTTCTGCTGCAATTGGGAAGTCCCTTGTGCCACGATCCAACCATGCTGTTCTACTGAGTGTTCCAAAATACCAAATTTTGTCGATGTAGTTATACACGACATACCTGTCATTTTCTGATGATGCGGCGGACGGATAAAGCCAAAACACCTCACCAAACTCACTGTTAACTGCGCCGTAGACTTTATCAAATTCAGCCAAGTTAATGTCGGCGAACACTTTGTCCTTAACTGTACAAGGTAACTGCGCTGTCTGACCAGCGTAGACATAAAAGTTATCTAACCCCATCCAGAACACAAAGTCTTCCGTAGCTACTGCCGCGTTAGGGCCAATGATAGTAATGTTGTTGGCAAGCTGTTGCAGACCAAAAGTAAATGGTGGCCCGATGAACCGGAGTGAAGTGAGCGCCGTATCTGTCCACACCAAGATCTCACGTTTTGTCTCTATTGCCTTAACAAACGTAGACCCAGAACCAAGGCGCAAGTCGCCAGCAGTATTAGTCGCGGATGGATACCAGTCTAGCGGATCTTCTTGATCTGAGAATCGAATAAGTAGCGGGTCTTGAACTTCATTCCCTTGTGTTGCAGAAGAGCTGGCGTTAATGCCATCACACCCAAAAGCTAAAACATGTCGATCACGGTCAGAAACCATTACCTGTTTACATACCGTAGGCACAGATGTCTTAGTTCCAGTTAGTGTAGATAGTTCCACGGCTCTTGCGCCTGCACCGCCGGACTTGTCCCAATAATAAATAAACGAATCTCGTGGGTTTATAAGCAAGTCTTCGCCAAAGTTATCATGCGACCAAAGGCGGATCTGAGTTGTGGTTGACAGTGAAGACGGCATGCCCCAACCGTAAGTTGCTTCTGTAACTGTATCTCCGCTACTGTGGGCGGAAGCTGTTGTTCCAAACAAACCCCGTGTAGCACCTGTTAAGTTAGGGGAAGAAACACCTGTGTATTGAATTATTTCGCCATTTATAACAACGTAGCCCGATGTCGGGAAACCAGCGACGCTGGTTAATGGAATAGTTGCAACGCCAGCAGTTATGTTTCCAGATAGTGTTGTCGCTGCTGGGATATGACCAGAAACACCGCCATATGAACCTGCACCCCAGCCTGTGCCGCCCACGGTTGTGTTCAAACCAACATTAATTTGATACTCGCCTACAACAGAAGCGCCACCGTTACCTGTGTCTGAAGCATTTGCTGTTACACTAACAGTAATCTCATATGTGTCGGCATCAATAACACGGGTTATTTGATGTTCTTGATTTAAAATAACATCTGTAACATTTCCGCCCAGAGAAGCCGCGTCTGTGTAGGTCACAAAGTCATTTTGCTGACAACCGTGGCTTGTGTCCGTAACAGTTATAACTGAACTGCCGTTTGTCGCAGCAAATGTTATAGCACCTGCCGCAGTGGTTTCGCGGATAGGTGTGATGTCATTAAAAGACGTACCTTCTTCGATGTAATATTTAAGATGTGTTCCGACACCTAGATAGTTAGATCCGTCTAATGCGATCCAGTTATGAAGCGCACGGGCGGCTCCCTCATAAGTAGACTCAGAAAACTTTTGCCAGCCACCAATTTTTTCGGGGTAGCCCAGACGAAACCTGATTTTGTCACCATCACGCCAGCCGCCCTCATTTGAATATGAGGTTATGTCCTGATTTATTCCGGGTCGGAACTGTAGCTTTGTTAGCGGCATGTAACCACCTATGTTTTAATAATATAGGTCAAGATTATTGTGGGCTGTACGTTGTTGTGTGCAGTGTCGCTACCCGCTGAACCCGTAGTTTGTGACACAGAGAATGAACCCGCTGGACCACCAAGTGCATAGTTTGAAGCACCGCCTCCACCGGAAGGCACACTGTGTGTATGCGCCGCTAGTTCCGCCTCAACAAGTGTATGAGTTTCTGCACCACCTGTATCACCAAGAACATCACCATCCAAACCACCAGATTGATCTGTTAGACGATCAGCGGAAACGCCGCCCATGTCGTCTTTACCAGCAATAACACGGCCACGGAGATCAGGTAGGTTAAATGTAGTTGACCCATCACCAGCACCATAAGTTGTGCCGACAACAGCAAATAGATCCGCGTATGTTGTACGACTAACTGCTTGACCGTAACAAAGAAACCACCCCGTTGGCGCAGTCGCACCAGCATAGGGCATTAACATACCGGAGCTAAAAGCTGACGAAGCCACGTCAGCAAAACTTAACTGGCCTGCACCATCCGTGGTCAAAAATTCACCAGCGTTACCATCTGCTTGTGGGTATTTTAAGCCGTCAAGAATAACATCCCCTGTGCCGTCTGGTGTAATAGAAATGTCACCATTGCTAACAGACACAATTGAGTTACCATTAACATCTAAGTTGCCGCCTAGCTGTGGGGTCGAGTCGTCAATTACATCTGAAGGAACGGCTCTAACTTGTGCGCTTGCGCCACCACCATTAGCATAGATCCAAGCAGTCGCACCGTTGCTAACAGTAGCATTGCCACCAGAACCTTGCGTAAATACGGCTGTTTGCCCAGAGTTATTAAAAACAAGATAGACTTTTTCTTGATCGGTTGGCGTAATAGTAATTGTATTAGTGCCAGTAGGCGTTCCGCCTAAAATAAGCGCACGATAATGACCGTCAGACAAGGAGCCGTCTGATGTGGACAATGTATGTGTCGTTCCTATTAATGTGATATTACCAACACCATTTAAGCTGCGGTCAATAATATCAAAGTTTGTATTGGTTGTAGTACCCCAAGAACCCGACTGTTCGCCCGGTCCCGGTTTTTCAATACCTGTGTTATCTGTATAGGTAGACGCCATTTAAACCACCTTTTGTGTCCATATCTCTACTGTACCACCCGCGTTGATTTCTGTCCATGTGCCGCCAGTTGGCACAATTTGAACCCACGCTTCAGGGGGTGAGTTGTTTGGCGACTGCGCCCAGTCGTCCCAATATAACCTACCATCGGCGGTTTGTATAAATACCGCTGAAACTTCGGACTCAAGTAACCTAACAAAACCACCCGAAGCTATTTGTGTAAATACAGAGATAAGCTCTGATTCACCGAGCTTTACTATACCGCCATTAGTTCCTTGAGTAAAGTTAGCATCCTGCTCTGACACCGCCGCAAATATCATGTTTGGAGCGGTGCTTTGAGTAAAGTTAGCATCCTGCTCTGACACGATAGTGGCAAAGCGCACACCCTCTGCATCTTGCGTAAAGTTAAAGGACTGTTCCGAAACCCCGTCAACAATAACATCTAATGTTGATGATTGGTCGAAACTGGTCACGCTAGCTGAAATACCAGTGGCAAACCGTGTAGGCACCGTGGTCTGTGTAAAAATTGTGGAAGATTCCATAATCCCCACAAGAATACCTACGGCTATAGATGTCTTGGTGGCGATAGCCTCTAAGTCAGCAGAACCGTCTAGTGTTAGGTTTCCGTTGTTTGCTTTCGTAAAGGCGGCAGTCAGCGTTTCAGAACCGGGAAGAATTACCCCCTGATCTGATATGCCTCGTTCTGATATGGCAACCGCGCCTAGCATCAGTCAGCATCCGCTATGGTCAGGGTGCCAGCTTCTACCTGACGCATAATTTCAGCGTAGTGGCGGTTGGCTGGGTCAAGTGGGACTGACACTGTAATACCGTTAATGGTTGCGTTGACGCTTACGTTTTCACCATTATCAGCAGAATATTGTGCGTTCTCTATGTTCATCTATAACTCCGCATCTAATTGCAAAAATTCATCTGTCCTAAATTGCGCTATGTGTCCAGCAGATGCTGAAGTTACATTGCAGTTACCTATTTGTGCAAAATAAACACCAGATGGTGAGCTAGATATATTTACTGCTGAAACACTTGTGGCAGTTGCTGTATTAGAATTAGTTTTATTACTAATAGTCACAGTTGTTTTAGCCATTGAAAGTGTAGGTGCCGCCCTCATATTTGGGTTTAAAGGTATTGAAATTTCAATGTTAGCGGCAGAGTTATAAATGCCATAAACACCAGCACCACCAAGTTTTAGATACCGCTGACACCTAGCCAACTCATCGCCATAGCTACGGTGTTCAAACGGCGTGGCTGTCTCGCCTACTTCTAACTGGATGCCTGTGATGTACCATTCGTTAGTATTGCTATCTGCAAGATTAACTTGGCCTACCGCACGATTGGCTGATGTTGCAGATTGCCAAGATGTAGCCAAAGTTCCAGATGTATAAGTGCTTCCAGCACC
>Ga0070752_1000998_pt1 | contig 20919 bp, 15 predicted proteins | sample VirMetDEL_Aug_30_FD_77440 | JGI IMG/M metagenome (GOLD analysis project Ga0070752, IMG submission 77440) | Aqueous microbial communities from the Delaware River and Bay under freshwater to marine salinity gradient to study organic matter... | ecosystem: Environmental > Aquatic > Marine > Coastal...
TAAACTATCCGGGAATGTATCATCAGGTATTGAACCATGGGCAGCTAATGTATTTACAGAGCAGTCTGCTAAAGGTACTTTCATAAGAAAGAATCCTACATTAGAAAAGCTATTAGAACAAAAGGGATTTAATACCAAAGAAATCTGGGATAAAATACTTCAAGACGGTGGCTCAGTTCAAGACTTAGACTGTTTAACACAAGACGAAAAAGATGTGTTTAAAACGTTTAAAGAAATCAACCAACTAGAATTAGTTAATCAAGCTGGAATTAGACAACAGTATATAGATCAGAGTGTTAGTTTAAACCTTGCTTTTCCAAATGAAGCGTCTCCAAGGTGGATTAATAAAGTCCATATGGAAGCCTGGAAAAAAGGTATTAAGACTTTGTACTATATGCGAACCGAGTCTGTGTTAAGAGGCGATATAGCTTCGAAAGCTCTAGATGAAAGTTGCTTAAGTTGCGACGGCTAGAAATGAATAAAGGGGCTTATGCCCCTTTTTTTTATTTTTCTCCGCAAGGTTTCCCATTAGCGATGTTAACCCATTTTTCTTTTTGAAACCAATCTCGCAATGTTGCTCCAGGTTTTCTGGCGTCTTTAACATTTGTAGAACTTGGTCTTTTGTATCCTCCTTTTGCCGCTGTCCTTTGCTTAGCGTTAATAAGCTTTTGTCTCTCAGCTGGACTCATACTTTTATATTTGTCATAAGGTAAACAAACTTTTTTAGTTCCTCCACCTTTTATTTTACTCTTAGGCATTTCTTTTTCTTTTTATATCTCTTTGTATCTTGTACATGTTAGCATAAGCTTCTTTCTCCCAAGGCAGACTTTTGTCTTTTGGATTAACACTCATAGTTGGATACCTACTTTCAGACGATGTTGGTGTTTGCTTCCATGAATAATTCAAAGAGTCAAACTTTAGTCTACCATCTTTTATCTGTTGTTTATGTACTGTTTCATGAGCTATAACTAAAGACTTATCTTTTCTAGAGAGATCCTTATTTATATGAATAGTCTTATGCTCATCTACAAAACCCCACATATTTTTCTCTGGCATTTCTACTTCTTTGATAACATTATCAAGATGATTAGATGTTTCATGTAAACCTAATACTTGGTTCTTATTTTTTAATTTAAATGCCATTAGTCTGAAAATATTTTATATACGTTTAATATATCTTGAACGATACTGTGCCTGTGGTTCTTTTTCAGGCATACAAAGTTAAAGCCAGGTACTTGCTCTTCAACACGACGCAGGAAAGACAGTCCACTTATTTTTTTATCTTTCAAATCTATCTGCGCTATATCCCCACATAAAACCATTTTTGATCCATGTCCTAATCTACCTAGTAATGCTTCTGTTTGTGCATGTGTTAAGTTTTGTACTTCATCAGCGATCAACATTACATTAGTAAATGTTAATCCTCTTATATAGCCAAGTGGTAGTATTTGAATATTGCCCTCGCTTATCTCTTTTTCTATTTTATTCTTATCGTATAAGTTATAGAAGTTTTGATATATAGGTTGCAACCATGGATCCATCTTTTCTGATATGTCACCAGGTAAAAATCCAAGATCTTCGCCTGCTAACACGGCTGGTCTAGTGATTATTAGTTTATCTATTTCTTTTCTAAACAATAAATCTAAACCAACAGCAGTTGCTAATAGTGTCTTACCAGAACCTGCAGCGCCAGTCACAACAGTAACGGCGCTATCAAGTATTATTTCTTTTGCTACTTTTTGTTCTTCGTTTAATTGAAGTTTAAACTTTATTGGATTCTTAGGTTTTCTTTTAGCTTTGAAAACTTCATCGTTATAATCCGTCATATAATATTATTTATTTTTAGGTTTCTTTTTTCCTAAATTGCCAGGTCCACCGGCTTTTGTGCATCTAACTCCCCAGCCAGATGCGTAGGCGCTAGGCCATACTTTGAACTTCTTCTTAGCAGCAGCTTTACAAGCTGGACTTATCTTACCCACGATTAGAATTTTAATCTATAGAAAGTGACATTGTATCCAATACGAGAGTCACCTCTAAAAGTAATTTCAGCCTCAATATCTCTACTGGCAAGTTCTCTCATTAGAGCATCGTGCATTGGATCTTGCATAAAGAAACATGCATTATAGTTTGGTGCTGATATAAAGTTAACGCTAACTTGTTTAAAACCTCTAGGAGGATTACAAGGAGCTACAGGCCCGATGTGTGGTTTAACTGCTATTGGTGATCCGTGTGGATTAGCTGATTCAAGCATAACTCCTTTAACAGTTACTTTACGCCCGTCAAAGCGCGATGGATTGTCAGCAAATGTTGCGCCTGGTATTGCCATTTGAGCCATTGCAGCTACAGACATAAACAATACAGTTAATAATATAGTTGTTTTTTTCATGATTTATTTCTTATGAATGCCTTATAATGAAATATGCTAGCCCAAGTAAACAAAGCGGCATATCCTATGTTTATTATTATCTCTACATTTAATGGATACTGAGCAGATAGTACATTCCATAGCGCGCCAATTGATGGTATTGCTAATCCTATCCTCAATAGTATTGTTTCAAAAATGTTTAATCTTGCCAATGCTTTTATTTCTCTTCCAAATATAAATATATAGAACAATGTAGCATTAACAAATATAAATAAGTTTGCTATTTCGTTTATAACTTGTAGTAAATCCATTATACTTTATTTAAAAATCTTTTAGACACAGCTTCAACTCCTTTTAATCCTAGAAAACCTAAAACAAATGCAATACCATTTTCGTATTTTACGTCACTGATATTTAGCAAGTGCGCTGCAACTGGTGTAATGTAATTAGCGCTAGCTACTCCAGCTATTATAGAAAAGAAAGATTGCTTCCAATTTATAGCAGCACCTTTGCCAAGCAATAATAAGCTCCCGAATAAACCAGCTATACTTTGCATAATGTTTATTCCGATCTCGTCTAAGAATGTTTTCATTTTTTATTTTGTTTTCCTCCTCTACTGTATGGGAACAATGTATTCATTGCCTCGCGTCTGCCTTCGCAACCACAAGGTATATTTAAACCTTGAGATACTTTATCTACAACCTTTTTAATGCCAGTGGCTTTTGTTACTTTGTGTATTGTATCTCCTAATCCTCTTGATTCCATATTAATATTTACCTCTTATTCCTTTTGGACTTGACTTAGTACTTCCACCTTTACCAGCCCATAAATCTTTACAAGCCCAGTATTTAGCAGATAATTTATCTTTTGCATTGGCACAACCATGTCTAGCCCTGAAGCTTTTTCTAGCAGCAGCAGAATAATTGTGACCATACTCAGATGCGCCGTAGTGTATTATCTTTTCTTTACCTCCAGAGCAAGCTTTTACAACCCTCTTTTTACCAGCTTTTGGCGATGGCTTAGGAGAGTTACATTTCATTTTTGATTTGTCTAGTTTTTTCATTCAGTTAAACCTTTCCACATTTCAATTATTCTTGGATCTGGATATATATCAGCTTTATCGTATCTAACGCTGTTGTGAGTATAAACGCCAGGCTCAGCCATTAATGCGCGCATGGTAACATCCCATACGTCTTCATTGTAATCTAAAGGAATATTATAAGTCTTACTCCAGAACAATAACAATTTACGAACACTTTCTATTTGTTCATCTGTGTACTTATGCCAGAACTTACTACCTCTATATTCTTCATCTAACGTACAGACTTCGTCTGCGTTTATATAATTGCCGTATATACTTTTAAACCTGCTCCCAGATGGTTCTAATGGTCCGTATGAACATAGTTCAATGCCTATACTTATTTTGTCTAACGATACATAAGGTAAACCTTTACTATCAAACACAGACTCTTTAAGTCCTAAGTGATACGCCCAATATAAAGAAGAAAACGCTTGCACAATAGATCCGTCTCTAGATATGCAAACAGCAGTACCAACACGAGCTCTATCATTAGCCCAAATATCTATCGTGCGTTCACCTGTTGGTCCACCAACCGTATGGTGCAAATATATTTGTTTCTTTGGACTAGATTGCTTTATGTATTGATGCGGCTCTAGCGGATGTTGTTTTAAATTTAAATCATCTAGAGTTATCTCTATGTTATTGGCCATATAATATTTATTACTTGATTTGATTTTATTTTACCCTTCTACCACCACCAACTCTTATTCCACTGCCAACCCTAGATCCAGCCTCGACTCTTCCACCGGTTTGTTTTTTCTTTTTGTCGTCTTGAATACCTAATTCCCATTCAGACCAACCGCCAAGTAGTGCCATTCTCTCCCACATTTCTAAGTCTTGACTGTATGCTGCATCTATGTTATTTATTTTCTTTATAACACGATCTGCTGGTATGTTAGTTGTGGCAGATATTACATTTGCGCTTGCTAGCCAAGCTGGATTATCTAAGCTCCAACCCATTTGTGACATCTCTTTTTTGTTCCACTGTACTTCGCGAGCTGCTTGATTTAATCTAGACAACTTTGAAGATATTGGAGGAGATATTTTTGTCATTTCAAACGCAACCTTCTCATAGTTTGGTCTTTTCTTTTCCGATTCTTCTATTGCTTTTAGCACTCCACCTTTTACAGTACTTGCAACAGCTCCACCAACACCGATACCTCTTAGTATACCGTCTGCCATACCATTTGCCATACGCATATACTTTTCATCCATTTCTTCTTCGTCTTCAAAGTCAGCGGCAAATAACGCAGATTGTATAGCGTTGAATATTATTCCTTGCACAGCGCCATAATAAAGTATTTTTGATATATTTACTTTAGCATCACCTCTTCCAGCTGCTAAATCCATGCTAGCTTTCTTTATGATACGAGCATACTGAGAAGGTGTATTTGCAAACGCTAGCACTATTCTACCTAATGGTCCAGCTTGCTGTTGAGATATTCTATCAGGTCTACTTGACTGTTGAGATTCTTCTGTTGCTTCTCTAAAATCATCAAATGCTTTTTGCTCCGCTTCGCTTTGACTTAATCCTTCTTTTAAATATGACTTAAGTCTATTTCTATAAAACGTAGCTCCGCCAGATGCAATAGCAAAACTATCAGCAAACTGTGTAGGTAAAAATCCTTTTTGAAGTATATAACTAATAGCACCTCTAACTCCACCTTTATTTGCCATTTCAGCAATGTCAGCTTCGTTTATGTTAATAGTTAAATTATTTCTACGCTCTTTCAAAAAGTCCGAATTAAATAAATAAGCAAAGTCTTTCCAATACTGAGGTTGATTAGCAAATGCTGCAGATGCTTTCAATATATTATTGTCTGACCAGTTTATAAAGTTTACTGCAGATATAGTCTGAAGTAATGCTGATCTAGTATTAAAGAACATTATTGCACCAGTACTACCGTTGACCCAGTCTAAAAATCTACCCGTATTAGAATCACCATCGAAGTTTCTATTCTTACCAGACTTCATTCTTTTTAACATGTTCTCTAAAGCTTCTCTATAATTAGAACCATATGCTGCTTCTAGTTTATTTAAGTTCTGCTTAGAGAATATTGCGTCAACATTGGCTTGCCATTGTTCTAAGTGCTTTGCTCTTTTAGTGATCTGCAGTCCAGCCATCAAGTCTGTAGTGATGCTACCAGCTAACCAACCTTCATTAGGCCCTATGTAACCGTCGCCTTTGTTGATTGCTATTAGTTGATCTGCAAATACACGTAATTCTGGATTATTGAATACGTATTTAGTCATTTCGTTTAGATCTGACTTGCTCAAACCAGGTACTTCAAAACCTTGTTGATTCCAAATATAGATACGAACAGCTTGCTCTTTAGTGAAACCTTCGTTCGGTATTTTCTTTCTTAAGTTTTTTGGAATTATCTTTAAGTTTTTCTTCAATGCTTATAATCAGCAACCAATGACATTCTCTCATTAGCGATGTTATTCATTGCTCTAGCATAAGGGTCAATTAGGTTTTTCTTGTACCATGCCATTTGATTGTCACCTAACTTGCCTCTCGATAAAGTAGTGTATAGTAATCCAACAAAGTCTTCGGCTGACGGTGGTATAAAGAATTTATACTTACCCTTACTTGCGCCAACCACTTCTGCTTTCGCATCGCTGTACATTTTGTCAGCTGCAATGCCTGTCTTTGCTTCTAATATATCATTAAACTCTTTATCTAACTTGTCGAAAACATCTTTATATACGATGCGTTCTTTAGATTTAACGTCTAATACTTTCATCGCATCTTGAACTGCTTTTACATTTTTGTAAGCATCGTCAACAAAATAAAAATCATTATAACCAAGCGCTGCTTTTTCAACCATCCATTGAGCTTTAGCTTCTGGAAGACTATTCTGCAAGCCAGTTATATTTTCTAATGGTATCTCATACCCAACACCTTTTAAAAATTCGTATATTGCTGGTGCTGAATTTGCTGGACGAGCAGTTAACACGTATACGTCTTTATTGCCGAATTTATTTATTGCTTTTTCTAGCTTTGAAATTAAAGGACCAGGTTGACCATTTACCACTTTACTGAAATCACTAAAATCAAACACAGCGCCTTGCTCAGATAATGTGTCTCCTTGCTTGGCAAATTCGGTTGCGTCTATTTTTTTAGTCGTACCGTCTGGCATAGTTACGCCAACCATGCTTTTGCTCGTTGCTAAAGTATCGTCAAAATCAAATACTGTAATACCTTTTCTTGGTGCTTTAGCATTTCTAGCATTAGCAATTGCTTTGTCTCTATTTTTTAAATCGTTTAATAATTCGCTATTGTTTTTCGCTTTACTATAAGCTACTTTAATGTTGTTCTTAAATGCAACTTCTTTTTGCTTCTCTAATTGTACTGTTGTGGCAAATCCACTAGAGTCTACATTATATTTCTCTAATATCGTTTCACCATCATACATTACTATCTCGCTTGGATTTATTCCGCCATTATTAGTCGCTACATTTTCATTAAAATATCTAGCAAATATATTATCAGTTATCTTCCAACCTTCTGGTGTCGATGCTATATAATTATAAGGCTTTCCGTTTGGTTTGAAACCCTTGAGCTTTTTGTCGTTGACCTTAGACAATAAACCTTGTTGATAATTATTTTTAATATTAACAAAACTTTCATCTAATGTGCCATCAAGCATGGCGCCAAATAAATACTTACCAACTAAGCTAGCTGGTAGCGTATGTTCTTCAACTACCACCTTGCCACCACCTGTTAGCGGTCTTCCATTTTCAACAGAATAGAAATTTATAGGAGCAGATGTTCTAACAAAATGTGCCATGCTTTGGCTGGAACTAGAAAGTATGGCTGCTACGTACTTAGCGTTTTCTGGATTTTCGTTTATTAACTTTTCGAAAGCTTTAAATATTTTCCTTAAACCATTTATGCTTTGATCTTGTCTTTCTCTAAACTGCTTTGTGTTTATTTTTTCATCTAGTTTAGAATAACTATCTCTGCTAACTGCTGCAGTTATCTCAACGTCTTCAGGAGCAAAGCTCATTCCATCAATGTCGTTGTAAACTTCTTCCATGCTAACATAGAAGAAACCTCTTTTAGCTGCAGACGTACCAGCGTTAGCAAATGTTCCGCCAGTAAAGAAGCTCTTAGGCAAAACCTTTGTTAATTTTTCTCTAACAAACGTTCTAACAGATTCTATATCAGCTGCATCTTTAGAGCTTGGTAAAGTTAAATTCAAAGGCGCTAGTATAGCTTTCCAAACTTTGTTTTCAGCAGCAAACTCATCAGAGCTTTTTTCGAAAGAATCATTTTGCATGAATACGTTCTTAGACTTTTGAACAGCTGCTTTAGAAAGCATAACGCGAGCTTTACCTGCAGCAACATCTGCTAATTGCTTTTCTGTTGCTCCAGCAGATTTTAACTCTTGGCGAACTAAAGTATTAGCTGCTAACGTACTGTAAGTTTTAGCCATACCTTTTATCAATTGACCTAGAGAACTTCTCAATTCATTCTTTGGAAGTATGTTCAATTCGCCTTTTGGTGTTATACCTATATCTAATTTTAATTTATCTATTGTCTCTTTGGATACTACACCCCTAAACTCTGGCTTTAATCTTCTAACTGGTACTTGACTGGTCAACCCTTTGCTTCTGCCTTTTGGACTAGTTAACTTACCGGATGGATCAATAAAATCATCATAGAAATAATCAAGTATTCTTTTTGGTAGTCCTATGCCTGTACCTTGTATTGTTTTAGATACGTCTATGTCTTTACCTTCAACTCTAGCCTCTGGAGTTGCTATATTGTACTCTGGCAATATACTAACAAATTTATCTAAATTATCAGCTCTAAAAAAGAATTGCTGTATAGCTCTAGCTTCATTCACAGATCCAAGGTTTGCCGATGCGTCAGTAATCTTTTTAGCTGGTATGCCTAATATCTGCTCACCAACTTCTCCTGCATATTTTTTTGAAACATTTTTAAATGTTAGTCCCTCTCCTGGCTTATCAGATATAGTAACCTTGTCTGGAACTCCAGAAAATTTCAAAGGATTAATACTTGGTTTTTCTCTCGTTTCAACTGTTGCTTCTTCTTCAACAGTTTCAACATCAGCTATTTCTCTTACTGAATCGTCAATACTAGTTTGCTTTGCTTTTCTTTGAGATTCTTCGTATAAAGCTTTTTTCGCATCGCGCTTACCGAATGCTGTGTTTGCAAATATAAATTCACCAAAACCTTCTCTACCAATAGTTGAACCATCTTTACGCTTAGCTTGTGGATCAAAATTCATTAATCTATCAACAACAGAATCTATAGCTAGCTCAGCCTCCATAGGACTGCTTGATTTAGATTTTATGTAATTATTGATTACGCCGCCAGGCATCATAACTGACTCATACACCTTAGTGAAAGATCTATCAGATAAAAACTGCTCTTTAGTTTCTATGTTTTCTGGTATTAGATTATTTATTTCTTCAAGAACACTAGCTCTTGAATACTTGACGTCTCTTTCAGACACTCCTATACCTTTGTATACTTTATCTAAAAAGTCTTGTGGAAGGTCTTCTCCATAGTTTATAGACTCTGTGTTTATTTCGTAAAGCTTATCACCAAAGTCTTGTTTGTACTTAGCTAGACTTTCTTGAACTTGCTCATACGTTTTTGTGACTATTTTGTCTGGTAAAGATCTCTCTTTTCTAGCTCTATTTCTTTCTAATGCTGTTTCAAGTGGTGTATTAGCTACAACCATAGATACTTCAAATCCTGCGTCTTGAAGTTCTTTTACTTTTTTCATTGTAGCATTATAAGAAGCGCCAGTACCATCTATCACCATATCGTTCTTATCCGATACGTACTTATTGAATTTTTCTTTAGCGGCTTTTACTGCTGCAGCGCCAAGCTTTGATCTAGTTGACCTCTGTTCAGCAGTGTATTCAGATTCTTCAGTTGGAAGACCTGCTTCTTCTTTCATTGCCTCTAGTGCTATATCTTGGTTGACGACCTTGAAACCTCTTCTACCTAGCTTCAGGCCTTTGCCAACGTTAGTTTTACCGGCTCCTGGCCCACCAACCATAAATATGGCTTTTGGTTTTTCAGCTGCGGCTGCAGCGGATGCTTTAACTGTTTCAGTGTCAGTGTATAAACCTTCCTGTATTAATTTTCCTTTACCACCTTCAACAGCTAATTTTGCTTGAGCTTGTGTTAAACCTCCTTCTTCTATGCTTTTATTATAATCTTTTATAAAGTTGTATACGTCTCTACCATTATTGAACTTTATATTAACACCAAAGTTTCTTTGTAAAGTTCGTCTAACTGTATCGCCTATTTTAGTAAAGGTATTTTCGTTGTATTTTATATCTCCTGTTGCTAGCGCATCAGAAAATAATGTTAATGCCTCCTCCATTCTAACTTCTTTAGACTCGTCAGTGTATTGAAGCATTCTATTTTTAAATTCGCTGTTTTCTATTTTGTTTATGTCTATAGAGTTTAATCTTTTAAGTAGTGCATTACCAAGGCTTATAGCATTACTTGTATTTTTGTTTACAGTATTGAAAAGTATACCGTGCAGAAATTCGTGAGAGGCAACTGTTACTGCGTTATCTTTTAATGCTTGTTCTTTATTTAGTATTATTTGCTGCTTGCCAGTCTTACTATTTTGTATTATGAAACCTTGTTGACCGGCTGCTTTTTTTACATCAACATCATCACCAACACTGTTTAAGTACTCCTCTACTTCAGACGTTGTATCAAACTTTTTAATTTCAACACCTTCAACATCTCTAGCTGCTGATTCTACTTTTTTAGCGTTGTCGTTAAATTCGTTTTCTACTCTATTTCTAGCTGCGTTAGCTATAGCTAATTGTCTATCTTCTATGCTTACATCTACGTCAGCATCTATGTATGCATCACTTATCTTTTTTACTTTTTCTCTTAGATTAGCGATTTTATTTTTATTAGTCTCAGACTCACTACTTTTTAATTGGCTTATTTCACGCTCTAATCTTATTAAATCTGCTCTGTCATTTGCGTCAGATATTTTAGCATCTATACTTTGGTCTATCTTTATATCTTCTCTTCTATTGTCTACAATAGCCTTTATTACATCGTCGCCTTCTACGTCTATTCTAGCTTCTGTAAAAGCTATGTCATCCATTTTTTTAATAGACTCTGTAAACTCATTAAAACCTAATTTCTGCCCATTTATCTTATATTTGCCATTAGCCGCTATAGCGTCAGTAGCCATACCCGCTATAGTAAATATCTTATCACCAGCTAAACCTTCTATCAAGGCGTCCTTTGTATCGATCTCTTGCCCAGCTGCTATTTGACCGGCGTACTCAGAAGCTATCCCCATGGTTGTCTCTGTAGTTCCTCTCGCGATTGTTGGAGCTAATTTGGCAGATACTCTTGTTGTTGTTTTTGCTACTTTTGAACTTGCTTTGTACGCAGATCTTGTTGCTTTTTTTACAGCACCAGTTACTACTTTACCTGTCCCTTGTGTTAATGCACCAGTGACAGCGTCGAAAGTACCTATAGCTATACCTCTTCTTAGCGCTCTATTTCTTAATTCGTTTTTCTTAACAGGATTGTTTAATATGTCGCTTACATAACTAAATCGTTGTTCATCGCCCATATTATCCCATCTAGTGCTAGCGCCTGAAGATATTAATTCCTTATCTATTTCATCTTTAAGTAAGTCAGCAGTCGTGAACCCAACTTCCATAGCACCAGAAAGACCACCTATAAAGCCTGCACCTCCGCCTACTATTGCTCCACCAGGTCCAGATACTAAAGCACCAGCTCCAGCTCCACCAGCTCCAGCTGAAGCAGCAGATGCTATTGCTTCTCCAGTCTGTACGCTAGCTGCCATGTTGCCTAGTGATTGGCTAGCATACTGATGCATGATAGATGGATTCCTCCATGCTCCATAGAAAAATCCAGCAACAGGGCCATATTTTTCGCTCATTCTACTATAATCATCTTCAAATTGAAGCATTTCATCTGTTCCATGGAAGTTTTCTAGATTTCTAACATCTGACAAATATTTTTTTATTTCTTCATCTGTTGTGCCTTGTTTGAATAATTCAATTGCACTATCAAACGATTCACCTTGAGCATATCCGCTTTTAAAAGACCTATATATGTCACCAAAGAAGTCAGTTGCGTTATTTTTACCAAACTTACGCTCAAGCCATGTTAGGTCTTCTTCTTTTTCCTTTGCCTTTACTTTTATTTCTACTTGCCCTACACTTTGTACATTTATTTTTCCATCATCTGAAACAATCAAACCCATACCTTCTAGATCAGACCTTGTTAATTCGCCAGAGGCAAATTGTCTTTCTAGCTCTGGCATATCTTTCATGCCTGGAAGTTCTATCTCTGTTTCTATGGTTCTATCTCGAGAAACCAAAGAACCATCTTCCGAACTGGAGACCATATCTTCGCTCGACCCTACACTTGTCTCCGCAGTTGCAGGATCTTGTTTCTTTTTTGGCGGATCTGTTGGTTCTTTAAATTCGTTATCTAGCTTGTAAAGAATCTCATCATCGTTAAATCCTTTGCTTATAAGGTCTTGTATGTATTCTCTTTTGTTCATTATATTTTATTTGTTTCTTTCTTCTGCAAGTAGTATAGCGTTTTTATTATTTTTAGCAAACTCAACCCAGTGCGTAGCTCTTGAGCCAGGTCCATAAAGAGAAGGATTTGTAGCCGCGTAGTTGATCAACTCTTTCTTAGCCTTGCTACCTCCGTTATCAATAACCCAATTGAACCATTTGTTGTATTTTGGATCTTCCAAGTCTTTTTTACCTTCTGTGGTAAAGTACTTTAGCATTTCATTTTTGAAGCCAGTACTTCTATAGTACGCAGCACTCTTGCTTGAGCCTGAAGCGCTCGGTGATACTATATTCCACATATTATTCATTTGTGCTGGATCGTATATGTTGAACGTTTTGTCTGGTTTTAACCACTCTCCATTAATTATTTTGTCTTTGTATACGACTTTTATTTCTCCAGTGTTAGGATTAAACTCACTGCCTTCTACTTCTTTAGGAGCTCCACCTATGCTAAGTGTAAAGTTTTTCCCTGCTGGTAGATTCATAAACCTCGATGCGCCAACATCTTGTCTAGCTCTTGATCCAACCTGCGTCATAAACGAACTCATGTTTGCTCCAACTCTTTGCACTTCACTGTTTATATCAGTTCTATCAGTTACAGTCTTAGTTGCTTGTTTTTCTTTCTTTTTTAGATTTATACCATCGTGAACACCTTTAGCTATAACGTCATTAGTCATGAATTCAACTACAGACTGAAATTGAAATTCTTCTACAGTATCATATACATTTTGTATATCTCTGTTATTGATTATACCAAGCCTGCTTAATTCTTTTATGTGTTGATCTATGCGATCATCACTGATTGGTAGGTCTAATATAGCTTTTAAATGGCCTTCAGCTTCCTCTTTTGTTTCTTTATCCTTTATGCTGTCAATACCTTCCACAACAGTCGATCCAAAGTCTATAGATCCAAACAACTCTTTTTTTGTCTTAGTATATATTGTTTGACCAGGCGCTATATCGTACGGTATTTTAACTAAATTACTAAATGCGTTATCTATAAAACCATCCTCTCTAGATCCAGTAGAATCGTTTTGCTGTATAACTTGCAAACTCCTTAATCGCTGCTCCGTGAAGTCTCTAACTACTTTTTCGCCATTTATTAATAAGTCTTCATTTGATAACTTAGCATCGTTTATTTTGTTTTTTATATCAGCATTAGCTGCGCCTTTTATTGTTTCAGATGTCGATGTAAATTGGTCTATTACAGGTTGTATATCTTTAAGCGTCATTAACTTAGCTTGAAGAACATCTACGGGCATACTAGAATATCTTGTGCCATCTTCACTTACTATATTGCCGTTAGGATTTGGAAACGTAACTGTACCACTGAAGCTATCGTTCTCTGCATTCAAAGATAATGCTGCGTCTGGATTTTTAGAGAAATAATCCATAGCCAATTGAGTGGTTGCCCAATCTTCACTAAGTCTATTTGTATTCTTATATTTTTTAAAATCAACAGCATACTCAGAAATAGTATTAAGCGCGTTGATTAATCCTTTCGCGCTAGAAGTAGCTTTGTTTATTTGCGCCGCCGAAGGCCCAGTTGCTCTTGCTGATGCTACTCTTGTTAAAAAGTTGTCACCTTGTCTTTGTTCGGTAGCAGCAGAACTTCTCATCCAATTAGTTGTAGTGTCTAATAATTTATTTTGAACTGATCCAATTAAATTTTTAGACTTATATATAGTATCTTCTATCTTTTCGCCTTGCTCTACTACGTTTCTATTTTTAGCATTTATCTGCTCTCTAACTTTTGATATGTGATCTTCGACTGACCTATAACCAGCTTCAAATGATTTGCCAAAACTCTTAGCAAATGCTAATGGATCTCTAGTATATATGTCTGGATTGCTATAACTCATTATACAGTTGTATTAGGTGTATTAAATGCACTTGCCCAATTTGTATCTTTCGCGTAAGCACCAAGTCCTACTCCGCCTGCAGCACCAAGTGCGCTACCTAGCGAACTCCAAGCAGCATCTTTATATTGTGCAGTTTGTCTATTAGCAGCATCTAATTGTGCTGCGGCTCTATCTATGTCTTGTTGCTTTCTACTTTCTTTTATGCCGAATTCGTATTGCGCAGCTCCTATTCTAGCTGACTCAACTCTTCCAAGTTCTGCTAATCTAGCTTGCTGAGCTGCTTGAGCACCTTGTGCTCTTGCTGCAACGTTAGATGCCTCTTGTCTAGCTATATCAGCTCCTATATCTCTCTTACTTCTTAATGCAGCTTGCGCTAAACTAGTAGCACCACCAGATCCGAATCCACCAGCTCTTAACGTATCTAAAGTACCCGCTAAAGACAAGTCAGTTTCTTCTGCTTGATATTTCGCCGCCTCTGTAGATACTTGTAAGTTTGCCATCTCGTTTTGAATTAATGAACTTCTATCTTGAATCATACCTCCTAAATCAGGTATATCAGGTCTCTGTGATAACGCTACTCTAAGTTGCTGGTCTAATTTATTAGCTCTTTCTTGAGACTTCCAACCTTGATAAGCTGAAGTAGCTGCTCCTATTAAACCACCAACAACTTGAGCTCCAGCCGTTGCTAAAAATGCTGCCATATTATTTATATTTTAATTTCGTTTGATACTGCATACAACTCTGCTTTATATCCATTACCAGTTGCTTCATGATATAACATATCTATTTCAGCATGATAACCTTTTATTCCTAGTGTTGTATTAAATGTGTTAGAATTAAATGTTGCGTTTTGATTTGCCAATGTGTAAGGAACTTTTTGCTTTAGATCAGCATAATATTTACTTTCTCTTAGTTTGAATCCTATATCTATAGCCACCCCATTTTCATTTAATATAGTTACACCTTTCTTAGGTATTTTATATGCTTCTTCTTTTTGCGAATCTTCTATATAACCGTCTTTAATCACCCTTTCTGCTTCTGCTCTATCCATGCTCCAACCTTTTGATCCTTCGTAGTTTATAGTCATAAACGTCTTGGTTTCGCTAGAGCCATCGTTCATTATTAATGTTATATATGACGGATCATTGAATTGAGAGTTATAAAAATTGTTATACTTACTACCTTTATAGTGTTTATATATATTAGTTTTGTTAAACGTATAAAACTGGTTTCTCACGCTTAAGCCAAATGTAGGTTTGTAAGAATAAAAACTCACCCAACCATTACTGTTTTCTGAAAACCCTAAAGTAATAAACCCTGTAGCTGTAGAATAGTTTGGACTATTAGTACTTTTTTTACCACCACTTATGGAACTATGTTGTATAGATACAACATACTCGTCATGCCTAGAGTCATACATGCCATATATCTTTCCTATTTCTCCACCACCAAAGTAATCACTAGATACAAGCTCTAAGTTATCTCTAAAAAAATCTATCATACCATAGTCTGATATTTTTTCTAATCCATTCTGTGAAAGTCTTAGTACTGCTCCTCTAGATTTATCTACAAAGTATTTCCTATTAGCATAATATGCAAAACTTTCTGGATTGTCAGATATACCAAATTTACCTGTGTATGGTACTATTTCTCCAATAACTCTAGCCCCAGTCGACGTTAATCCAACGCCTTCAGCTGTATATATAGCATCTTTATCTATAAGGGCTTTACTAACTTTATGCTGTTGAAATATATTTAAATTTGTATCTTCAGCATGTAATTTTTGTATGCTACCATTTGAAACGTCAACTGCCCTAGTAATAGATTCGGCTATTGAGAACTCGTTTGTTCTATTTGTTTTGGTCTTAGAGTTGAATACCCCAGAATAAATCATGGCATTAGATCTTCTTCTTATACCATAATCATTATCAGTAGCATATGCTCTAGCTCCATAATCAGTGCTAATGCCGTTATAATCTCCTTTTATTCTAGACTCTTCAACGTGCCATAATCCAGGTATTCTTCCACCTGTTAGTATAAAAGAGTTATAATAACATATTTCTATTTGTTTAGCCATTTTATATTTCTATGTTTTTTATCACGCTAGTTACAAGTCCATCTGAGTTTACAGTTGCTAATCTATACGTAGTAGCACCTGGCTCTAAAACTTTGTAAGTACCAGCTGGTGCTGTTTCGCTTGACGTTAATAAGTCTGTAAAAATTACATGTCCAACATCTAGATTTACAAATTTATTATTATCGTTTACAATACCTAAATACCATGGTATTAACTCTGGTCCTGTGTTTTGTGCAACCCAGTACAATGTATAATCTCCATCATTGTAAGACATTTGACTAGAAGTAAAACTTTCTGTTACTTCATTTATAGGAAAAGATATGTCTTTTTCTGCACCATATTCATCAAGTATAGTTATTGTCATAGTCCTATTAGCTATTGAGTCGTTGAAAAACGCTTCTATCGCGCTGTCATTCCAATTACTTGTAGTTCTTATTGTTATTTCACCATCTTTTATATCTCCATCAAAATAAGAGTTATAATCGCTATTAGCCATAGTTACTACCATGCTGATTCCAATTCTATTATTATCGACTCCAGTAGTAACTAAGCTACCATTGTTTACTAATAAACCATCTAAAACTACATAGTTGTTTATACCTAAGTTAGGAGCTAGTCCTTCAGTAGGTGTTGATTCAAATGCTGGTTTAGAGTTTCTTATTTTAATTTTAAAATCTTTAGATAAAGAGCCAAATTCACTGTCAATAGCATTTATTTTTACTATTACTATATCTTCATTGTTGTTTTTAAACTCTGGCATTATGGCATCTGTTTTTAATTTCCATGTGCTATCAGCCGGGTCTAACTCTACCTCAAATAACTCAGTAGCACTAGCTCCACTAGCTAAAAACGTAGCTCTACTTAATGAAAAAGAAAGCGTGCCAGAAGAAGTAGGATCTAATGTAGCGCTTAAATCTCCAACGTATGTGCCAGACGGCGTATTCTCATATACATATATTACATCTCCCCATTCATCGTTTGCATCGCCATCTATCAACTCTGGTAAAGGGTATTGATCAGCAAAAACACCTGTAGAGTAATCGTCTTGTTTTAATGTAAAGCCAGTAGGTAGATTTTCAAAGCTAGCATCAACTTCTTCGACTAAATCTCTTAATAGACCACTAGTTGAAGTTTCGTAATATATTTCAATTTTAGATTCAAAGGGTTCTGTTTCAAAAACACTTAACCCTTCGTAGTACTTACTAAACACCAATTTGTCACCTTGCGCTATTGATTGATTTGAAGATAACGTAACGTATGGTCCTGATCCAGACGATGCAAAAGAATCTAATACAGTTATCTGCTCATTATGCTTTGGTGAAGTAACATTCAGAGAGAAGTAATTTAAGTCATCATCAGAATAAGTAGCGTTGTCACCCTGTTGGTTTTCTGCTATTGTCAAAGCAGATGAAGATGTGTCAGCTTTAGCATAATATACAAATGATTTATTATTGCTATTTGAACCTATATATGCTTTCATGTTTTTCACTTCAGCCACTAATGGATTTTTATTTTTTCCATAGACAAAATCAAAAACAGTAAATCCGCCTGTTCCAGAATTATTGTCATCGCCTGACATGAATAAGTTTTGTTCATAGGCATTACCTAGGCTAATGACTTCAAGTAGCTCTGTGGAAGATGAATTAAGCTTTGATTCACCAGATAAGTAGTATAAGTCATCTTTTGTTAGCGTTATTACTACGTCGCTTGCTCCGCCTAAGTTGAATGATATTGTTTCACCTGTTTTGAAACCTTTCCCGGTAGTTAACACCTCGACAGATATGGCGGTTTCTGTTGCGTCTACTATTATTTTAAACTGTGCATCTACACCACTACCACTGTATGTAACACCAGAGTCACCAATCGTTTTTGTATATGGAGATCCACTCTCAGCTATGCCAGATCCTGCATTTGTTATACCTATGTCCCCAAGTTTTATTCCTCCATATTCACTATCAAATATGATTTTAGGAAATAACCTCACATCAGATCCCATTGTTCCAGGCCTATTAGTATCATTGCTGTTTAACGATCTAGGAATTTTATTTATATTATCGCCATGCAATGATAGCCAACTTCTACCACCGGTCAGTGAATCTTGTGGAGACTCCTTTATGTTATCCCAACCATCAAATGGATGTGGAGTGTACACGTTATAATAGTCTTGTTGCTGTTGTTTAACTACTAGTCTATATGAATACCATCCATGTGGATTATAACTTCCACCTGTTGCATCTAAATAAGTAGCCCCAGGCCCAAAGTTCATATCTGCAACGAATTTATCATCGCCACTAATTCCTTTCTCTAAAAAGCCAATAGCAAGAGATTTACCAAACGCATCGTTAGAGCTCCAAGCCCCATCAGCATTTGCTTCAAAAGTATTATTTACTGCTCCAACTGTTATAGTGTCAGCATTCGGTAGTTCGTTTGACGATAATATTACTGGTGATTGTCTTCCAAATATATCGCAAAAAACTATTCCAACTTGATACGTTCTTCTTTGCTTGACTGTGTGATACTTATAAGTTCTATGCATCCACTGTTTTAGTCCGTCTAAGTATGGCTCGCTAGCGTCTATGCCACCAGACAAATCATAAGTGCCTTTAGTGACAGACTCAACGTTATAGTTTATACCTTTTCTACCATTGTTGTCTTTTGGATATTCATAATTTTCAACGTAGTTTCCAAATATAACTCTGTTGCCAGCTATATCCATTGCTTTTGCTAATACTGGCACTTGATCTGTAACTCTGTTTATTTCGCTTTCTGGTAGAACTTTAGTTGGCTCTCCAGAAGTATATTCATATTTTAAGCATTGTCTTTGATACGGGCTTCCAGATGATACAGGTCTTACTGTGTAAGATTCTATTGCGTCACTTGGATACTTTAAATCTTTTATTTTTACGCTTTTTATAGATTTAAATGAAATACCATTTGACTCTTTTAGCAAAATCTCAACTTCATCTATATGGAATGGATTTTCATAAACACCTGTAGAATATGGCGTTGTTGTAAATTCGTTTTTATTTGGTAAAGGTATTCTAAATATTATTTTATTTATTCTATTCTGCATTATATCTACAATGCCTTTTTTGTAAACCTCTTTTTTTCCAGTGAGAACTTGAGGTTCTCCAGATGTTTCATTTATCTCATCGTCAGTTAAACTGTTTGTTATAATACCTTTGTTTAGTGGTTCAAATACAGATTGCGTAAAAGGTGCTATTAGTGAATATTCTCCATCGCTGTATTTGTACCTGTAAGAAAATCTAACAAATCTCTCTTTTAAATACTCTGATTCAACATCTGCGTTTCTAGAAATACCAACGACACCATTGTCGGAGTGTAACATTATTGGCTTGTATGGAGCATATTTTGCTAAACTTATTGTCTCTTCTCTATTATAGTATGTATGCCCGTTGTCTAGTGCAGTTTTTATATTTATTTTTCTTGGTTGGTTTAAATTATCAGTCCAAAATAACAAATCTTCTATTATTTGTACACCAGTTATTAAGTGGTTTTTACTAAAGTTCAAAAAAGTTCCATAACATAAAGTTCTATATACATCTTCTTTTATGTCGTACAGTATTATAGCACATCCATAATTAGATGGATCATCATTAAAATCATAATCCCAAGCTCTATCTATAGATCTAATATTGTCAGTATAAGAAGTACTAGAAAAGTTGGTAACAAAGTATACTACTCTATCATTACTTAAGTCCTCGCAATAACCTATAACTTCATACTCTGATGTATCTGTATTTCCAGGAGTAGATCTTATTGGCAATGTAGGTGTTATGTTATTTCCAAGCTTTACATTTCCAATTATATTTTCAATTGCACCAACGTCAGAACCTTCTGACTCTGTAATGTGTATGTTCTGAGCTTCTCTATACTCACCTTTTGGTATTAACCTCTCGTCGAGGTCTTTATTCATTTTACCTTTAATGAAGTTTTGTTTTATTTCAGGCATTTAATTATTATTTAATTATTTTACTTTTTCCTCTAAACGCATTAATCATGTTGTTAGTGTTTAAGTTATACAACCTTATTTTAGCGTTGCGCATAGATGCTCTTCTTTCTTTCTTGGCTCTAGCTATTTGGTATTCTGGTACACCTAACTTAGTAGAAATTACAGCATGATATATATACTTATATAGTGCATCTTCAGCTAGCTTGGATACTTTCATTTCTTCATCTGTTCCTAGACCGTCTGATATATATTTTAATATAATAGTCTTGCCAGCCAAATCACTAGAAAAACCAAATTGACCATTTGCTTCATCTACTACAAATACACCATTAGTATTAGCCCTAGTCGGATCTAATCCATACCTGCTACCCCTGTTAAAAACTCTATTTGATATGTAGTGAGTATACAACCAGTAGTCGCTATTATTCATATTGTCACTAAATGTAAATAAGTCGAACTCTTTAAATTTAGTTTCAGTTGTTGATGGTGTTATTTCTGTTACGTCTCCATCTTCGTCGTATAAGTACACAGCGTCTTCATCTTGCAGTATAGACTGAGAAGGCCTACTTGTTAAACTTGTAGCTGGAAATATTGGATGCTCAAGTCCAGAGGTATCAACCCAAGACAACATTGTATACTGCACATAATCTTGTGGCATAGCTAATGTTAAATTAGGCGGTACGTCTACTTCTTGTAGTTTTTCTACTTTTGATATATCGTAAGCAAACTCTTGTATACCTCTTTTTGCGTGAAATATGACGTCTGATCTTTTTACTTTATTTATGACTTTGCCTTCGCCAGTGTACCCATAGACAAAGTTATTTACTATGTCTTCTAATGTTATATATCTATAGTCACCTAGTGATCTATCAACAAAGCGAACAACTACTACTGAATTTTCTGCAGGTAGACTAGATGAAAATGTTATTAAACCAGTATTAGGATTGTAAGAGTAGTTTGATTGATTTATTTCTA
>Ga0070752_1001001_pt1 | contig 20890 bp, 33 predicted proteins | sample VirMetDEL_Aug_30_FD_77440 | JGI IMG/M metagenome (GOLD analysis project Ga0070752, IMG submission 77440) | Aqueous microbial communities from the Delaware River and Bay under freshwater to marine salinity gradient to study organic matter... | ecosystem: Environmental > Aquatic > Marine > Coastal...
GACAAATGGGTATACTCTTTACAGCTACATTGATGCAGGCGAGCCGTGGCTAGGCAAAACAATTACCGCGTACAGCAACCTCCGAATAGAAACAAAAATTGAAGTAAAAAGAGACGTTGAAGGAAGTTTTCTTAACCCGCCTATTGTTATTGCTGGGAGTTACGTTGTTTACGACGCCGAAGACCTAACAGGCGCAACTGTTGCTAACTTAGGCACTGACGACCATCAATTACTCTTCGGCTCTGGCGCATCTACAGAAACAAGAACAGCAATAGATAATTCCGATATAACCGGAGCTATGACAGACGCTCAAATTAAAGCTTGGCTTTCTGCCGGGTGTCCGTTAAGGCATGATTATCAAAACGAGACTAATACCGAAGATGGTCGAACGGCGTCTGTTGACTCGCCTGAAGTATATACCGTTAGACTGCTGGCAGGCTCAATAACCTACATACCATAGAGTAACTAACAAGTGACTTATTACGTTCAGGCAGATTATTGGGTCAGCGGGTACGCAGTAGGCGATCCGCTACTTGCCGCATCCGTCATCAGCGGCAATGGTATAATGCAAAGCTCGTGCAGATTGCTTTGGGATAGCGAGGCGGAGCCGTCTTCCGTTTGGAGCAATAAAAATGAACCGGCGGGCGACTGGGTAAGCGTCATAGAGTCAATCCAAGTTTGGAGATAAGTAATGCCTAATTTAACAACATCCTACTCATTCAATAAGCCGGTAGTGGGCGGCGATGATAATGCCTGGGGTGGATATTTAAATACCAACTGGGACAGTGTTGATGATTTGCTAGACGGCACGTCCACCGTTACCGGCATGGCAATCACAAACGGGGCGTTTACGACTCCATCGCTCACAGGAACCCCTACAGAAGAAGTTTATACAATTTCAGGCACGTCATATAACGTCGAGCCTGATAATGGGTCAATTCAGACGTGGGCGCTAACCGCCAACTCAAGCGCCTCGGTGACAAACATGGCGAACGGGCAGGCCATCACAATGATGATTAGCGACGGATCTAGCAGAACTCTTTCATGGTCAGGCGTTAGCTGGGTTGGAGGCTCTGCCCCAACGCTAGCAACATCTGGATACACAGTAGTTGCGTTATGGAAGGTGGCCTCCACCGTGTACGGCTCTCATATTGGCGATACAGCATAATGGCTTTTAGCTCTGAAAAATTGAGGGCCGCGTCTTCTGGAGAGGCAGGAGTTACTGGGTTTATTGGGTTTGATGAAATGGCGGAGGTGACGCTACCAAGCAGCTTTACGGTGGCCTCTGCTAGCGCAGAAAATGGCGATCTTCTTATTGCCGCCGGTCTTCAGGACAATACTGGGTACTTAATATCAACCCCGAGTGAGTTTACTTCAAGACTTAACGATACAGGCACGAGATTTTTTGCATTTACAGATGACGCATACTCTGAGGGTTTCAGCACTGTAAGCATTAGTGCTGGCGCGACCGATACTTGTTCGGCGGGGTTAGTAGCATTTCGTGGTTATGTTTTTGACGATATTGGAGACCTCAGCAATTTAGGGACAACGGTTCAACCAGGCAGCATTACGCTAACATCAAATGACAGTATCGTTGTTTGCATTGCCGGGCACTTTGGGGGAGCAAGCGCATCACAATTTTCTCGACCCGCTGGTTACACCCCTATTTTTCGCACATCACAACTAGTCAATTCTCCAGACCCTTATGTCTGCATATCGTATTTAACGGGCGTAAGCTCAGGGTCTTATACATCTGGGACTGTATCGCTGAGCGCGACAGGTAAGGCATTTCTAATAGGATTGAGGCCGGTATAATGTTTATTAAAGTAACTGATGGCACCGCTGTTGCATATTCAGAGCGTGAACTAAGGCAAGACAACCCAAACGTCAGCTTTCCATTGGTATTGACGGAAGACGTCCTTGCCGATTTTGACGTTTATGAGGCGCAGGAAGTTAGCGAGCCGTATGATGATGTTTTGTATGTGGGGGTAAAATCTTACGTCTTAGATGACGGGGCGTGGAAGCAAGTATGGTCGCTTTCTCCAAGACCAGAAGCGGAAGCGAAAGCGCGATCTCAAGCAAAAATTACAGCACAAGTCCAAGAGACGCTTGATGTGTTTGCTCAAACAAAAAACTACAGAGATATGTTTAGCGCGGTTGGATATGCTAGCTCTACTAGCGCAAAATTTGCAGAAGAAGCGGCTAGGTGTATCGCTCTTCGGGATCAAACATGGCTGAAGTGTTATGAGATTCTTGAAGAAGTAGAAAATGGAGCTAGGCCGATACCGAGCAGCATTGACGATATTGTGTCAGAGTTGCCAGACTTAACTTGGAGCTAAGATGCCTCTCGTTAGCCTTGATATACCACCTGGAATCTATCGTCACGGAACGGATTTAGATGCCAAAAATCGGTGGCACGATTCCAATTTAGTTCGATGGAAAAACAATTCTTTGCGCCCTATCGGTGGCTGGGAATCATACGTCAACAGTTCTGGGACTGCCATTCAAATCACCGACGGCTCTGGCACTCAAACAATAGCCAGAGGAGCCGTTTCTTGGGTTACTAACTCAAGCGCAATTTACCTAGCGACAGGGACTTACAATAAGTTATTTGCCATTCAAGCAGATGGCACAATTTTAGATATAACACCAGGAGGACTTACTGCGGGCTTAATTGATGCAGGTGAGAACCTTGGTTATGGCGGAAAGTCTTACGGTTATGGCACCTATGGGACGGGTCGGACATCGGACGGCGCAACAGTTGGGGCAACGGTTTGGACGTTGGACAACTGGGGAGAGTATTTAGTTGGTTGCTCTACCGCAGACGGCGCTATTTACGAGTGGCAATTAGGTGCTGGCACCCCTGCCGCAGTTGTAGCGAACGCGCCAACTGGAAATCAGGCGATCGTAGTCACAGCAGAGCGTTTTTTATTTGCTCTTGGCGCATCAGGAAATCCCAGAAAGGTGTCGTGGTGCGACAAAGAGGACAACACCACATGGACGCCATTAGCCACTAACGAGGCTGGAGACATAGAGCTAGCAACAAACGGACGCATTCTTGCTGGGGCAAGGGTAAGGGGCAGAACCCTTATTTTAACGTCAACGGACGCCCATATAGCGATTTACAATGGCCCGCCTACAGTTTACGGATTTGAAAGGGTTGGCACCGGATGCGGATTAATTGCGCCACAAGCAGTTGCTAGCATTGATGATGGTGCGTTTTGGATGGGTGCTAACGCCTTCTATGTTTATGATGGATCAACCGCAAAAGAAATCCAGTGTGATGTCTTAGATCATGTTTTTGATGATATTAACAGGTCTCAAGCGAATAAGGTTTGGGCGGTTTCAAACCAAAAAAGCGGAGAGGTGTGGTGGTTTTACCCTTCAGCATCATCTAGTGAGCCAAACAAATATGCTGCTTATGACTACAAGCGAGGTTATTGGCTGATAGGAGAAATCACAAGGACAGCAGGAGTTGATGCTGGGGTTTATTCATACCCTGTGTGGATTGAAAACACTGGGTACTTGTATTATCACGAAAGAGGTCTGTCTCATGGCGGTGTTTCACCATTTGCCGAAACTGGCCCTATTATGATTCAGACCGGCGGCAATGTGGTAAAGGCAACCAATTTGATTCCCGATGAGGAAACTCTAGGGGACGTTTCTTTAACTTTTAAGACAAGATTTTATCCTACTGACACAGAATATACTTACGGCCCTTTTTCAACATCAAACCCCACAAGCGTTCGCTTTACGGGTCGTCAAATCCGCATGAGGATAAATGGAAGTGACTTAAAAGATTGGCGAGTTGGATCTATGAGGCTAGACATTCAGCCTGGGGGTAAAAGGTGAGCGTTGGAGAAAGACCCCCGCCGCCTTCTGGGGATAAATGGAAGCCTTATGCCGAAAGGCTTTCTGACTATTTGGTAAGAATAAGGTCTCGACTAGCCTTTCTGTCTACAAATGAGTCCGCGTTTGATGATGGTGTGATTTTATGGAGTCCTACCGGATATCCTGTAGTATCAAAAAATGGCGAGTATCGCCAAATTGTATTGGCTGACGGTTATGGATTTTTCTACAACAACTCAAGCATTGCTCTTACGGCCAACACCGCAACGCCCATAACATATACGGCTGACGCAAATAACGAGTCTTTATCAATATCTGGCTCAGAAATTACTTTTGAAGAGAGCGGCAAATACTTAATTTCGTTTTCCGCAGAAATATCGTCATCGTCTAGCAGTACGGTCAATTTTGCTTTTTGGCCTAGACTAAATGGATCAAATGTTGCAAACAGCACGATGAGAAACGCGCTACATCAAAATAATTCTACCTTGGTTGTGTCGCGGACTGCATTGTTTTCACTTTCGTCGGGAGATGTGCTTCAGGCGATGACAGCCTCGGATAGCTCTTCAGGATCATTATCAGCAACGACATCTGCAATAGCGGGTGAGCCAGCATCGCCATCTTCAACGATCAGCATAATGAGAATTAGTCAATAACGAGTGATATAATGAGCATTGACGAAGAAATGGAAAGATGTCGTGAATGGATTGAGGCGGCTTTGGACTGTGGTGGCAACACTCACGATTTTTATGATGTGCTGGAAAATGTTAAAGCTGGTTTAATGCAGTTTTGGCCCGCCGAAGACGCCTGCGCGGTCACAGAGATTGTTTCATACCCCAAAAAAAAGGTGTTACATATTTTTCTTGCAGGCGGAAACATGGAAACTATCATCTCAATGAACGATTCTGCGGAGCAGTTTGCAATGCTAAATGAGTGTTCTGGGATGAGTATTGCAGGCCGAAAAGGGTGGAAAAAAGTCTTGCAGGATAAAGGCTACAAAGAAGCGTTTACAACATTAGGGAAGGACTTGATATGAGTGGCGGAAAAGGCGGCAGTCAAACGTCTAGCGTAGAGATACCAGCTTGGGCGGAGACAGCTATGCAGGAAAACTTACAGCGAGCTAGGCAAGCGGCTCAAATTGGGTATCAACCTTATTACGGCCCTGACGTGGCGGCCTTTACTCCGATGCAAGAGGCAGGAATGCAAAGTTCTTATGATGCTGCTGCCGCTTACGGACTAGTTCCGCAGGGGGGGAGCGCCATGGCTGGAGTGCCTCAAGCCCAAGAATTTGCCGGAGGCGTGAGGGGTTATTCATCTGGTGATTTATTTGAGCAAGCTAGGGCGGAGTTTGAGGCTAGAAACCCTAAACAAGCGCAACAATATAATCAGCTTTTTGTTCCTTACGGAACCGCAGAAAGCAGCCCAAATCAAAATGTAATCACCCTGCCAGACGGAACAACTATCCCTTTTTCTGGGGGCGGCACACCAATCAATCCTTTTAATTTTAATTTTAGTTAAGCAGGTATTCTTATGTCACAACCAGGATCAGGCCAGCCAATGATGGCGACGCCAGGAAGTGCTAACCCAGAAGCAGGATTTTCACAGCCGTTTTCAGCTTCAAATCGTTTTAACCAGCTAGCGGGCGGATCAAATAGAATGCGCTCTGGCGCTGGGAAAGGTGGCGGTCAAGTGCAAACAGCCCCATCTGGGCCTGCAACCCCTATGTCAAATCAGCCTCCAAATATGTTTAATCAAGCATCGCAAGCAATTCAGTCGGGAATGGCTGGCGCATATGGAGAAATGGGATATCAGCCGATGATGGTAGACCCAAACATGGGGATGGGTACAGGCCAGTCTGTAGGCCAAGAGCAGATCAGTCAGTTTTTTAATCCCTACGAGAGCCAGGTTGTTGAAAGTGTAATGTCTGACATTGAGCGAGCCAGACTAATGCAGGCCAATCAGTTGGGTGCTCAAACGCAGTCGGCAGGTGCTTTTGGCGGATCTCGGCATGGAATTATGGAGTCCGAGTTAGGTAGAAATGCCTTAGATCAAATGGCTCGATCTGCTGCCAATTTGCGGTTGCAGGGCTATAGCCAAGCTCTTGGCGCGGCGCAAAGTGAGGCAGACAGGCTTCAGCAGGCTCAGCAATTTGGTGCCGGGCAGGGCTTGCAGGCAATGCTGGCAAATCAAGCTGCTGGTCTCGCCGGTTCGGGGCAACGCTTAGCGGCGGGGCAGCAACTAGCGAATATCGGCAATATGGGATTTGGTCAGGCGCAAAGCGTTCAGGCCAATATGCAGCAACAAGGATTAATGCAACAAGCGCTGCAGCAACAGCTTATGGACGCATCAAGAAACCAGTATGCCGGATACTCCCAATTCCCCGGTCAAAGTCTTGGATATTACGCGCAAGCATTAGGGGCCACTCAGATACCTCAAAGCCAAACCACATCTCGTCAGCCTGGGCTGTTTGATTATCTTAGCCTCGGCCTTTCGGCGGTATCTGATATTCAGTTAAAAACCGACATTAAAGTGATTGGCCTAACCCAGGGCGGTCATAATGTTTACGAGTGGACTTGGAACGAAAAAGGTAACGACATAGGCGAACACGGACGCGCTCGTGGCGTTATCGCTCAAGAGGTAGCGATGAAGCAGCCGGAGGCCGTTATTCGCGGAAATCATGGTTACCTAATGGTTGATTATTCAAGGATTCACTAATGAGCCTTCTTAATGCGTTGATTGAAATGGCTAAAAGACCTTCTCAGGCTAGCCTGCAGGCTCCGGCCCCAACGGGTATGCCAAGTGGCGTTAATCCGTTCCAGCAGTCGCAGATGCAGGCTCAATTTAATGCGGCTATGGCTGGGCTACCCCAATCTGGTTTTGGCCCAAATATGAGCATGGCGGCAAGTCCTATGGAGGCTCAGTCACCAGTCAATCCGATTCCCCAAGAGGGCATGATGGATATTTTGGCGAGAAACTTTCAGGGAGGCTCTGGATACGCTGGGCTTCAGCCGCTAAGTATGCCGCATATGCAAATGTCTACCCCTGGAATGGGGCGGCCTGCAGCCATCGCACCAACGCCTGTTGAGATGACAACCGGAGCGGGAATTATGGGGTCGCCTGCCCAGAATGATAATGGCGATATGTTGAAAAAATTAATGATGATGATGGGGGCCGGATAATGGGTTTGATTAATTTAATGGGGCCATCTGTCCAGGCAGATATGGGGATGCCGACAGACCTGTATCCACGACAAAAAGCGCCCATCGTTACCGGCAAACCTGTTTATCAAGCGCCAGAAAAAAAGGGCTTTTTTGAGAAGCTTGGCTCTGGGGCTATGGAGTATCTGGGGGATCCGACCAACCGCGCCAGGCTTGCTGCCGCGTTTAACACGATGAGGCTGAACCCTGACCCCAATATCGCTCGCATGGCTCAGTCGCAGATTGAGACTCAGCAAGCCTTGGATCTTTTGGGCAAGCAGGGAAATAGGACGGCTGATGCGTTAGAGGCTGCCGCAAAGAGCGAAGCCAATCCTACAAGGAAAGCACAGCTTATCGCTGCGGCTGAAACCGTAAGAAGCAATCCATCTCTTGCAAAAGAGGCGGCAAAGCTATTATTTCAAAGAGAAACTTTTGGCGTAACTCCGATTGAGGTTGTTGGGCCTGACGGCCAAAGAAGATTTATTCAGATTAGCTCGTCTGGCACGGCTCAAGATGTTGAATTACCAGAAGGATTCCGGCCTAAAAAAGACGTCGAAAGAGTAGATACTGGGACAGAAATAATTTTTGTGGACACAGAAACAAACCTGCCAATAATGAGCGTCCCTAAGCAAGTTGGAGAGGCGGCAGAGGCGCAAGCGGCTGGTACTGAGAGAGGTAAAGTATCAGCGAAATCACAAGAGCAACTTCCATCCTTGCAAGACTCGGCAAGGCAGGCAAAAGAGCTAATATCATCATTGCTTGGAGAGCCCATTGATGTAGATGGCAAAATGCAATACTTAGGCACCAAAGGGTTGCAAGAGTCTACCGGAAAATACCTTGGGCAGTTAGATCCAGAAACGCTTGCAGGGGCCACAGTTCTAAGCCAAGAAGCAATTGATACCATCCCAATAATAAATCAATTGCAAGGCAAGACGTTCTTGCAAGCATTTGAGAGCTTAAAAGGTGGCGGCCAGATTACTGAAGTAGAAGGGAAGAAGGCAGAGCAAGCAATAGGTAGATTGAGTCGGGTGCAAAGCACAGAGGCGTTTGTGGAGGCTCTTCTTGACTTGTATGAAGTTATCGAGACCGCTGAAAAAAGAGCGTTAGAAAAGGCAGGAAAACAAAGCGATCAAGGGTTAAGCGTTCAAGAGCAAGCCGACCAAATTATAGCCGGGGGCAAATAATGGCTACCGCTGAGCAATATGCACAATGGATCGTAAACAACGCAGACAAAAAAGGCAGTAAAGAGTTTGCGATTGTAGAAGAGGCATATAGGCAAGCCAAACAAGAAAATGGCGCTCAGCCTATCCAGCAAATTCCGTCCGCTATCCCAGAAAAAGAGTATTCGTGGAGCGAAATTCCATTAGAGGCGGCAAAAAATCTTCCATCATCATTAGCTAACTTGGCCGGCGGAGTTGTTGAGGCCGTTACAAACCCTTTGGAAACTGCTGACACAATCACAAAGATTGGCGCAGGCGTTTTACAAAATGTATTGCCAGAAAGCCTTGTTCAGTATATTGGCGAAGATAAGGCGTCTCGTGATTTAGCAAATCGTGTTAGCAAGTTTTATGTTGATAGGTACGGCTCTATTGATGGATTTAAGAGGGCGCTTGCTGAAGATCCCGCTGGGGTTCTTGGTGACGTGGCTACAATACTTGGCGGGACTGGCGTAGCCTTACGCGCTGGCGGGGCCGCAAATGTGGCAGAGCAAGTCAGCAAAGCCTCTCAATTTATTGAGCCTTTAAGTGCAGCCACAAAAGCAACAGCCGCTGCTACTGGTGGCGCGGTTAGCGGCATTCTTGGCAGAACAACAGGTGTTGGCGCTGCCCCCATATCTGAGGCATTTACGTCAGGTCTTGCTGGGGGAGAAAGAGCGGCGCGATTCCGTGAGGGCATGAGAAGCGGGAATGTTGAAAAAATACTGCAAGACGCAAAGCAGAATTTGTCGTTTTTGAGACAATCTCGGAATCAGCAGTACGCCAAAGGCATGAAGACGATTGAGGAGGCAAAAGCGCCACTCTCTTTTAAGGGTATTGACGAGGCGTTAGATGCCGCTATACAGCGAGTAACATTTAAAGGGCAAGTTACGAATAAAGCGGCGGCAGATGCCGTATCGAAAGCCGTTCGCGCAGTTGAAGCGTGGAAAGGGCTAGATCCAGCCGAATTTCATACGCCAATCGGCATGGACGCTTTGAAACAACAGCTTGGCGGTATTATAGATGAGCTTCCAATTGAGGCAAGAAACGCGAGGGAGACAATCAATCAAATATATAACGCCGTGAAGACTGACATTGTAAAGCAAGCCCCAGTGTATAGTCAGGTGATGAAAGGCTATTCAGAAGCTACCGATCTAATAAGAGAGATTGAAAAAACCTTGTCTCTTAAGCCTAATGCGTCCGTAGATACGCAAATAAGAAAACTGTCCTCAGTAATGCGAAATAACGTAAACACAAATTTTGGGCAGCGCGCAAAGCTCATTGAGGAATTAGAAGGAAAGCCAAATATCCTAAAGGCACCGTTAGCTGGCGCGGCATTGTCAGACATCACGCCAAGAGGGATACAAGGTGCAACGATGGGATTAACAGGTCTCGGTGCGTATGGCGTTGGAGGGTTGCCGGTCATGGCTGGAACTGCTGCTGCCTCATCCCCTCGATTGGTCGGTGAGGCCGCTCATGCGGCAGGGGTTGCAGCAAGACCTTTAGCCGCGATACCACCTGCGGCATTTGAGATGTTCCCGTATTTAAAAACTATTAAAGATCCACGGGCGCTCATGGCCGCCTATCAGTCAGCAATAATGAGTCGCGCAGCAGGGGGCGAAAACCAATAATGCTCAAGCCAATGACAGACCAAGAGATTGAGTCAATCGCTCGTGAGGCGGTTATGGACTCTGTGGATTTCGTAGAGTCAGAGATTGCTGAAGACCGCATAAAGGCCCAGCGGTACTTTGATGGCGAGGTTGATATCGGTGAGGAAGATGGCCGATCTAAAGTTGTTGCGACCAAGGTAAGGGATACCATTCGCGCTATTAAGCCGTCTTTAATGAGAGTCTTCCTGTCTACCGACAAGCCTGTTGAATATGTCCCATCTGGCCCAGAAGACGTGCAGTCGGCAGAGCAAGCCACCGAGTATATGCACTACAAGTTTAATGAGCAAAATGGCTACCGGGTTCTAAATGATGCGTTCCATGACGCAATGGTTAAGAAGGTGGGGGTTGTTAAGGTCTACTGGGACACCTACGAAGAGCAAGAGACTTTTGATTTTCATGACCTTAATGAGATGGAGTATTCCGTCCTAACGGCTGAGGATGGCATTGAAGTCCTTGAGCAGACCGTCAAGAGCGAGATGTCCATTGACGAAATGGGTATGGAGGTGGAGTCCCCTCGCTACGATTTAAAGATTGCGAGATACAAAGACACCGGAAAGATGTGCATCGACTCAGTTCCCCCGGAAGAGTTTTTTGTTGACCGTAATGCCAGAAACTTGGATTCGGCCTATTGCGTTGCCCACCGAACAGAGATGCGCGTGGGTGAGCTTGTTCAAATGGGCTATGACTTCGATGAGGTGTCAAAGCTTAGCGGCCTTCAGCATTCCGATACGTTCTCTGAGGTTGAGGAGTTTGAGCGTCGAGGCTATGAAGAAGACTACTCTGACGAGGACGTTCAAGACCCCTCAATGCGCTTAGTGGCGATTACCGAGGTCTACATGAAGATTGATGTAGACGGCACCGGCATTCCTACGTTGCAGAAGGTCACTTTGGGCGGTAACGGGTATAAGTTGCTTGACCGTGAGGCGTGTGGATTTATTCCGTTCGCCGTGTTTGAGGTAGACCCTGAGCCGCATACGTTCTATGGCCGATCTGTTGCTGATCTGATTATTAACGATCAGGACGCCTCTACCGCAATGCTTCGCGGCGTCTTGGATAACGTCGCCCTAACGAATAATCCACGTCTTGAGATATTGGATGGCGCGGTCAACATTGACGATCTTTTAAATAATGAGATCGGCGGTATTGTGCGGGTTAAACAGCCGGGCGCTATACAGCCGCAGGCTATCCCCTTTGTGGCCGGACAAACGCTTACCGCTCTCCAATACTTTGACATGGAGATTGAGGGCAAAACAGGCGTTACTAAGGCGTCTACCGGCCTGTCCCCGGACGCCCTTCAGTCTACTACTGCCGCCGCTGTACAAGCTACCGTACAAGCCCAGGCTGGGCAGATTGAGGTTATGGCGAGGAACTTGGCTGAAGGCGGTATGCGCCAGATGTTTAAGTTAATGCTTCGAGTCATGGCTGAGAATATCGAAGAAGAAGAGATGATGCGGCTTGCTGGGGCTGACTATGTTCCGGTAGATCCTCGATCGTGGAATTACGGCATGAATGTCTCTGTCAATGTTGGCTTAGGTACGGGTCGAGAAGACCAGAAGCTCGCAGCCTTAACGCAGGCGTTCCAAATACAATCTCAGATACTACAGGCGTATGGCCCGTCTAACGGTTTAGTATCGCTCACTCAGATTAGAAACACCCTGTCTGATATCTTGGCCCTTAATGGATTGAGAAATTCCAACCGTTATTTCTCTCCCATGAACCCACAGACCGAGCAAGCACTCATGGCTCAGCAGCAACAACAGCAAGAGCCTCAAGGCGACCCCCAGGCTGATGCATATTTACAGGCTGAGATGATGAAGGCGCAGGCCAAGGCTCAAACCGATATGGCTAAGCTCCAATCGCAGCAACAGCATGACATGGCTAAGCTGCAGTTACAGCTACAGCAATCAGCCAAGGATGATGACTTGGCGCGAGATAAGATGGATCAAGATTTATTGGTTCGGGCTGCAGAGATTATTGGAAAGTACGGCACTGCCGTAGACGTTGAGCGAATCAAGCAAATGCAAGCGGTGCCTAGATGAATCTAAAAGATTTAGCGTCTGGCGTTAAGCGAATCCAAAACGATGACGTTTTTTGCTATATAATAGAAAGTATTAAGAAAGATCAGGCTAATATCTTTCTAAACCCGTACTCTTCTAAGGAAGACCGGGAAAACGCACATGAAATAATTCGTGGGCTATCAAAAATCGAAGACCAATTAGCTGTCATCTTACAAGATGAGAGGATCTTTGATAAAAAACTTGATTGAGGACTCAGTACCGTGGAAACGACTGAACTTGACGGAACAATAGAATCGGCCATTTCTTCTTTGCTACAGCCAGACGCATTTGATGAAGATGTGAAGGAAGAAGAAACTGAAGAAGCATCCGAACTGGAGGACTCAGAAGAGGAACCAGAAGGTGAGGAGGCTGAATACGACGAGGCTGAAGAAGAGGACGACGAAGACACTGATGAAGCAGAGGAATCTGCCCCCGAGCTATACACCGTCAAGGTAGACGGCAAGGAAGAGCGGGTAAGCCTAGATGACCTCAAGCGAGGATACAGTGGTCAACAGTATGTCCAACAAGGTATGCAAGAGGCAGCGGTTAAGCGAAAGCAGGCCGAAGAAGTCTATGCAGCCTTATTAAATGAGCGCCAGCAGTTATCCCAACTGATGCAGCAAGCACAGCAGGGGTTTCCGCAGCCGCCGCAGGAACCTTCACGTCAGATGTTTGAGTCCGACCCCATAGGATATATGGAGGCCAAGCTGAAATACGATGAAGATGCCAAGGCATATGGTGAGCAGATGCAGCAGTTCCAGTCTGTATTGGAGCAACAGGGTCAGGCTCAGCAAATGGCTCAACGCGCTTATTTAGAGCGAGAGATGGAGACGCTAAAGCAGGTAGTGCCTGAGTTTGCAGACCCTCAAAAGGCATCTCAAGTCCGAGACCGTTTAGTAACGATGGGGCAAGAGATTTATGGCTACGAAGCTAATGAAGTTAGCGCAATTATGGATCACCGGGCTATCCGAGTCCTGAACGATGCAATCAAGTATCAAGAGCTAATTTCCGGCAAGAAACAGGCAGAAAAAAATGCCAAGCCAAGACCTAAGAGAACTGTAAGGGCTGGTGCGAAGAAAACGGCGTCAAACACTAACGCTGAGAGACAAACTCGACAAAAGCTGAAGAAGAGCGGAAACATTAACGATGCTCTTTCACTTATTCTCAATGAGAGGTAATTATCATGGCGCAGCCAACCAACACCTTCGACAGTTATGACGCTGTCGGCATCCGGGAGGACTTGCAGGATGTCATCTATGACATTTCTCCCGAAGAAACTCCTTTTTATTCTGCTTGTCAGAAAGTAAAAGCAACTAACACGTTTCATGAATGGCAGCAAGATGCTCTTCGTGCATCAGCAGCTAACAAGCACATTGAAGGTGACGCGACTACTGCTGAAGCTCGCAGTGCTACCAGCCGTTTGGGTAACTACACACAAATTTTCAAGAACGCGGTTGTTGTACCTGACACCGACGAAGGCTTGAAGAAGGCTGGTCGTGCGGCTGAAATTGCGTACCAAACACTCAAGATCGCTCGCGAACAAAAGCTTGATATTGAGAAGGCTCTGTTTGACAACAACGCTCGCGTTGCTGGCAGCAGCAGCGTTGCTCGTGAGCTTGCTGGTGCGCCGTCTTGGCTAATCACCAACGTAGACCTTCAGTCTGGAAACAGCGGGGCGAACCCGACTGGCGACGGTACGGACGCCCGAACGGATGACGGAACGCCTACGGCTTTTTCGCAAACCAAGTTTGACGATGTAATGCAGTCAATTTGGGAGCAAGGTGGAAAGCCTGATGTGTGTTACTTGTCGGCGTTCCAAATGTCTAAGGCTCTTGGCTTTGTTGGAAACAACAATCAGCGAAACACCACTGAATCATCTCGCGTCAGCAACAATGTAGACGTGTACATGACTCCCTGGGGTAGCGTTGAGTTTGTCCCTTGCAGAGAAAACCGTTCACGCGACGTGTTTATCATGCAATCGGATATGTGGGCTGTTGGCGTTTTGCGACCCACAAAGAACGTGGCGCTAGCCAAGTCTGGTGACAATACTACTCGCCAGGTGGTCACTGAGCTTACTCTTGTTTGCAAAAACGAGAAGGCATCAGGCATCATCGCTGACAACACAACTAGCTAAATTGGTTGATATAATTAAGGGGGTGAAAGCCCCCTTTTTTTTGTTAAGGTTTTTAAGATGAAGTACAAAGTTACGATTTCAAATATGTTTGTGGACGGGAAAAAAGCTGTCCGTGGCGACATCTTGGATTTAGACGAAAGCCTTGCAGCGTCGCTAGGGGTTAGGGTTGAGCCTGTCATTGAGCCACCCAAAAAACGTGGTCGTCCAAAAAAGGCAAAAACCGATGAAGGTTAAAGAGAAGTTTGTACCCTTAGAAGGGACAAAGTTTGGTGTACTCTCCGAGTACGATAACAATCAGTATTTAGAAAGAAACCAATTTCTAAGGTCTCACGATGTAGGAAAAATGGGCGACAAGTGGCTGGTCGGCTCTATTCCTATGCACATACTTGCTCAATGGATGAAAGAGGAGAATGTTGCGTGGGACGACTCGGAAGGTCGAAAACGGCTAATCATGAAAAAGCTCAACGATCCAGACTTTAAAAAGCTGCGAATAGTAGAGGGGTCGCTTTAATGGAGAAGGCATTGCAATACCTTGTTAGGCTGGGTGATGCTGTCAGTCAGCTTGTGAATGTAGCGTTCTTTTTTTCCGACAACCCTAATGAGTCTTTATCTGGTCGCGCTTGGCGCAACCGTAATAAGTCACGTTTCTGGGGTATAATGAAAGCCGTGATTGATTTTATTGCTTATCCGTTTGAGAGAGACCATTGCGAGAAATCCCATTTAGCGGATGTCACTCGCGCTGGCAGACTATTAAGGAATCAAGGGTTGTAAAATGGACGCTGTTGATACGTTGATGCGCTATGTGGTTGTGCCTCTGGGCGCGTTTGTTTGGTTGATGTATCAACGCCAGCAAGATCACACTACCCAAATCGCGGTGTTGAGGACTGAGACCGATATGGCGAGGCAGTCGCATGATCGTGAAATTGCCGACATCAAAGATAAGCTCGACAGGATTCTTGAGAAGCTGGACGACAAAGCAGATAAGTCTTAATGCTTTCGATCACTGATCTTATTGCCGGAATCTTTAAGCCAGCCGCAGAGCTTATTGATGAATTGCATACCTCTGAAGATGAAAGGCTGCAGGCAAAAACCCACCTTTTAGATGTTCAGGCCGCGGCTATGCAGCGGGTCTTTGATTACGAATCACAAGCACTTCAAGCCAAGGCCAGTATTGTCCAGGCAGAGGCTCAATCTGAGCATTGGATAACAGCCACTTGGCGACCAATTACCATGCTGACATTCTTGACCTTGGCAGTCGGTGATTCAATGGGCTGGCTTCCGAATCCTTTGCGGGATGAGGCGTGGATGCTTTTACAAATCGGACTCGGGGGCTATGTGGTCGCTCGATCTGGGGAGAAAATCGTCAACACCGTCAAGAAGGCGCAATGAAATCCTACTTTACTGATGCAGAGCTATCTTGCTCTTGCTGCGGGCTGTATTACTTCTCCCCTGAATTTCTCTATATGCTCAACGTCATCCGTGGCGAGTGCGGATTTGCCCTACCTGTAACTTCAGGCTACAGGTGTCCCAAGCACCCCGCAGAAGCCCGTAAAACGCTCCCTGGGGCGCATTCCCGCGGACTAGCCGTAGACATAGGTGTAAGCCACGAACACGCTCACAGGCTCCTAGAGGTGGCTCTAGCACAGGGTGTACCGCGTATTGGCATCCAACAGAAGGGTGAGGGCCGTTTTATTCATTTGGATATAGACCCAAGCCTGCCAACACCTACCATCTGGTCTTACTAAGCTAATTTTATATAACTAATTAGTCTAATTGCGGGTCTTCCAACAACACTAGTGGTGTGCGAGTATTCCCTATCGGCTGGATTCTCAGATTTTAAAAAGGGAGTGAGATATGGATATGTCAGTTGATGAGGTGCTTGAGTACATTAACGAGATCCACCCCGACTGGCGCGACGATGGCTTTATCGGGTACTTTGATGAGTGGGCGATGGATGGTATCGCCTACAACTTCTTCAAGGCGAATATGTCCTGGCTGGACGATGTGGCTCCTGCCATTGTTGAGAACCGCTTTGAGTGGGTTCTTATGGCGTTTGACCCGCTTCAGACTGATGACTTCCGCGCACACAATCGCAAGGCGATCTGGGAATACATCAAAAAAGCGGCGCATGAGTTTTATCTTGAGAAAGAAGCGGAGGGCATAGCTTATGCGTAACGCTCAGGATATTGCCCGATCTCTCATTGTCGATGAGCAGTTTTGGGAATACTTCAAAGGCTGGGATGCCCAGAACGAAGGCAAGCCCTTAGCTGATGATGCCTCTGATTTATTCAAGCGAGGCTATGGCGACAGCTATGCCGCCGGAGAAATGGAGACTTGCCATGATTGAGGAAAAAACTCTGGAAAATTACGTCATACCCCACACAAATGGGCAGTTAGCAGGCTGCCCCTCATGTAGGCGCATATTCGGGGGTAATAAGGCGTTTGACGCTCACCGTGTAGGTAGGCATGGGGTAGACCGTAAATGCGCTAAAAACCTTGAGGCGGTCGGTCTGAGGCTAGATTCAAGAGGGTTCTGGGGTAAACAATTCGAGGGGAGCAGAAAATGAAGGATGGCGTTGTAAATATCCACGGGAAGGAGTACAAGACGGTTGCCAAGCGCGTAGCCGACTTTCGTGACCAATTCCCTAATTACACCTTAGTCACTGAGCTTGTGTCAGCAGACGATCAGCGCGTGGTTATGGTGTCCAAGGTGTATGACGCAGATAACCGCCTAGTGTCTACAGGATGGGCTGAGGAGCGCAGGGATGCGTCTAAAATCCATCAGTTTTCATCGCTCGAGGTATGCGAGACAAGCGCCTGTGGCCGCGCCGTGGCCTTCCTTCATCGTGATTTGATGGGGTCGGAGATAGCAAGCGCCGACGAGGTGGCAAACGCTATCAGCCAGCAAAATGCGTCTGAGGCGGTAGAGCCGTTGATGAAGCACAACGATGCTGTAAGGGCTAACTTTAATTCAATCGCCTACATGAAGGAGGCGCATGAGAATGGCGATGCCCTGGCATTTGCCGAGGCGTGGCTTGAGCTGGATGACGACACCAAATCGGCGTTGTGGTTAGCTCCAACCAAAGGCGGTGTATTCACTACCGCAGAACGGGCGTTTTTGCGCTCAGATGAAGTAAACCAAGCCAGAAAGGAGATTATGAATGGCTGACATGATTGGTGGTTTTTACCCAAAACCCCGTAACCCTAACGCCCCTGACTGGGTAATCTGCAAGGCTAGCATTAACGTGGCCCAATTCCGCGAGTGGATGCAGACGCACTTGAAGGCTAACCCTGAAGAGGAGTGGATTAATATGGACTTGCTCATTGCTAAGTCTGGGAAGGGCTACGCCAAAATTGACGACTGGAAGCCTGACGGCGTGAAGTCTGAAGTAATGGACGAGGATATTCCGTTTTAGGGGTCTGTATGTTTATTCACGTTGGCGATAGACTACGCGAGGCGCAAAAGAAGCGGTGCATTAACTGCCGTGAGCTTGGGGAGAGAATGGGGAAGAGTCAGCAACAGATTAGCCGCTGGCGCAAATCATCCGATCTGAAAGTGCATACGGTGCAATCACTGTGCAAGGCGTTAGACGTTAGCATTGCCGAATTTTTGGCAGAAAAAAGCCCTCGTTAAGAGGGCTAAAGCCCATACGGGCAAGGGAGTTCACCTACATTATACTAAGGGGGTTCTGTGTCTGCACAGGATATTTTGGATCGTGTCGCATTTTTTAAGCAAATTGGTACAGGTAGATGGGTTTGCACTTGCCCATCCCATCAGGATAAATCTCCAAGCCTAAGAATTACTGAGACTGATGACGGTAAGGTCTTAATCAAGTGTTGGTCTGGCTGTTCAGCCTTAGACGTTCTTACATCTATCGGCTTGTCCTGGTCGAGCTTATTTCCTGATGATGGTTACAGACGGACGCGGGTTCAGCGTGATGATCGGGTCGAGGACTACATTGTTGAGTTTGCTGAGTATGCCAAAAAGACCGGCAAGCAATTAACCCAAGCCGATAAGCAGGCGTATGCCAGAGCTTTAAAGAAAGGTGGTCGCGCTAATGGTTTCGTTAGTAAGGTCATTAAGGAAGCATCGTGAGTATTGAGGCTATTAATTGGGCCCTTAACAAGGTCACAAACGTGACCAGCACTCAGAAGGCCGTACTCATTGCCTTAGCGGATAGGGCAGACGCTCAAGGGAAATGCTTTCCTAGCTATCAAGACATCATTACCAGAAGTTGCGCGTCACGCAATGCAGTATGCAGCGCATTAGCCTCCTTGGTGGAAAAAGGGCTTATCTCGAAGGAGCCGAGGTTTAACAAGTCTACGATCTACACCTTGAACCTTAGCGGTACGGAAATGAATACCGGCGATAGCGGTCTTCAGATGAATACCAGTAGCGTTACGCAAATAAAGAACGCTAGCGGTATAGAATTGAATACTCTAACCATCAAAGAACCATCAATTAACAACCAAAGGGGTAAACGTGGCCGTTACAAGCCGCCGGAGGAAGTCGATAAAAGTGTCTGGAAGGACTGGGTGGCGTATCGTCAAGAGTTTAAGGGGCCGACTACTGACAGGTCACTAGCGATAGTTGCCAACAAGTTAAAGCCCTTGAGTCATGCCAAGCAGAGGGAGTGCGTTGACATGGCTATTGAGTGTGGGTGGAAATCAGTGTTTCCTAAAGACAATAAAAATGATGGGGAGTTTATTCTGTGAGACAGATACAACAGTCAGAGGTTGAGGACTTTACCGATAAAGACTTGCAAGACGTTTATGGCAAGGTCGAGGATTTAGACGTTGTAGACATTGATGCCTTTCGGGAGGAGTTTCTTAACCATCTAGTAACCGATGCGGCCCAGTCGGGCATTCAGTTGCCCTGGGCTGAGACAAGCGATCTTGTCAGGCTTAGGATGGGCGAGGTTTCAGTCTGGGCGGGTATTAACGGCCACATGAAATCTACCGTTTTAAACCAGTGCCTTACATGGGCAGCGTCAAAGGTTCCCGTTGGGTTAGCTAGCTTTGAGATGAGCGTTAAGGATACTGCCAAGCTAATGTGTATGCAGTCAGCCGCTAGCGATCAGCCAACCAGGGATTACGGCGAGCGGTTTGCCAATTGGTCAAAGGACAAGATTTTTTGGTATCGGATACTTGGAGGGGTTCAGCCTATTCAATGCTTAGGGGCGATTGTCGCGATGGCAAGGCGAGGCTGCAAGATCGTTGCCATTGATAATCTACAGTTTACTGGCGTCACGGAGGACATACAGCGTGAGCGGTTATTTTTTAATCAACTCATGGGATTGGCTGAGGCGCTGGATATACACATTGCTGTTGTGCATCACGTTAGGAAGCCAGAGCGGGGGGGAGATGAGTATGTCCCGACTCGCTTTGATGTACGAGGCGGCGGGACGATTACGGATCAGTGCCATCTTTTGATGATCGTCTGGCATAACAAAAAAAGGAAAGAGGCGCTAAACAAGCAGATGTATGGGATACCGCTAAACGAAAGAGAGCAAGAGGTTTTAGAAAAGCAGTCAGACCTCAAGCTGGTAGTGGCAAAACAGCGTCATGGCACTGGCTTTGAGGGAACGATAGGGCTTTATCAGACATCTGGCCGGGCGTTTAAAAAGAGGGAGAACTCAACCGCGCTGATATTGGAGGGCATATGAATCGCGAAATGAGCCTGGATGAGGCGATAGAAATATACACGAGAACCGAGAGCTTTTGCTCTAGCACCCCTTTTACCAAAAGCGATATGTCAACAAGGCTCAAACAAAGTAATGAGTTTGCGATGGACGCTATCAGAGTGATGCTGCTGGATGACGTTATTGTTCCGACAGTAAAAGACTCAAAAGGGAATGAGCGTTTTATAAAGAGCAGCGAGTGCCGCAAGTTAATCATTAAAAAATGGAGGGAAGAAAATGTCGGAGAGCTTGCATATTACAAAGGATTTAACCACTTCGGCAATGCAGATACAGGTTGGCGGGGAGCATTATAAGAACATGGCAATTGGGCCATTGGAATACGCCCTAGCCAATAACTTAGGCCCGTGTGAGCATGGAGTGATTAAGTACGTGTCTCGGTACAAAGATAAAGGTGGCGTTGATGATCTTCGTAAGGCCCGACATCTGCTAGATATTATGATTGAGCGGCTTGTTAAAAATGTCTGAGTTTTGGATTATTAAAGATGCGACGCAAATCACTGAAAGATTGGTGTTTTTTGAGCGATGGTTGAGAGATAATTGGAATTGGGAGTATCCAGTACAGTTTAAAGTTGGCCGCTATCAAGAGAAGCGGTCGCTATCGCAGAATGCTCTGTTCCATGTTTGGTGCCGAGAGATGGCAGATCACTTCTCATCGAAGGGCGCAGACATAACAGAGGCAACGATGAAAGAGCTTCTCAAGTACAAGTTTCTTGGCACAGAAGATCGAGTAATCCACAAAACCGTTATTCCGGGGCAGGTTAGGGAAACCAGCGGCCTCGGTAGAGGGGAGATGATGGATTTTATGGATCAGGTGCAAAGCTGGGCGCTAGACCACGGAGTAAAGCTAACCTGTCCCATAGATTCGGAGTATATGAAACTCAAAGGGGGTTAGTGTGGGCCATCCATTACTACAGTTTTGCCAAACACAAGAGCAAGCAGATGCAGTCACGCTGACTGAAATTGAGGGTCTTAGCCAAAGAGAGGCCGCGTCAAGGCTAGGAATCTGCAGAACAGCGTTGAGAGATAGGCTGACAGTTGTTAAAAACAAGGCTGCAAAAAGAGGCTACAGTCCAAATAATGACTGGAAC
>Ga0070752_1001002_pt1 | contig 20868 bp, 30 predicted proteins | sample VirMetDEL_Aug_30_FD_77440 | JGI IMG/M metagenome (GOLD analysis project Ga0070752, IMG submission 77440) | Aqueous microbial communities from the Delaware River and Bay under freshwater to marine salinity gradient to study organic matter... | ecosystem: Environmental > Aquatic > Marine > Coastal...
AGGATCTCGACCAGTTTGTAGAATTGTTCTACAAGAAACTCAAGGATGGTGGGACGGTCATCATCTGGTTTGACATCTGGAAGATTACTCCCCTGAAGGAACTCTTGGAGAAACACAAGTTCAAGCAGATTCGATTTATTGAATGGATCAAGACCAACCCCCAACCCCTGAATTCAAAAACAAATTACCTCACAAATTGTCGAGAGATTGCCCTGATGGGAATCAAAAAGTCTAAACCAACTTTCAACTCTCAATATGACAATGCAATCTATCAATTTCCCCTCCAAGGTGGGAAGGAGAGGTTCCACCCAACACAAAAGAGTACCAAGCTGTTCGAGGAACTCATCAAGAAACACAGCAACGAGGGTGACATTGTTGTGGATCCTTTCCTAGGGTCTGGGACCACCTATAGGGCTTGCAGGAACACTGGGAGGATTTGCAAAGGCTGTGAGGTTTCAGAGGAGTACTACACTAAGTTTGCAGATGGCGCATAAACTCTACGGGGTCATACCAAAAGGTTCCAACCATTGCATTGATATCATTCTCGTCATAGTCGAAACCCCCAGTTGTAAAGTCCACTTTAAATAGAGCCAAAAGGGGGATACTGGTTGCTGGATAGCGCTTCTTGGTTTCGCGGGTCACCTTTGAAACCTGGCGCTTCTGAAGGTTGCAGTGGTTGCAGAGGCACTGGAAGTCACCAACAACCTGCGTCTTGACATCCAGAACCCTTGGATCATTGTAGAGATCATTCTTGTGGTCAACAACCAGGTCTGAGTGTGAACCACAGACAACACAGGTGCCATCCTTTAGGATCTCCTTGCGGATGGCCTGTGAGATGGGTCGGTTGTACCTTTCAACGGGGTCGTAACCAGTTAGGCGGAGGGCAACCACCTTGTTGTTCTCAACCCTTTTCTCCCAATTAAATTCCTTGATACCAAAGAACTTCCCATGCCTGGAGTTGCCGTTGTCCGTCAACTTCAGACCTGTCTCTTGGTTTGAATTGATCTCGTCACGGGTAACCCAATCAGACCACCCATTGGCATCAGGCTTGAACAGGGTGTAGACATCAGCCTTCTTGGCACCGATGGCGCGAGGGACCTTGACCATTGCTGGGCGACAGATCATGTATGGAACAGAGCAACTCGAGGGTCGGACCTGAGACCACCTCAGACAAATTTTTGTTTTGAGGGGTTTTTTAAAAATTAAGCGAGTTCCATTTCAAGCCACGCCTCTTCGGCATCCAACCTGTCACAATCAAGTTCATTCCTCTTTTCAACAACAGGTTCGGGAACCGCATCGAATATCTTGTAGAAGTACCTTTTTCTCATCTGAAACCGGTCAATCCTGTAGTCGTGGGAAATCCTGTCAATCACCTGTTCAAGTGTCATCTCTACTCGAAACACGTGTTCAGAGCACACCTCTCCTCCGTGAACATAACACCGGTTTGTACCAAAGTTGCACGTCTTCTTGCACATCTCACCCCTCTTGGTTAAAGCCGTACAACTTGAGCGAACCTTGACACCCTTTAGATACTTTCTGAATACGATGTCATAATCGAGTTCATAGTCAGAGCAAAAATCGTATAAAAAGTCTTCGAGCTCCATCTTGGTAGATTATCTGTATGCACACACTTGGAACAGTTTAAGACAATATTTTTTAATAGTATATGGGGCCATATTGTCTATGGCCAAGAATATACCCCCAGTGCAGGTGGCCGAGGAGGGGTCTATCAACAATTGTCAGACCTGGACAACCCATAATGGTAATTAAACATTGGCACGGCGCGCCTTCCAGCGGTCCAAAAACCCCTGCATCCTCTGGCTCACCCGTGGCCGAGGATAATGCTTCAGAATCTCCCTCTGAATGTCAACAGGCAACCCCTGCGTAGCATTGAGAAGGAGGAGAACACGCTTGTCATAGGTGGTCATCAGTCCAACACCGTAGGTGGTGTTTCTCTGCAACGCCACAGGTGTTGGGACCTCCTCAAACAATATTTTCACAATCAATACACCTATTATTCTCATCCACATAGTCACCCACCTTATTACACTCGACACACTTGAACATAAATACATCTTCTTGCAACAAATTTTCATTTATATATTTTTCAATAATATTGAAGAATAAATCACCAATTTCTTCTGATGAAGAATGAGAGTATAAAATATTCCATAGGTTTCCTCCATTTTCCATTAAACCACCTACAAAAGATTCTACAACTGGCCACACAACATCAAATGCTGTAGTATCAGACCAAGCAGTGTTTTCAGTTAACAGTGTCAACGCATCAGAAATGCTTTCAGGTATATCGTCGCATTGTCTAAGTGTAACTCCAAGTGTTTCCATGTATCTCCATTCAAAATCATTATCACTTACAACCTCATCTACACTTTTTCTAATTATTGAAAATGCTTCTACTTTTTTCTTTTCAAAATCTTCCCAACTTTCATAAAACTTTTTAGGTTTTTTCAAATTTTTTATTTCCTTTTTCAACTCTGAAATTTCATTCATTTTTTTAGAAATGTCATGGTCATATAGAGTTCTCGAGCAAAGTATGAGATTTTCCATTTTCCATACAACGAATTAAATCTCTAATTAATCATAATAAGTTTCCACCGGTTCATCAATGTGATCTGACGGAACAGGCTTGGAAACGTTCCAGATATTTATAGAAACCTTGCCCAGGAAAGTAATATTGTCAATGCGGTGGACTCGTTCCTTGACAGCATCTCGAGCATAGGCGTCGGCTTCCTCTTGGGTCGTGAACATGCGGCGCTCGAGGCAGTACTTGGAGTCATAGTGGGTGGTCGTGAGGAACATCGGTCGGTGATGTCCCTCTTGGCATCGGTACCAGGGCCAAAGTCAGTCAAGAATTTTTGTAAAACCTGTGAAAATTTACAGAAACTATACTAGTTCGCGTAGCATTTTTACAAGGGGTGGCAGTATCCGGGGCCTCAAGAAGTTTCCCACCACTTGTCAATGCACATTGTGGACAAAAGAGCCTCCCATTCAATAGGAGAAAGTGCGTTCATACGGTTGAGAGGCTCCATAGTTTGTCTAGAAAACAGCTTCAGCCAAACTTGGGAAGGTTTCAGGCATTTTTTATTGTCAGGGTGATTGTGCCCCTTTCGCTCCACGTGTAGTATTTTATACTCACCCCAACCCTTCTCATAACAATGTCCAAATTTTTTACAAATGTGTTTTTCCAGTCAGAAGGGACAACCTCATAATAATAATACCCACCTATAATCTTCTTGTATCGCCCAAGTTCCCAGGTGTCATAATAAGCAAAATTCTTGAGTATGTCATAAAGGTTGTGATTCTCACCCTCAACAAGGTCTACGATATAATAGCCATTTGTGTCAAGTATAATGTTCGCCTGCATACGTGGATAACTTTTAAAATAAAGAGTTAGGTCTTCCTTTGATGGGAGTGTGTGATAATTTATAAACCTGGTGAGGTTGCTACCAAGTGGTTCTGGTGAGGGGTGTGAATGATACGTTACGAGTGTAGACAGGAGGCCTGGCGATGGAACAACCTGACCCCGTAACATTGAGGTCATTTTGGTAGGTGTCATAATCTTGACAGACTTGTTCGACAACTTGGAAATGTCAATCTTGCCAGCATATTCAATCATATTTCTTGAACTCTCATAGCTGACATCCCGCAGTGCCGAAACGAGCTGTTTGCTCATCGTAAACCTTGCGTACTTTTTGGTGACACTTGTTATGTTGCCCGTGTTACCGACATCAATTCTCTTGGGTGTTGGAGAGGTTCTTTTTCTAAGGGAGATGGGGCTTCTCTTTCTTTTGCCAAGGGTGGAACTCTTTGTTTTGCCAAGGGTGGACGTTCTAACAATGGAAATCTTTGTTTTGCCAAGGGTGGAACTCTTTGTTTTACCAGGGGTGGACGTTCTAACAATGGAAATCTTTGTTTTGCCAAGGGCGGTCTTTTTTCTAATGGAAAAGGGACCTCCCTTTCGTATGCCAAGCGTCTTGGACTTCATTACTGTTCATCAACATTTTTATTGCCAATCCACTCATCCAACCTCTGACGCAACTTTGAACACGGGTCCTTGAGGAGTGCCTCATAGCTCCCCCAAACCTCGACAGCCTTGCGGTCCTTGTCGTACCACAGGTACTTGAGGTTGAGATCGCGGGTCAGCTTGTAGAAGCGGTGCCCACCCTTGCCAATAAACTCGAACATTGTGTCCTCGTCAACATCCGGGACATTGAGCTGGGTGTAGTGAGAGTCCTGTTGCTCGTACGGAGCCATTCCTTCTTACCTACTCAAGCACCAAATTCTTTAGTACACTTTCCCACTCAAAGCGTGTCTTGTCAAGTTCCAGTTGCGACCCCTTCCCCCTGTACGCCCTGTCGAGCGCGTCGGCAAAGTCATCGGCTTCAAACATTGCAATCTCCCCACCGTGAGACTCGTATTTTGAAACTGTTGTCCACAGCCTCGGCTCCACAAATGTCGCAAAATTTTTCATAGTTTCACGAAGTGCTGGTATACCCGAAACAATCTGGGGCTTTCCCAACAGGCCGTGCTCGATGTTTGTCAGGCCAAAGCCCTCGCCGCAACAGGTGTTCATCCCAACGTCACAGGCGTTGTAGACCAGATTGACAAATTCATCACTCGCGTGCAGTGGCTTTGGGTTTGAAAATATGTGCCTGTGAACAACTGTGTCATGGTCGAGGTCTAGTTTCATACACTCAACCCTAATGAGTTCCAGCAGGTCATACCCATCTTCAGTCTTGGTCATACAGCCGCAAAAGAGTTTAATCCTTGGGTTGCATTTGTTTAATTTCAAAAACTTCATAAAGGCCTTGATGGTTACACACCACTGCTTGCGGTAGGAATTTCTATTCATATTGAGGACAACAAAGTCATCCTCGTCAAAGTGTAGTTTCCTCTTGGCGCCCTGGACAAGTGTGAAACGATCCTGGTCAACGCCGTGGTAAAGCACACCAACCCTTTTGGGGTCCCAGCCCAGGTCATCCACGAGGTGGTCCCTCCAGCAGTTCAAGAAGGTGTAGCAGTAGTCACATTTCTGGCGAAGCCTCTCAAACCTGTTGATGTCCTCCCAGGGATAGACAATGTCAAGGTAGCACACAACCTTGCAGCTGGGCTTGATGATGTCCAGGATTGACACACAGACCGAGAGGTCATTGTACAGAAACAGCACATCGGGGTCAACCTCGTCAAAGTGTTTCTTGATAACCCTGTCACCAAAGCCCTTGGGTGAATCAGGGTCCTCCTTGAAGCCATCAACAAATGTGATCCGTGGGTCTATAAAGCGGTCCTCTATGGCCTGGCCTGGGTAGTTCTGGAATGCGAAGAATGTTACATCGTGCCCCTGGTCTACAAGGTGGTTGGTGATTTTGTTGCTAACGCGGCCATAGCCGGTGCCCTGGTTGGCGTGGGTGGACATGAAGAAGACCTTCATTTTATACATAAAAACTAAAGTGTTTAATACATCTTCCACCTCGCAAAGCGTAGCTTTTCACCCCTATAGAACGATGTGTATGCGTCAACAATATTCTCGGTGTGGTACTGCTCAGGCATACACTCGGGTATTCGAGTCAGATGGGATGGGTATCCCAGCTTTGAATAATACGCCTTGGAACTCTCAACAAGTGTAAACTCTTTGGGGACATTTGTGTGTAGCCAAAGTATGTGTTTTGTACAGGCGTGTATGTGATTATACCGATTGTGAAACTCCAGGGCCAGGGCCATACCCAGCTGAACCGTAAACAGGTAGTTTTCTCTGCTTGACCGGACCCACATTGTCATTGGGTGATTGCTGTGTGCCTTTCGGTACCCCCTTTGTGTGCCCTTCACATTGAAGGGTGCCGTTGAGTTCCACCCCTCTGTACCCAGGTGGTGCCAGGCTGTGTAAAGCATCTGAACAATCTCGAGAAGGATCTTGTTCACATGCTGGTCACAATACAGACGTGCGCAGTGACCAGGCACGAGGGACAGGAAGAATATGTTCATTCTGTGGAACAGCTGCTGTGCAGTTGGAACTTAGGGCCCATTCGAACAGGCTTTCCCGTGGGTGCAATACCACTTGTTGGCACCTACAAGTTCAAAAAGCAGGTGACCCATAAAGCCTGTGAGGAATACAACCAACAGGCGATTCCTTACAAGCGTTGATACCCCCTGGTCAAGTGCAACCATAACAAGCCCAACGACAATCGCCTCTACAAGGAGCTTCATATAGTACATGAAACAAAATATTTATTTCTAGCACTATATAAAATGCTATCCTTAAGAGTTGTTGCTACCTCCGCCCCAAACACCCGCCGTAAGGCTGTTGACAAACGCCGAAAGGAACTCAAGACCATTCGCACACAGCTTTCAAAGATGGCAGAGGATGAACGCAAGCGTGCTCAGGAGCTGTGGGACATGCACAGGAATATGTTCAAGAATGACGACGACAACCAGGTGATAGTTGTTGAGCCCGAAACTATTGACGACTTTTTTGAGAGCTAAACAGGAAGAATGCCGTGGCAATCGAGAATGCCACAAACACTGGTGGTCTGTCAACAAAGTGTTCGGCGAGTATAGCAGTTAGGATGCTGTATTGCATGAATCGCATGTCCTCCCTGGACCTTTCAATAGACCTTCTCAACCTCGACCGAGACCTCTCAAGCTCATTGATTGACTCGTTGATTGAGCGGATTCTAGATGGCATCTCTATGGATGCCCGTGTTATCCCACCAAAGTCTATGCTATCAGGTATTTCATCAATCATAGGCTCAATGTAATCAATAAAGTTGAAATTGGGATCGAGCTGCTGGCATATCCCATCAATTGTTGTAAAGCTCTTTGCCAGGAACAAAAAGTCTGAGGGAATCTGAAAGGGCTTCTGTTCAGCCAGGGAGTTTGAAAGCTCATCTTGTGCCATCTTGGCATTGAATTCCTTGCCATCCATCTTTTCCAGGAATTCAATGGCAGCATCCAAGAATTGAACAATCTCAGACTTGTCCGCTGTTGGCACAATCAGTTTCATATCAATCAAAATGTCAACAATCTTTCGGGTGTCCCTTTGGATAATCAACGGTATAATCTCCAAAAGCTTCTCCCTCATATTCGTCTGGAGCTCAACCATCAGGCCAAAGTCGTAGTAGACCAGCTGGCCCTGTTCGTTGACTGCTACATTCCCAGGGTGTGGGTCTGCGTGGAAAAACCCGTGGACCATCAGCTGGGTCAAGAATGAGTTGACCAGTGCCCTTGATGCACTGACGCGGCGCTCTTGGATGTCTGTAATTTTTGTGGCATCAACCCGCTCCATAATTAGAATCTTTTCAGTCAGGACTTTTGAATACATCCTAGGGACGCGAACCCAAGGTGTGTTCCTAAAATTGTTGTAAAACCTTTTGGCATTGTGTGCCTCATTGAGATAGTCGAGCTCCCTGTACAGGTAGGCGGCAGCCTCTATGAAAATCTCCTTGGCGCTTGGGCCTGTGTCGACACCGAGTGTGTCCAGAAATGTTAGAACCTCTATGATGTTCTTGACGTCACTCTCGACAATCTGGGATATATTGGGCCTCTGAACCTTGACAACAACTGGCTTGCCGTTTTTGAGACTGGCCAGGTGGACCTGTCCCAAACTGGCAGACTTGAATGGTGACGTGTCGAAGGATGAAAAGACGTCACTTGATAGCTCATTATCAAGGATTTCTACAACAACATCTTCTGGGATTGGGGGAACCTGGTCTTGTAGGGTCTGAAGCTCCTCGATAAATTCAGGGGTGTAGAGATCTCTACGTGTCGAGGCAAGCTGCCCCAGCTTTATAAAGGTTGGGCCAAGGTCTACAAGTCTTTCACGTGTCCACACACCCAACTCGGACATATTCGTTTTATATGCAGGGGTGCCAACCTTGTGGGCACGCTGTATCCTCCTTTGACGTACCAAGAATTTGGTGGCAAAGTCCCATGTCTTGAACTTTTGCAACATCTTATATTACACGCGGGTTATTTTTCTAAACCAAAACTATCAGCTCAATTATCATGGGCTCCAAGCTGTTCTCACGGTGCCGCCTGTTGGCCATACCGGTGGGCTTGCGTATAGGGGTCTTTGAGGCAAACATGGTTCGCTCAAAGGTCTTGGGCTCGTCAAACTCGGGTGGCAATCGCTCGACACGAAGGTCAATCTCGTTGTACATAACGCCTTCAAACAGGTCCCTGTCAAAGTCCCACCCGTTTGAAACCAGCGTCTGAAGGTGCTTCTGAGCCTCCTCAAGGTCAAACATGAGAAATTCAAGCCAGACACACCCATCGAGCATATCATCCAGGTACTCACCAAAGACCTCGTCAACCTTCTGCTGGTACGCCTCCTCGTTCCACTTCTCCTTTAGCCGGTGAAGCCCCTTGAAGTTCAGGGCTTGGCGACACATAGGGCAAGTAGGTTCAGAACACTTGTGGTACCACTCCTTCACACAGTTGAAGCAGAAGCTGTGCCCGCAGGTGAGGCTGCAGTTGGCAGTCTCGCAGTAGCACACGGAGCACTCCATCAGTCCAATCGCTTGCGATTGATTCTGAGTCCTTCGGACTCAGGACCTGGGACCTCTTCAAACACATATTTTTTAACGGCCGCGGCAGGCGCTGCAATAGGCCTCTGACGTTGGCTCACCGCCATTTCTCTTGTACCAGATGGCAGCAGCGAGGCCAAGAATGAGCCCGACTGTGAGTGGGTCAATCTTCTTAAGGTTCATCATTTAGTATCTGTCAACATATTATTTTTCGACAAAGTGGGCAGTGAACGCTGCTGTGCATCCATCGAACTATACACCCCCTGCAATAGGAGTGCCCACAAGGCGTTGTCACACACGTGTCATCGTTGGTCATACACACTGGACACTCCACTGGGTCACAGGGCAGAAGAACGCTGTTAAAGAAGCAATTCATAAGGTCGTATTGTGACGTGTCGGATGGAACCTTTTCATACAGTTTTGTTGTTATGTACACCGCTAGCCAAGGTGGCACGTCAGACTTGCCAATTATGTCGTTGAAAAAGTCGAGCCACCTAACCACCTTTTCGGATGCCGCTGAATAGTCCCCAATGTATGACCAGACAAATATTGGGTTTGTGTCCTTGTGGTGATGACACAATGGAAGGTCTACCCCGTAACACTCGTACATATTTGCGGTTTTCTTGCAACATCTTCTACCCCTGTTGTTGACACTAGAGCACTGCTCCATTACTATTCACACTCTACAAATTCTTCCTCGCTATCGACGCATTCCTCATCATCAGACTCCGACTCCTCTGTGCTTGGGTCGTACTCGGAGTCTGGGTCCTTCTCAAAGAGGTTTCGTTCAATCTGGGTGTACCCAAGCTCTGTCAAGTCATCCGTGTCGTGAAACACCGAAACCGTCTCGGGTTCAATCTCATAGCACTTCTTTTCATACTTGTACATCTTTTCGGAATCCTTGTAGGGTGACAGATACCTAACCATAAAATTTCCATTCTCGAGGTTCTCAACAACCTTTGCGAGGCAGTCACCTTCACCCTCTACATTAACCTCGATGATTCGCTCCATATCTAAGGAAATAATGTTACTAATCTATAAGTAGCGATGCACAGGGTCAAGGCTGTCGCTATGGACTTTCTTGGCAACCGCGAAAGGGGGGTTAATGATGCAATTATGTTTGACATTGACGACACGCTGATACAGGTGGCTGATTCGGCACCAATACGAGAGATGATTTCACTCTACAAGTTTGCTGAGATGATTGGCTACACAATGGTCATCATCACAGCAAGGCCATACTCTGAGGAGAACGGGTTGTGGACAAAGAGGCAGCTCTTGGAAATTGGCATAAGCCCTTCTAGAATCTACTTCGCAATGCCTGCACAAAAGGGTGTCCTAAAGAGGGAGCTGGGTCACAACTTTGTGTTGTCAGTTGGGGACCAATGGACGGACCTCACGGACACCGAGAAGTGGATCAAGCTCCCAACACACGATGACCGCCGCATCCTTGGAAACTTTAACAAAACTTCCAGCGGTTCCCGCAATTAGTGCAGTTCACAAAGGTTGTCATCGGCTCGTCCGCACTGCGGGTCTGCATCTGGTAGTAGCTCGTCTTCATAGACTTGCACTTGCCGCACCTGAACATCCCCGTGTACTTCTCCTTTTCTTCAGCGTTAATAGCCTGGAGGTGGGCCTCGTGGACCCGCTTAGTCTCCTTGCTTTTGCCATAGGGTCCATTAGGCCAGAGCCTGTCTGGTGTCATGTGGACAATTTCTGTAGACTTGAACTTCTTTTCAGCCAACCGTTTCACAATATCCACATCAGAATTGTTGACGTGCCAAAGGACCGAGAGCATACGATTCTTGTAGGTTTCCCTAAAGAGCTTTGACTCCCAGCTTGGTGCATCCCCAATACCATTGACTCGGGTGACTGCCCAGTTGAAGATGCTCTTCTCAATGTTTGTTGGGAGAGGGTGGGGGAGCCTGGTAGCCAGCTTTTCCTTCGCATAGGTCCTCATCTGAGCCATCTTCTACTGTGTGCAGAGAGATTTGGGATGGATCAACGCCTGCGGCGTTGGAACCTGGGACCATTTCATACTCTTTTTTTATACAACCTGACCACTGTTGGACCATTACACTTACAAAGTATTTGGCCACTTTACACCACGGACATTAATGACTGACGCGGCGTCAATATCTGGGTTAGTCTCTGGGGACTCCAAGAGGAATGGCTCCCCAATGCGCCCGCTACAGCGACGCGCACCAAGGACACCATCATCATCGAGGCTGCCAGCATAGGCGTAGGACGCAAAGCCCTCTGACCTGTACAGGATGACATAGAGGATGGCAATTGCCAGAACAATATTCAGAATCTGCATTTACTATTAGTTGGTATTTTTTTATTCTCGAGATTTATAATAATGTTTGAAAGAAAGAGATGTGTTCTGGTCGCGGAGGAGTACGGCAACATAGTTGAGATTGAGATGAGCTTAAAGGAGACGTACAAATACCTAAAGGGTACGCCAACAATTATAGGTGCTATACCCGAACTGGATGTGGTCATATTGAAATGTGACGAGTCACCATTTGATATGATGCTGAATCGAAACACTGTGATGTTGCCTATCGAGGAAAAACGCATATCTGGTCCTATATTACTTGTTCGTATGGATGAGAATTCAGTCCATCAGGACCTTATGCTTTCTGAGGTGGAACCCAAGCTTCGCCATCAAGTATGGCCTTTGTGTATTTCATAGCGAGACTAAACTGAATAAATACTATATCAAGGGTGTCCTTTTCACTGAACTTTAGGTTCATTGGATTGGACTTCATCACCTGAATCACCCCCGTCTTCATTTCATTCAGCGATGACATCACCCGTTTCATCCACAACACATGACTCTCCTGTTGCGGCTGAAACCTCGCTGCAAACCCCTGAACCACACTGGAGTCCATTATCAATAAGTGTACCCACTTTTTTAACTAGGTGATATGTGGTGCCTGGGCACAGCCCTGGAAACGCACAGTCCACAAGTGAGATGTAGGTTGCTAGCATAAGATTGAATGTTACGCGGACGCGGTCTACGAGCGGCATTTTAGTATGTATCACCCATTGTCTTTAATATTGGTATATAGTAATGAGTACCCCCATACCCATTCCAATAGCTAGGAGCGATTCGGCGCCGCTTTCGCCAATGTACAGGGCTATTGAAAAAATAAAATACCCAAAGTGTAGAGATGCGCATTCAGCCAAAGGGGCTGGTACAGGCGAGGTACCTGAAGGCTCTCCATTCAAACCTAAAACCCCTCGTCGTGGCAACTGGCCCAGCCGGTTCAGGGAAGACGCTATTTGCGTGTCAGGCGGCGGCGGAGAGTCTCGCTGGGGGCAAGTTCAAAAAGATGATACTGACTCGACCAATTGTGTCGGTTGACGAGGAGCTTGGCTTTTTACCTGGGAACATTGATGAGAAGATGGACCCGTGGACCCGGCCAATGTTTGACATCTTGGAAAGGTACTATTCCAAGAGTCAGATTACACACATGGTAAAGTCTAAGGTTATTGAGATTTCCCCATTGGCGTATATGAGGGGTCGAACCTTTGAGGATTGCTTCATCATAGGTGATGAGATGCAGAACACAACCTGTAATCAAATGAAGATGATGCTCACCAGATTGGGGGAAAACTCCAAAATGGTGATCACCGGTGACGCTGACCAGTGTGATGTTCCAGAGAGTGGGTTGGTGGACCTCATACACAGGATGAATGACCAAGAGTTGGAATATCTTGACCACATTGTTCTAACGGATGTTGATATTCAGAGGCACCCCGCAGTTAAGGAGATTCTAGGTATTTATTAGCCTGTTCTATCCTGTACTCTAAACTTGTTGCTGGCCATTGTATCATAAAATCACCACTTTTCCATTGGCCATCTGTACCCAATATGTCATTAAAGTGTGGGCGATTCTTGAGAGTTGGATGACCTTTGTAATCATACGAGTTGAAAAGGCGCTGCGGTACCACCTTTCCAACCCTTGACCAGAGTGTCCCACCTTGGGTTACTCCAGTTTCCTCGAGATGTGTACCAACGAGCAAGTCTTGGATGAGTTGATTTTCAAACAGATACCAATTTCTATAGAGTGGCATCCCTGCGATAATGGTGTCTAGGAATGCGCGTCCCACGTCACTGTTCCTGACAAACATATTCCCACAGTTTATGCCATTTACGTCAGTTGGTATAATTATGTGGGTGTTTTGATCGGCACAAATCTTTATGATGTCCTCGAGTTTCCTATCCATGTTTGTAATCATCGCGTCTGCATCCGTGTTAAATATCCATGAAGATTCTGGGTACTTGTCCATAACATCTTTCATTGCATAGACTTTGGCCCAACCCATGGGTGTATATTCTTGTTCTATGGGAGGGTTTGCAGCTTTTAGAGGTTTGCCACATAGTGTTTGACCATCATCTTCAATATGAACAAACTTGTATCCATGCTTTTCACAGTACACCTTTTTGTTTTTCGCAGCTGTTACATCTGCAAGTGGTCTGTACTTTCTATCATTTACAGTCAAAAGCACAAACATTTCTAAATATTAAAGACTGTAATCTTTTTAATATATATATATGTTGGACAATCTTTTTGTTTTCGAACTTGCCAACAACCATCAAGGTGATGTCAACCATGGACTCAAGATCATAGATGCTATGGGTGCTATCAAGACCAAGTACGGTATCAGGGCTGCTGTAAAGTTTCAGTTCCGTGACTTTACCACATTCATTCACAAGGATGCAATGTCTCAGGTTGAGACGAATGACAAAATCAAGCGTTTCGTATCCACCAAGCTTGATTGGGAAGATTTCAAAAAACTGATTGATCGTGTCAAGAGCTACAACATGATAACTATGTGTACTCCGTTTGATGAGAGTTCAGTTGATTATATCAACAGTATGGATATTGATATAATTAAGGTTGGTAGCCCTTCACTGTTTGATGACCCTTTGCTCCTAAAAATCAAGAATGAGACCAACAAGCCCATAATCATCTCATCTGGTGGATGCGACATCAGCCGCGTTGACAAGTTGGTCAGTATGTTCAAGGACCGATATCTTGGACTTATGCATTGTGTCTCAATCTACCCAACACCAATTGAAAAGATGAACTTGAACACTATTACAAATTTCAAGAATAGGTATCCAAATATTATAATTGGATTCTCCACACACGAGGATCCTTCCAATACCGATTTCATCAAGGTTGCGTATGCTCTTGGTGCGAGGATGTTTGAGAAGCACGTCGGTGTTGATATTCTTAACAAGTATAGTGCAAGTCCAGAACAGACTGACGAGTGGGTCAAGTCTTTTGTGGATGTTGTCAAGATGATTGGAGATGATAGATATATCGACGAGACTGAAAATGGTGACCTTGAAAAGTTGTATAGGGGTGTATTTTTCAAAAAAGATATGAAAAAGGGTGACACTGTTACAACCAATGATGTCTACTACGCTTTCCCAAAGAATCAGAATGGTATCCACAGTGGTGAATTCTCAAATTTTCAGGTTGATTATGATGCCGTGGCAGATTCTCCAGTGCTTAAGACTGACGTGGAATCAAAGGATGATAGTATTATTGAGTCATATGTCAGGGATGTTAGGTCGTTCTACCCAAAACTTCCAGACAATATCACAGTCTCACATCACAATGGGCAGAGTAATATCTACAATACAGGTTGTGTAATGTATAATGTTGTTGATGAGGAACTGTATTCTAAAAAAGTAATTATCCAGATTGCCGGCCAGAAGCACCCTGAGCACTATCACAAGATTAAGACTGAGACGTTTGTGATAGTTGAAGGTACTATGGACTTGTACGTAGACGGAGTCCTTCACACTATGAATAAGAATGACACATTTACAATCAAACCATTCGTAAAACATAGCTTCTCTACATCAACAGGTGTTGTGTTTGAGGAGATTGCGACAAGTATAACCAATCTCTCAGACTCGTTCTATACTGAGAAACACATCCAGGAAAAGAGTGACAAGAATCGCAAGACATTTTTCACATTGTATTAAAGTTTTTTAAACTATTTATAATAAATGTTAGTCAGTGACTTCATTGTTGATTTTTTGGCAAAGAAAAATGTTTCACATTGTTTTACAGTTACAGGTGGTTTTGCAATGTTTTTGAATGATTCATTTGGAAAACACGATTCAATTAAAAACATTTACAATCACAATGAGCAAGGATGTGGGTATTCAGCAATTGGATACACAAAAAGTTCAAACAAGCCGTGTGTTGTGTCGACCACAGCAGGTGTTGCAGCTACAAACACTGTATCTAGCATACTCGTTGCCTGGCAGGAGAGTTTGCCTATATTATACATAACGGGGCAGGTAAATAGTCACGAAACAATAGCTGCTAATCCTACACTTAGACACTATTCCGGTCAAGACTGTAATATTGTCGAAATTGTTAAAAGCATAACAAAGTATTCTGTAGAGATTCACGACCCTCTCAAGATTCGTTATGAACTCGAAAAGTTGTTCTATTCGATGACTTCTGGGAGGATGGGTCCGTGTTTAATCTCGGTACCACTCAATGTTCAGAACGCAAACATAGACCCTAATACACTCGCTGGTTTTGAATACCCCATAATCAAATACAGCAATTTTGCCAGCCTTGAACTCACAGATCGCCCTCTGATTGTTGCTGGAAATGGTATAAAACAATCCAATTCTGAAAAACATTTCAAGGATTTTGTTGAGAAGTATAATATACCTTTCGTAGTTACGTATAATGGTGTTGATGTGGTATCATCTGAGCACCCCCTATACATAGGCCGATGTGGTATAAATGGTGATCGTTCTGGAAATTTTGCTATGCAGAATTGCAATATGCTCATCATAATGGGAGCAAGAATGCCACTTGGGGTTGTTGGATACAACCCAGCGACATTCTCAAGATGTTCAAAGAAGATTATGATTGACATAGATGAGTCCGAACTCAATAAGACCAACATTAGCATTGATGAAAAAGTCCACTCTGATGTTCGCACGTATATTAAGGGCTGTACAGTTATTCCTTGTGACACAACTAAATGGGTTGAAAGTGTCACAAGATGGAAGCACAAGTGGTTTAGGGATCTTCCACCTAACGTAGACTCAAAGAGTCCATATTTGTTTTACCATGGTCTTATGAAAATCATACCTGATAATACTTGTTTGGTTTCTTCATCCGGTGCTATACACACTCCACTTGTTCACAGTTTTAATGATTTTGGGAAAAATGTAAAATTTATAATGAACTCATCAACTGGTGATATGGGTTCTGAAGTCCCAGGTTCCTTGGGTATATATTTCAATGGATTGTACAAGAATGTCATGTGCGTTGTTGGTGATGGTTCATTCATGTTTAATGTTCAAGAGCTTCAGACCATACGCCATCACAATACAAATATCAAGATCATTGTGATGAATAATGGTGGATACGAGTCTATACGAGTCACCCAGAGAAACTATTTCGCGGGTAATATGTGTGGAACAGATTCTGATTCAGGGCTATCATTTCCAGATTTCAAGGATATTTCAAAGGCATTTGGAATAAATTATCACAAGTTCTCAAGCTTTGAGAAACTCACTGACATTATAAATTGTGATGAGTGCTTCATAGTCGAAGTTGAATGCTGTGGCCAAGACAGACACCCTAAGCTGTCATCCTTCAAAGCTGAAGACGGGGCTATTAAGAGCAGACCACTTGAAGATATGTATCCATTTATAGATAGGAATGAACTTAAAACTGAGATGTGTATAGACATTATAGAATGAGAGTCATATATTGTGGTTTTCTCAAGACAGCCTCGCGGAGTATATGCGATTTTTGTAAAAATGTTTTGAATTATGATGTCTATCAAGGAACAAAAGCTAAGCTTCACGCAAGTGACACTGACATTATATTTGATGAATTTACTTTATATGACAAAGATGTTGAATCTTGCTTTCATAAAGGTGAGGTTGAAAATCAAGATATATATGACTTCTTGGATAAAAATGAAAATATGATTGCAAAAGAGTTTCCGTACTTTGGTATGTACAAATATATATACTCTAAATTCAAAGACTCTAAATTTATACTATGTATAAGAGATGCAGATAGTCTGTTCAATAGCTATATGGAGTTTATGAATAATTATAGGGATGTACAATGTCTAAAGATAAATCGAGCACTCTTTGGGATAAATTCAAAGATTGATGAGTCTCATAGACAGATTGTAAAAGATGTCTATGAGAAACACTGTAAAGATGTTATAGAATATTTTGATGACAAACCTGGAAGTTTGCTCGTTCTAGACTTTAAAAAACTTGACAACTGCGAGTCGGAAATTTTCAACTTTCTTGGAATTGAGGACGATGGTACAAAATTAAAAAATCTCAAAGACAAGTCCCATTGATTCAAGTTTCTTCGCAATAATACCCGTTGAACTCCTTGCCATAACTATCACTAAATCTGGTGGATCTTCCAAAAGCCTATCTGATTTACTGGTACCGTGTAGATGATCATCAACCAAATAGTAAATCTTTTCCTTATTGAGTTTCCCATACCGAATACAAGCATCATATATTCTTGTAGCTCCATATAACACCACCTTCTTCTCGTCCATAATGGAATTTATCCTGTCACACTTTTTAATCAATTCACCCCTACTACGCTCAGTATCTGTTACATAGTGCTCAATGTTTAATGGCGTAATCTTCTTGCATACTAATGTTATATTATAGTCATCTGTTACATCCTTTACAACCTTGAATCCATACTCTAACAAAATTTTGTGAATAACATCAGTTGAAAAGTGAAATGTGTGCTTGTCTATAAAGAATTCTTCGATGTTGCCAGTCTTGTTTATAACCTCTATGTTTGGAACATCTATGAAGATGTATTTATTTGTCAATTCCTTTCTAAAAAATCCATGAATGTCGTCAAGATGCTCCAGTGTGTGACAGCAGTATAGGAGATCATATTTTTTTGAAAAGTCTATATTCTCTACGCGATCATTCAGCAATGAGTTAAACTTGAAATTATAATCAACTATACTCCTGTCAGGTTCAACCATATCAATACTTATATTAGGATACGCACCTGATACCCATTCACAAAAATTTCCCCTGTTTGAACCGATATCAATCAATGATTTAATCTCTGGTAGTATGTCTTTTAAACACTCAATAGACTTTTGAAGTCTAACACCCTTTCCGTGACGAACATTACCCCAATCAGCGTCACTACTTATTGACTTGTATCTGTGCTTGTTATCCAAGTTGGCGTAAACAGACTGTGTGAGATTACACTTTTCACAATTAAAAATACACGCACCAAGTCTTGATGTTGGCACAATGTATATCTTGTTCGTTAAGTAGCTTTGACACCATACACATTTAGCAGACATAACTACTATCTAATCCGTCTTTATCTTTAATGTCATATGTTGCTCCAAATTTTTCAGCCCACTGAGAAAGCAATAATTTTTCTCCATACACGAGATTGTACTCTTTCTGTTCTCTCACTCCATCTATGTACTCATTCACAATCTTTTTGACATCCATAACATCAATAAAGTCAAAATAACGATCCTTCTGAATAACGACATGTCCTTTGTCCTTGCATACTGCACTAAAACGCGTTGACAATTCACCAGGACCATAACACCCCCATATCCTCAATGAATACGAACCAGGTATGTGTTTTATTCTCTGATCTATGACCCACTTTGATAAACCATAGGGTTCCGTAGGATTACTAATACTAGCTCCACTTGAAAAATATATCAATTTTGAAAAACTTTTGCCAATATGCCTAACAACATTCTCAAACATTAATATATTCTTATAAGCAACATCGCCATCATCTTTTGATAGCCTGCTACCACCTACAACGCCACAATGAATAACAACATCATATGTATTGTCAAGGAAATACCTGTCAACCTCAACTCTATCACATAGATCCAGGGTATCACTATTTGTGCTTGACCAGCGTGTTCCTTCTAAGAGGTTCTTACCTATAAAACTCCTAGAACCTAATACACACACTTTCATTTAGTTAAAGGTGTGACTATCATTTTAAGTATAATGTCCAAGAAGATTTGGTACGCTCCGAACAAGTTTGAGTCATATGGCGAAGAAGAAATTGAAGCAGTAACAAAGTGCCTCCGTGATGGGTGGCTCGCTGGATTTGGCCCAATTACAGAGGAATTTGAGAACAGAGTCTCAAAGTATTTTGGAAAATCAAAGGGTCTCTTTGTAAACTCTGGTAGCAGTGCTATTCTGATGGCGCTGTGTTCCTTAGACCTACCAAAATGTTCAGAGATTGTAACACCTGCGTGTACCTTTTCAACGACTGTGGCGCCAATAATTCAACTTGGCTACAAACCTGTATTCTGTGACATCCAGCTGAATGCCTATGTCCCATCAGTAGAACAGATTGCTGAAAAGGTTACTGAAAACACAAAGGCTATTCTCGTGCCAAATCTCATCGGTAACAAGATGGATTGGAAGGGGCTCCGCGAACGCTTCCCAGATATGATGCTCATTGAGGACTCTGCTGACACTATGACTTTTACACCAGAGACTGATATTTCCACAACCAGTTTCTATGCAAGTCATATTATGACTGCTGGTGGTATTGGTGGTATGACAATGTTCAACAAAGAAGAACACTACAAGCGCGCGCTTATGTTTAGGGATTGGGGTAGAATCGGTGACAACATAGAAGAACCCTCAGAGAGGTTCAACCATAAAGTTGATGGAATTCCGTATGATTGGAAGTTCCTATACGGCGTGGCGGGGTATCATCTCAAGGCTTGTGAAATGAATGCGGCATTTGGACTTGCTCAGCTTGATAAGCTCGATAAGTTCCTGGGTATCAGGAGGAAGAATATCGAGAGATACCTTGAGAATCTCAAGAATACCAAATACTACACCCTACCTGATGACTCGATCAAGCCAAGCTGGATGGCTATGCCACTACAGTGCCCTGATCGCCTAGAACTTCTCACCTATCTGGAAAACAATAACGTTCAAACGCGGGTATGCTTTGCTGGTAATATTACCAGACATCCAGCGTTTGAAGAGTTTAAGGATACCTTTGAGAATTCGGACACCGTGATGGCAAATGGTTTCCTTCTAGGTGCCCATCACGGTATGACAACTGATGATGTTGATTATGTTTGCAAGCTACTTGTTGACTTCGAGGCGAATAAACTCGCGTAAGTCATCGAGGTTCTTCCGCTGTTTCCACCCAAGTTTTCGCAATTTGTCTGAATTTATATAGTATCTCTCGTCATTAAAAGGTCTATCAGGGATATTTATTAACCATTTATCATAATCGTTTGTACCAGTCGACTCCTCGATTATGATTTTTGCCACATCAAGAACACTCACCTCGTAGTCTGATGATATGTTGTAGATTTCACCAGGAGTCCCATACTTCCAGACATTTAGTACCGCGCTGGTAACATCATCAACGTGAATGAAGGCTCTCTTTAGATTTGCGCTGTTGGTACCATGAAGCGTACACTTCTTTCCTTCTTTTATCAATTTGATAAATTTTGGAATAAGTTTTTCATGGTACTGATTTGGACCGTACACATTGTTGCACCTGATTATCTTGATATTCATATTGAATGATTTTATATAGGACATAACAATCATTTCAGCCGCAGCCTTTGAAGCAGCATATGGATTTGTTGGTGAAAGTGTGTCAGTCTCGAGAAACTGCTTGTCATTGAGACTCTCGCCATAGACCTCATCAGTGCTGAAATGGATAATCTCCGTATTGGGGCTATGCTGCCTAAATGTATCAATCAAGATGTGAGTCCCAATTGTGTTCTCCTCTGTAAAGGTCACAGGATCCTCAAATGAGTTGTCCACGTGGCTATGAGCAGCGAAGTGGATAACCGTATCAAACTTGTGTTTTTCTATAAGATGGACCAGTAGCTCGCGATTGCGGATATTTCCAACAACCGGCTTCACAACACAGTTATCAACACTCGAGCAGACATCCAACTTGTCAAGATTAACAATATCATAATGATTACTGACGTAATTTATAAAATTTGACGCTATAAAGCCACACCCTCCAGTCACGAGAATTGTCATTATAAATAATTATAATTAATTGTCTTTACATAAGTTTGTCATATAGATTTTTGCCATCTGTAACTCTGTAACTTCCATCTGAATAATCCCAGCGATTGTCTTGCTTTTCAACAGATTTGATGTGCCACAATGCAATCGTTGGGTCAGCATTAAGATTTACAGGTTTCTCAAACCCGGTAAGTCTCTCATGAAGCCTGTTGGAGTATCTAATCGATGATACATTCTTAATTATAC
>Ga0070752_1001009_pt1 | contig 20821 bp, 29 predicted proteins | sample VirMetDEL_Aug_30_FD_77440 | JGI IMG/M metagenome (GOLD analysis project Ga0070752, IMG submission 77440) | Aqueous microbial communities from the Delaware River and Bay under freshwater to marine salinity gradient to study organic matter... | ecosystem: Environmental > Aquatic > Marine > Coastal...
ATTCCTATGATCAAAAACAACGTAGCAAAGATTAAAGGTGCTTTTCTAGCTATAGAATACACCAAGTATAGCTACAAGTTTATAGGATATCAAAAGCAGCTACCTTTGATCCATCACAAATACATATCAACCGACTATTATTGCAGCAAAGAATGGCGAGTACAATCTTAAAAAAAGACTATCAAGACTACACATGCGTAGAAGGTGCTAAGAAGCGCATCAAATACCTATATGATAGCTACGACAAAGTGATCGTAAACTTTTCAGGCGGTAAAGATTCAACAGCCATGCTCTATATAACCATTGAGGTCGCACGAGAAATAGGAAGGCTACCTGTAGAGTGTACCTATATAGATCATGAAGCAGAAGGGCTTGGGACTATTAAACTCCTAGAAGAGATATATGCTATGCCTGAAGTAGATCTACATTGGTATGCTGTCCCGTTTAGTCTTAGGAATGCAGGAAGCATGTATGCACCTTTGTGGTATCCATGGCATCCTGACGAAGAGCAATTATGGGTACGTCAAAAGCCTGACTATGCAATAACAGAACTAGAAGGTCATGTATTTCAAACAGATCCTAATTACGAACATCCTGACGGGCTTCCTTTTAGAGCCAACGCTGTAAAGAATAAACTAGACTTTGGTGAAATGGTAGACTTGCACAGAGATAGCTACATTAAGAAAGGCATTACTGCTATATCATTGGTAGGAATACGAGCAGAAGAATCAATGGCACGTTATACGATCATGACACGCAAGAAAAACGAGTGCTATCTTAGTGGTGTAGACAGCATAGCATATCCAATATACGATTGGAACGCTCACGATGTTTGGAAGTACACAAGGGAAACAGGTCTACCATATAATACAGAGTACGACACCATGAACAGGGGTAAGAACTACATGAAGCTAAACAAGCAACGTGTAGGAAGTATATATGCAGAGGAAAGTCTTAGGACATTGGATCAATGGCGTGAATTCTATGGGGACTATTGGCACAAGTTATTGGAACGAGCCGAAGGAATAAAGACTGCGTGGAGATACTGCAATCATGGTCTATACACAGGAACAAACATAGAGAAAGAAGATGATGTCAAGTGGAGTGAATATACGTTGGCTCTATTGAGTAAGATGTCACCTGAGTCACGCAAGCTAGTAAAACGATCAATGCGTAAAATTGTGAAGTGGCACACCAACCAAACAGACTATCCAATAGCAGAAGCAGAGAAGGATAGCTGCCCACTCACAGGTATATCATGGGAATTCTTAGCAAGGATAGCCATACGAGGTGATAGTAAAGAAAGAAACTTGCAAAAAGTACCAACGCTATCAATGAAAGCTAGAAAACGAGCAGGTCTTACAAGGGACGAAGCAGTCAATCAATTTGGAACAGCAGAATATATAAAAAGATACTATGAAAAAAAGAACGCTAAGTGATGGCAGACCAATGCCACTAGACGAATTGAAGTGGATACACAGAAGCGAACTTCAACCAAACAACTACAACCCCAATTCTGTAGCACCCCCCGAATTAGAACTGCTTGTGACGAGCATCAAAGAGGACGGGTGGACACAACCTATAGTAGCCAACCCTGATATGACAATCGTAGACGGCTTTCATAGATGGACATGTAGTGGTTATGATGAGATCTATGCAATCACAGAGGGCTTTGTTCCTGTAGTCATACTAAGACCAACTAATCAAGAACATCAACAAATGTCTACTATAAGACACAATAGAGCAAGGGGTAGACATGGTGTCTTAGAAATGGGGCGTATAGTGCAGAATATGTTAGACAGCGGTCTAAGTGTCAAAGAGGTTATGAAACGCCTTAAAATGGAACGTGAAGAGGTTATAAGGTTGACTAATACGCAGGGAGTAATGGGACACCCTGACCTTGATAAGCCTTACTCTAAAGCATGGAAACCAAAGTAGACACGATGACAAAAAATGACACAAGAAAAAAGGCAATGATTGAAGCCCTAGAAAAAAGTCTAGGTGTGGTTACTACTGCCTGTAAGAATGTAGGCATCAGCAGGGAAACTCATTACAGGTGGTTACGCGAGGATAAAGAATACAGACAGCAGGCTCAAGAATTGGAGAACGTAGCATTGGACTTTGCTGAAAGTCAACTGCACCAACAGATCAATGATGGCAACACAAGTGCTACGATATTCTATTTAAAGACAAAGGGCAAGAGCAGGGGCTATGTAGAACGTACAGAAATCACAGGTGCAGACACAGAGCCTATCATTGTACGAATACTAGATGGAAATACAGACTAATGTTGTATTCAAACACCTTGAGGCGTCCACTAAGCGCATCATTGTAGAGCAGGGAGGTACAAGGTCAGGCAAGACTTACAACATCCTTATATGGCTTGTGGTATCCTATGCTCTTAGGAACACAGGCAAGACCATTACATTATGTCGTAAGACTTACCCCTCATTGAGGGCATCAGCAATGCGTGACTTTATAGATATTCTTATGAAGCTAGGTCTATATAACGAGGACTATCACAACAAGTCCAATAGCGAGATCACCTTAAATGGCAATCTAGTCGAATTCATAGGCATGGATCAACCACAAAAAATTAGGGGACGCAAGCGTGATGTCCTGTTTGCTAATGAGGCTAATGAACTAAGCATTGAAGATTGGCGTCAGTTGTCTTTGCGTACCACAGAACGGATCATTATAGACTACAACCCTAGTGACGAATTTCATTGGATATACGATGAGGTCATTACGCGTGACGATGCAGACTTTTATCAAACCACCTATCTAGACAACCCGTTTCTAGAAGATAGCGTCATAGCAGAAATAGAACGGCTAAAGAGTATTGACGAGAACTATTGGAGGGTGTATGGTCTAGGGGAACGTGGTCAAGCCAAGTCACTTATATTTACCTACAATGAATGTCAACAGATACCAACGTCTGCTAATCTTGTAGGCTATGGTCTTGACTTTGGCTACAGCGCAGATCCTACTGCTCTTATAGCGGTGTATCAAGAAGGGGACGATTTATACGCAGACGAATTGATCTACAGGGTTGGCATGACTAATAGTGATATCTACAAGACCATTGCTTCATTGAACCTGAGCAAGTATGATCCTATATGGGGTGATAGTGCAGAGCCTAAGACTATAGACGAACTACGCAGAAGGGGCTTGAATGTAAAAGCAACAGCAAAGGGCAGGGACAGCATCAACATAGGTATTGACATGATCAGGAGATACAGGCTTCATGTAACATCTAGGTCTAGCAACTTGATCAAGGAATTACGCAACTACAAGTACCACGAGGATAAGCAAGGACGAGTCACTAACAAGCCTATAGACGCCTTTAATCATGGATGTGATGCTATGCGCTATTCTATTTACAATACGCTAGCACGTCCTAATTACGGGAGGTACAGCATCCGATAAAAAAAAACAAAAATTTTTACGTTTTATTTTTGGTATTTAAAAAACTTATGTATCTTAGCAGAGCAATGATGCAACAACAAGTAATACAATAAGACATGAAAGTAAGAGTAAAAGTTAGCACAGGAAAGCACTATTATGAAGTGAAGTACAAAGGACAGGTTTACAACCTTTGGGTAGATAAGGGCTTGGGACAATTCGATGTATTGGAGAATGTAACGTGGGACACAAATGAGTGGGAAGCGTTTTTAGATTTTGCTAACCAACGCTACGGAATCCCTTGCTAGGGATTTTGTAGTATAATTTTCATACTATGAAGGAGATTCAAAACTTAGCTATAGATCTGCTAAAGGCAGACAACGTGCATGACCAACTACATGCGCTGAAAGCAATTCGTGAGTATTATGCGGCTAACAAGAAAAACATGGACATAGCTGCTCTAAGGACGCCATGCCTGAAACGCACCCACATCAACTTTAAGTGGCGTGATCTAAATTGGGACCACAACGATTGGGGGTGGAACTCAGTATGGGCAGACGAGGGTGTCACACCACAGCAGGCTGTAGAACACATGCTCTACACCAAAGATGCTACGGGTAAGAATGTCAACAAGCAATGGGGACGTGATCGTAAGGACGTAGAGTATAAGGACGTGGAGATAGTTTCTTACAATGAGTATGACGCTATGGTGAAAGCCACATACATGGATTAGATCTAGGGGGGTGTCAAATACCCCCTTTTTTTTTCTTACTTTTTTTGGATATTCAAAAAACTTGTGTATCTTTACAGAGTATTAACAAGCAAAAAACTAGAAAGCATGGTTACAATTTTTTACAAGAACCCAATTACAGAAGGTGGGCAGAATTACATTTACGCGATTGGAGAAGCAATCGTAGAACAACATGGGGACAAGGGATCTTGTGTTATGGGCATGAAACTATTATGGAAAGGCATGACATGTGCCTACCAAATTGCACAAGGATCATTGACCAACGAATACTTTTTTAACGCTGTTATTGACGGCTTCGAGGAACGTGGCTTTGACCGCAATGACTTTACTATTGACTTTGGTAAATTAGATTAAGATGTTAGATATAGCAATACAGAAAGGCAGCCTCATTATAGAGGTTGCCACAGAAAGCAATGATTATGACATGTGGCTCACAATTTTTGCGCCTATAGAGGTTAGCTTTAAACCATTGACAAAAGGGATCAGCGTAAAAATCGAGGACACAGACGTAGCACTCGCAGAGAACATGTGGTACATAGAAGGCTTAGATACAGACATGCTGTGGGACTATGTGGTACGGAATGGGCTTAATGAAATAGACATTATAGATTGGGGCAAGAACTGCTTAGACAGCCTGTATGTAAGCCAATTTGAATACCTTTCCGAGTATGTACGGGAAGAGCATGTGCATGAGTGGGTATTAGAATGGTTAGAAAAAAACATAGAAGTAGCATGAGAGTATTTAGCGAAGAGGTGCAGGAACTTTACAGGGAAACCCTTAGAGCCTTTGACGAGGCATGGAGCAGGAGCATAGACGATGAGGTAGTAATTGAGAATATCAAGTTACACACCTGCAAGATCTTGATAGAACGCCTGATAGAAAACAATGTTGAACGTATTAAACAAGAAAGAAGTGATGGATAGCCACATGAAAAAAGGGATTCAATACTCCCATTATTGCGGAACTGAATTGGTAGATTTATCCGCGTATATTAGATTGGCTGAGAAGCTAATGAAGGACAAGGAGTTAGAACGGGAGTCTATAGCAATGTTGAAGCATGCGTCCGAAAGGCTAACAGCCCTTAGAAACAGAATAGCGCGTTTAGACAAAATAAATGAAATGGACTATTAGCAAGACCTTGCCTGCAGAGTCACCATTAGGTGGCTTTGTCATGTCATGGCACATATGAACACTAAGACGTTATATTATTATGATCAAGGTTATAGTACCCACAGAATTAAATGACATCACGCTAGGTCAATTACAGAAATATCAAAAACTGACTGAAGGCGTAGAGGATCAAGACATACTTAGGCAGACAATGTTGAGTGTGTTTTGCGATCTAGATATTAAGCATTATGACAAACTACACGCACAGCACGTCAAAGAGATATGTCTAGGCATAGAAAGTATCTTGAATGGTAAACCTCGTCATGAGCGTTTCTTTACGTTAGAAGGCGTTAAAATGGCTTTCATACCCAATCTAGACGAGATCACTATGGGTGAATATGTAGATCTTGAGAACATAGGTCATGAGGTAGACAATTGGCATAAACTTATGTGCATCTTGTATAGACCGCTTCTAAAGACGTTTGGGAACAGATACGACATAGAGAACTACAAGGGCTATGATAATGCGTCACAATACAAGCAGATGCCTTTAGGAGTGGCTCTAGGTGCGGTTGTTTTTTTTTGGAATTTAGGGAGCGACTTACTTCTAGATACCCTGAAGTCTTTGAAGCAGGTGGAGAAGGACGAGGTGCTGAAAGAACATTTGCTAAAAAATGGTCTTGGTTTAGCACACTTTACGGACTCACTCAAGGAGATATCCGTAGAATTGAACAGGTCACAAGTATATCCTTACACACTTGCCTCTATTGGCTTGCATATGAAGCAGACCTACAGCAATTAAATGAAACCATAGCGAAGAGAAAATGACATACTACGAAATCACAGATATTCTTTACGACATCCTTAAGGACAGCAGGGTAGGATTTTCTACCATTACTCATGGCAGTATTGAGGACGTTGATCTTGCTAGGCAGACCATATTCCCATTAGCACATATCACACCTGCTACAGCAACTATTGGAGAGCGCACAATCACTTACAACATGAACATTGCTGTCTTAGACATTGTAGATTTCAACAAAAAGGATCTGCGTGACCAAGCCATTCCATTCGAGGGTATAGACAACAAAATGGACGTGCTTAGTGACCTGTTGGTCAGGCTACAAATTGCTGCGGACATCATAAACAGGAAAATAGATATAAACAACGTAGACATAGACACCAATATCAACTGCACACCATTTGTGGACAGGTTCGAGAATCAACTTGCAGGTTGGGAAACTACGTTTGTGATCACGCTGCCTTCTAGCGCAGTTAATCAAGGAGCGTGCTAATGAGATACCCAAGACTCACAAAAGCCCTAGAGAAGCAAGGAGAAAGAGCCGTACAGCTAGCAAAGCTAGAACTTGGTACATACAAACCAAGACCTAGCAGAACAAGCACATGGAATGGAATGTCACCTACAAGCACGAATATCAAAATGAAAAAACGCAGAGCCGTAGCTTCAGGTGAATTGCAAAAGAGCATACGATACGATCTAGACACTAGGGACGTGCCATTTGTCAATATGTATTTTGAGGACTACGGGAAGTATGTAGAGGAAGGCAGAAAATCAGGAAAGGGTGTACCGCCTGCTGCTCTAAAAAAGTGGATCACTAAAGACCGCAAGATGCGCTTCTTTAATCGCAAGAAACGTCAATTTGAGGCAATGACACCAAGCAAATTGAACAGCCTGATGTTTATGATCAATCGTAGCATCAAAGCGTTTGGAATACTACCAAATCCATTTATGCGTCCTGCTTTCACTAGGTCTATGACTGAGAACTTTGAAGCAATAGAAAAGGCGTATGCCGAAGATATAACAGACGAACTAACAGACTAATCATGGCACTCACTATAGTAGCACAACCTCCTGCGATATCATTAGCCAACAGCCCAATGATCTATGACCTGCATTCTGCAGACAATGGAGAGGCAGGACACAAATATCAATTAGAGGTACGCATTTGGAAAGGGGCTACAGGAAGCAAACCTGCTTCTGCCACCTTTACTCTACAGAAGCAGCCTAACAGCGCAGGAAAGGCTGTCTTTGATGTATCTAGGTTAGTCAAAGAATACCTTACACTAACTGCTGCTTCTGTGGTAAGCGGAAGCACAGGAAGTAAAAATGCTGAAGATGATGTCTATTGGGTAGAAGGCAAAGCTAGTGCATCATGGACGGCAGGAAGTGACACAGCAGTCACAGGAAACATAATCCTAGCCACTCTAGGATATAGCCTATTTAAAGATGGCGCGATCAATAGCACGCTTACAGGCTTTCCAATACAGAACAACCTAAAGATCCATAGCACAGGGAAATTAAGCATACCGCTATTCACTACCATAGCTGATACGTTGGTCATTACAGACAGCGACTCAAACACCAAGACGTTTACATTCACTACAAACACAAACAGCAGACAGCAGGTCAGGATCTTGAACGTATCACCTGACAAGTTTAGTGGATATGGCATCAACACCACAGGTCAATTTACGTTGACATACTCATTAAGCAGCGTTGTAGTTCATACCGCATATCTAGAGATATTATGCGAGGAACGCTATGATCCTGTGCAGTTAATCTACATTAACAGCATGGGTATGTGGGATTACATGACATTCTTTAAGGCAAGCAGCAATACGCTAGAAGCCTCTAGAACTATGTACAAGAACAACACCCTGTCTTATGGTGATGTCAGCACAGCAGTAAGCTATAGTAGCGAGAATGGTCAAAAGATAGGCTACAACAGCAACGGATACATGAGCCACGTCTTAAACACAGGATATGTAGACGAAAGCGAGGACGTGCGTATTCGTGAATTGCTGCTTAGTGATCAAGTCATACTTTATGATCAATCCAATTTTATTGGCGTGGAGATCATGAGCAACAGCCAACTGCTACAGAGAGGTGTTAATCAAAAGGTTATGAACTACACTATATCTGTGAAAGAGACAGGTAACGTGAAAAACAACGTGTATTGATGCTTAGTCTATTCGTAGGTACATCACAGGTAGAACTATTCCAAGACGAGAACGTAACCTTGACCAAGCAGGTCAAGTCGGTGCAGGAGGTTAACGCTAAAAGTGATTTCACACAATCATTTACGATACCTGCTTCCGATCATAACAACAGCATATTTAATCACTACTATGATATTTCTATAGTAGGTGGATACAATGCACACGTCAAGGTAGACGCAAAAATAGAGGTTCATGGGCTACAGCTATTTGAAGGCGTTATAGAATTGCTAGGAGTAAGTTTCAAGGACAATCAACCCCATGACTATAGCATTGTATTCTATGGTGATATAAAGTCCCTAGCAAGCACCTATGGAGAAGAAACGCTAAAAGACTTAGACCTTAGTGCATACGATCACACACTTAATCAAACTAATGTAGCCAACTCATGGACAGACAACCTGTTCAGCGGTGTCATAAAGTACCCACTATGGGATCATTATGAAGGTGTCATGTATGGTGATCTAGATGTAGATATACCTCAAAACATAGCTATAGCAGGAAGGGGATTTGCGATTGACGATGTAAGACCTGCTATCAAACTAAAGACACTCTTTGCTGCATGTATAACTCACGCAGGATACACATTGAACGGCACAAACTTATTTAGTGACGGCTACTTCGATGACCTATTTATGATGCCTGTGGAGAAAGCAGGGTATTTACATGATCCTGCTATCAAGACCAACAACAACTTTACAGCGAGTGCCACGTCACAACCTGCTACACTAAGTGAAAATAGATTTGTAGTACAGACCTATACGACAGAAGGTAGTGATCCTAATGGAAACTTTGATCATACAACAGGAATATACACCGCGCCGATAAGTGGCAGATACTCATTTAGCTTTGCATTTGATCTAACAGCAAGACCAAGTTTCAGTACAGCAAAGTATCTAGTATGCGCCTTTGTCAACAACACGAAAGTCCACGAGATCCAAAAAACTAGAGATTTGTCAAGTTTCTCGGACACCTTTATGTTGAACTTGCAAGCAGGGGACAAAGTGACTATACAGATAGCTGCACAAGATTCCTTTACCGCAGACAGCATCACCTTTGCATGTACGGAATCACCATACAGCAGAGGGGGTAGGACAATAAGGGTGGCAGACATCATGCCTCCTGTTAAGATTACAGACTTCATACAAGGCGTTCTAACAACATTTAACGCTGTCTTATACCGCGAGGACATGACAGGGTTGAACTACGTTATAAAGAACGTGGACGCATGGTATGACGGAGGCAGTACACAGGATTGGACAGAGTATGTAGATATAAGCACCATCACTCACAAAAAAGTTAAGATACCCCGTAAGATATCATTTGCATTTAAGGAAATGAAGGACATGGCTAGCAAGGCATTTTTTGACAGAAACCAAAGACACTTTGGAAGCATGTCTTATAACCCTGATGTAGACTTTCCTGATGCACCATTGGAGATCAAAAGCCCTTTCAGTATTGTGCCTCCACAAAGGTTGAACAAAGTGAACAAAGATTACAAGACTATAGATGTCACTAATCTACCTGTGCCAATCTTGCTTGACGATTCACTAGCACCTGCATGTAATGATATGGTCTTGTTTTTCATGGACGCTACAGAGGTAAATTCAAGCGACAGCTATTATGCAGCAGGCAGTTTAAGATCTAGCTATCCGTATGCAGGGACTATGCAAAAGGAAGCAGCAACAGACGGCTATAGTCTAGCTTTTAGTCTAGAGCAAAACTTAGGAGAACAAGTACCTACAGATACCCTGTACAAGAACTATTGGGAGCGTCATATCGCAAGACTATTTGCTACAAGTAGTCGTAGAATTGCTATCAAGGCATTTATTCCTGTTGGTGAGTGGCTTAATTTAGATCTAGCTAATACCATTAGGATAGGTGACTTCTACTACAAGATTGAGAGCATCAAGTACAACATAAACACAAGTGAAGCGCAACTAGAACTATTCACTTATGAGCCTGTCACAATCACTAGCCCTACTACAAGCAGCACAGGAGTAGTGACACTTCCTGCAACCTATATCACGCCTGCTAGCGAGAACCTAGCGTTTCCTACTAGGACGCAACTTATGTTGAACAATACGATCACTATTCGCTTTACACACTATGTACAGACAGGTCTACCAACTTTAGTAGGAGCAGGAGGTAAGAGTAACTTTTCTTTTGCTGCTACCAATGGCTTGATAAACACGAATGGTCCTATATACTGCGAAATGAACAAGACATTAGATACCATTGCAGTAACCACTTCTTATACAGACGTGGGTGGATACACAGACTCATTAACTAATCAAATAGGAACAGGTTTAACACCTGTTGAAGAGGACGGCACAATAAGCCCTACGGCTAGTGAATTCATACACATAATGGCAGATCTCAATTATCACCATAGTAGTGGCGCAGATCCTTTAGACATTGCAATCTTGTTGAACGGAGTAGCTATAAAGGAAATTTCTAGTGACAACGCGAACAGCATCACACTATCTACGATCACACCTGTTGTGGCAGGCGGTCTAATTAAGATAGCTATCAAGAAGCCGTCAGGATCAGGTAGTACCAATTACGACATTACTGCTAATCTAAGCGCATTTATAATATGATCACAAAGGTGTTAGACATGTTGGCTGTAAATGACTTTTACAATGTCAGCGAAAGGGTAGAGATAGCCAAAGGGAAATACGAAAGAATAACGTCTTGGAAACAGGCGTGGGAACAAATTAAAAGAACAGCCAAATGGCAGAAGAGATCTATATAAAGGCAAAGGTTGATACTAAGGACGCGCAGAAAAACGTCAACAACCTTAACGAGGACATAAAAGACACCGAAACAAGCGTCAAGGACGTTGGGAATGCAGCCGATTCTATGACGGGTGGCTTCATTGGTAAGTTCACAGGCGTGATAGCAAGTGTCAAGAAAGGTATTGGTGCTTTTAAATCATTGAAGGTAGCCATTGCAGCAACAGGTCTTGGGGCTTTGGTCATTGCTATTGGTGCAGTCGTGACAGCGTTTAAGAGCAGCGAAGAGGGGCAGAATAAGTTTGCTAAATTGATGGGTGTCATAGGTGCTGTGACAGGCAACTTTGTAGATCTTATTGCTAATCTAGGAGAGAGCATTATAGAAGCCTTTGAAAACCCTAAGGAAGCTATATCTAATTTTGCCAATCTCATAAAGGAAAACATTGTAAACAGGTTTGAAGGTCTTGTTAAGTTAGTTCCTAGACTTGGTGAGGCTATAGGATTGCTATTTCAAGGTAAATTTGGTGAAGCAGGCAAGGTTGCTGCAGATGCAGTAGGTCAAGTAGTCTTAGGAGTAGAGAACGTCACAGATAAAGTGGCGGACGCTACAGAAGCGGTTGGAGAATTTATAAAAGAGAACCAACGAGAGGCGAAAATAGCAGCGGAAATAGCAGATATGCGCGCCAAAGCAGATAAAGCAGAGCGTCAACTTATATTAGATCGTGCTAATGCAGACCGCGAACGTGCAGAATTGTTAGATAAGGCTGTGGATAAGGAGAACTTTACGGCAGAGCAACGTATAGCCTTTCTAGAAGAGGCTGCTGCTATCGAAGAGGCTATCACACAGCAAGAAATTGCTGCTGCACGTCTACGTTTTGAAGCCAAGCGCGAAGAGAACAAATTGAGTAAAAGCACCAAAGAAGATAAGGACGAAGAAGCACAGCTAGAAGCGCGACTAATCGAACTTGAAACTGCACGTCTTAGAAAGCAAAAAGCGGTGACTGCACAACTATCAGGAGTGCGTAGAGAAGCACAAGCAGAACGTGATGCAGCCATCGCGGAAACAGAGAAAAAACGTAAGGAGCGCGAAGCACAAGAACTTAAGGACGCACAGGAACTAGAGAAGAAGAAGCTAGAAGCCAAAGCCAAAGCAGATAAACAAGCGGAGGCTATGGAGAAGGCTACACAGGATGCTCGTAAGAATATCATATCAGGTAGTCTTGCTGCAATAGCAAGTCTAGCACAAGCCTTTGCAGGGGACAGCGAGAAATCACAGCGTAGAGCCTTTCAAATACAGAAGCAAGTGCAGATTGCACAGACACTCATGAGTACCTACCAAGCCATCACAGATGCTATGGCTGCGAAAGGTGGTGACACATTGCTTCCTTTCCCACTACGTCTAGCTAATTCGGTGATTGCAGGTATAGCAGGATTTGCTAATGTGCGTAAGATCGCGACTACTAAATTTAACAGCACAGGAGTACAAGGTGGATCAGCACCCCGTCCACAAGCAGCAAGTGGTCCAAGCATTAGTCTAATAGGAGGCACAGAACAAACACAGATAGGATCATTGTTTAACCAAAGTCAAGAACCGCAAAGAGCCTACGTCACACAAGGTGACATAAACAGCAACGCGTCCCTAGATAGACACGTTACTCAAAACGCGACATTGGCAGGATAACACGTTATAATAGTATGGTAGATATAGTAGAACTAATTTTAGACGAGGACGCTGTATTGAATGGTATAGATGCCATTTCAATCGTAGAGCATCCTGCAATAGAAAGTGACTTTGTAGCACTCAAAGACCAACAGCAACAAGTCAAGTTTGCAGAGGTAGATCAAGACAAACGCATTCTTATAGGTGCAGCATTGATTCCTAACAAGCCAATCTACAGGCTAGACGATGATAAGGAATACTACGTTTATTTCAGTAAAGCCACTATCCGTAGAGCAGCAGAACTATTCTTGCAAAAGGGTAATCAAAACAAGACCACGTTAGAACACGAGGCTAAACTAGAAGGTCTTAGTGTAGTAGAATCATGGATAGTCGAAGATCCTGAACGCGACAAGAGCGCGTTATATGGACTTAATCCTGTAGAGGGTACATGGATGGTCACTATGAAGGTAGAAAACGAGGACGTATGGAAAGAGTACGTCAAAACGGGTGCTGTGAAAGGTTTTTCCATAGAAGGTTGGTTTATTGATCGTAAACGTAGAGAGCAAGATGAAGAGGAAAAAAAGAGAAACTACGACATAGAAAGCAAGTTAGAGGCAGTTCGTAAGATCATACGCGAGGACTTTGAAAGCTATGCTGACTATGGTCAAGGTATCCGAAACAACGCGAAGCGTGGTATTGCTCTAAACGAGAAAGTCAATAATAAGTGCGCAACCCAAACAGGTAAGATAAGAGCGCAGCAAATCAGCCAAGGACGTCCTTTAAGCGTGAAAACGATAAAGCGCATGTATAGCTACCTAAGTAGAGCAGAAGAGGACTATGATCCAAGCGACACCAAAGCATGTGGAACTATATCATATTTGCTATGGGGAGGTAAGGCTGCTCTAGGGTGGTCAAGAAACAAATTACGAGAACTAGGTCAGCTAGACGAGTAAAAATACGACATAGAAAAACTAGATAGTTTTATTGATATGAATGCACAAACTACATTAAACAAGATCATGGTCGCGCTTGGTATGAACGAGAAAGCGGCTGTTGAGGTAACTCTAGCAGAACAAAAGTTAGAGGACGGCACTATGGTTGAAGCCCAAGAATTTAAGTCGGGTGAATCAGTATTTGTAGTCACCGAGGATAAAGAGAAAATGGCTATGCCTGAAGGCTCTTATAAAATGGAGGACGGCAAGATCATGGTAGTCGATGATATTGGTGTTATCAAGGATATGATTGAGGAAGCCGAAGAGAAAGAGGAAGAGCCTGTTGAGGAAGCCGTAGAGGTTGAAGCCGAAGAAAAAGTGATGGAGCCTAAGAAGGTTCTTGAGAGCGAAACCATTTCTCGTGAAACTTTCTTTGCTGAAATGGAAAGCCTAAAAAGTGAATTTGCTAGCATGAAGGAAGAACTTGCTAATCTAGCATCACAAAAAGAGCAAGCCGAATTACAGCTATCAGCAACAGAAAAAGATCTTGAAGAGGTACAAGCTAAGTTAGCAGAAGAACCTGCTTCTAAGGGTATCTCACATAGCCCTGAAGGAAACGTAGAGGCTAAATCCCAAGTACGTCTTGGTAAGAATGGTCCTATGACTACTGCTCAAAGAGTATTTGAAAAAATTTCTAAAATAAATTAACATGTCTAGAACATTATTACACATTTCAAACCCACCTATACGACATAAAGAAGATGTTGTATCAATAACCGCAGACCAAACCTTAACAGGTGCGGATAGCGGTAAAGTGTTTTTTATGAACAATACCTCAGGTATTGCTATTACTTTGCCTGCTCCTGAAGCAGGATATAACTTTAAAATGATGGTAGGAACAGCACCTACAGGAAGTGATAATTATGTTATTTCTTCAGCAGCAGCAGGCTTAATAGAAGGTATTGCTATCGTTAATGGTGCGTCAGTAGCAGGTATCGCTGAAACTAACGTCAATTTTATTGGTGGTACTGCAAAGGTGGGAGACTACATAAAATTTCATTGTGACGGCACTACTTGGTATGCTGAAGGCATGGGAAGAACAGCAGGTGGTATCACATTTACTACTTAATTATAAAATTATAAACTTATAAGTCATGGCTACAACAACTAGCATAACCACAACGTATGAAGGTCAATTTGCAGGTCAGTACATTTCTGCTGCATTGCTTTCTGCGAACACTCTTGATAAGGGCGGTGTCCTTATCAAGCCAAACGTAAAGTACAAAGAGGTCGTAAAGACTCTAAGTACAGACGCAATCGTTTCTAACGCTTCATGTGATTTCGCAGATACTTCTACGATCACTTTAGCAGAACGTATCTTACAACCTGAGGAATTTCAAGTGAATTTGGAATTATGTAAAAAGGATTTTCGTTCCGATTGGGAAGCAGAGCAAATGGGCTTTAGTGCTTATGACTCTTTGCCTCCTAAGTTTAGTGACTTCTTGTTAGCACACGTTGCTGCAAAGGTTGCTCAAAAAACGGAGCAGACTATTTGGGAAGGTGTAAATGCCAACTCAGGTGAATTTGACGGATTAGTTACTTTGGCTCTTGCTGATAGTGACGTCATTGACGTAGGTTCACACGCAGCAGTAGACTCTACAAATGTGATCACAAAGTTAGGTGCTATCGTTGATAAGATTCCTTCTACTTTGTACGGACGCGAGGATATGTTTATCTATGTATCGCAAAACATTGCAAGAGCATACGTTCGTGCTTTAGGTGGATTTGTTGCTACGATTGGAGCATCAGGTACAAACAATCAAGGTACTCAATGGTACAACGGAGGCGAACTATCATTCGATGGTGTAAAGATCTTTGTTGCTAATGGATTGGCAGATAATACTGCTGTAGCAACATATCGTGATAACCTATTCTTTGGAACAGGTTTATTGAGCGATCATAACGAGGTTAAGGTCATAGACATGAGCGAGGTCGATGGATCTCAAAATGTTCGTGTGATCATGAGATACACAGCAGGTGTACAGATTGGTATTGCAGGTGACGTGGTATTGTATCACTCATAAGATTGATTGAAGTTTAATCAAGAGGGCAGGTAGGCAGATGCTTGCTTGCCCTTTTTTAATAAGAAATAACTATGGCATGTCAAATTGCAGCAGGACGTCTAGAACCTTGTAAGGATGTAGTAGGTGGATTACAGGCGGTCTACCTATCTAACTTTGATGCTTTCACATTCGATGATATCACCTATGGTGGTACGGACGGAGAGGTGTCAGCAATAGCAGGGACTCCTGAGACGTTTAAATACGAACTACGTGGGACAAGTGACTTCAATGAAACTATCACTTCATCACGAGAAAATGGAACTACCTTCTATGAGCAGGTACTTACATTGAATCTAAAAAAGTTGACTCCTAAAAGTCATAAGGAGATCAAATTTATTGCAACCAACCGCCCGAAGGTATTTGTGGAGGATAACAACGGAAACATATTCCTAGCAGGTGCAGAATTTGGTATGGATTTAACAGCAGGAAACATCACAAGAGGTGCTGCTATGGGTGATTCTAGTGGCTACACTCTTACCTTGACAGGTATGGAGCGTCAACCTGCAGAATTTCTAGACGATACTTTGACCAATGTAGGAGTAACGACTAGTTCAACTTACATAAGTGACATTTAAAGATCCCTGTATCTTTGTCTGCGAAGGTGATCTCTATATGGGGTCACTTTTTTTTGCATTTATTTTTGGTAATTAAAAAAATGGTTGTATATTAGCAAAGAATTAAACAAGCAATAACATGAAACAGATTAAAGTATTACGCGAAGGAGAATTTGCACAAGCACTAGGCTACAAAGTAGACTCTTTAGAAGGTGTACGTTACACCGAACTTGTAGAATGTCTAGGCGAACCAACTTGGGACTATCCTAGTGGTGATGACAAGGTGCAGAAGGAGTGGGTTGTAAAGTTTGGTGACGAGCAGTTTACAATCTACGATTGGAAAACGTATGATGTTGAGTACACTATGACGCAGCTAAAGGTGTGGAGTATTGGTGGGACTAGTAGTGGTTTAGAATTTCGTGATGCGCTGCTTAGAAAGCTAGGGCATACTAATGCCATGAGCCTTTAAAAATACAGGGGGATCTACGGATCTCCTTTTTTTTTCTTAATTTATTTTTTATTTACAAAAAAAGTATTATCTTTAGACTATAATTAAACAACAAGCAATATGAAAAACAAGTTTATTTACAACCAATGGAAGAATGACGTACTAGACGTTATTGAGGACGCGGTAGCATCTGCATACAGCAGTCACCGCGATGTAGACGAGGACTTTATTACTGACCTTATCTACCAAGAAATTGACCGCAGCGTGATTTACTATGCGGACGCATGGGCTATAGCCTATGAACTAGCTGACAGCGATTGGAAAGACATGAGTGCAGAATTTGGCGAGATCACTAATATCTGCCAACTTGCATACGCGGCACTTTATGACAAGGTGCAAGAAGATCACCAAATGGAATCAAGTTATTTACTAGAATACTTTAAAGAAGAGGAAGAATGAAACTAGGTACAGAAACAGGTTCGCTAATGAACCATTTGAGAAGCAATGATCCCACACCACCTGTAGTCGGTAAAGGGGCTACAGAATTGATGTGGACAGACAGGCACGCATACTTTGTGAATGCGGTGTCTAAAGACGGCAAGCGATGCACTATAGAACGTGCCAAAGCAATACGCACAGATGACAGAGGCATGTCGGATGCTCAAAACTATAGATATGAGCGTACAGGGAACACCACAGAACTACGCTTTAAGTGGGGCAAGTGGAGAGCGCAAGGTAAAGACGAGTGGAGTAAAGACAAATGGTATCCTGTAAACATAGTGTTTGGATACATGGACGAATACTATGACTTTAGTTTTTAGTATGCTTGTTAGGAGGGGGGCTGCCATGAGGCAGTCCCTTTTCATTTACGGACAAATGAAGCGCAGCGCGTTATATTGATATGACGATATTGAACTCACAGAACATCTATCAATCTATAACTTGCTTTCCTAGAGAAATTCTTACAGGAGAGGCTATTAGTCAATATGGACTTAGAATAGTAGATCAACAAAAGAATGCAGAGGTAGGTGGAGAAATTACGTCAAGAACTATAACCAATAAGAAGCTAGTAATTGAATTTTTATTGACTACGATTGATGAAAGGTTCTATACTACAGAGGTCTATAACAGATCTACAAATAAAATTCTTTTTAGAGGGGTGGCGTTTGCCTGTGACACTAGACAGAGTCTAGATAAGTACACAATGTACTATGAGGACAACATCCTGCCAACGGCAAATAATCAAACATACATCACTTTATGAGGTTCTTACAACTGAATAGCTACACAAGTCCTAAGATTGTTGAGGACAAGCAGAATGACTATGTATCCTATGGCGTAGACAACAACTACTACCAATACCTCATAGACTTGTATCATTCAAGTCCAACTAACAACGCAGCCATCAAAGGAATAGCAGACATGATCTACGGAGAAGGTCTAGAGGCTGTGCAAGCAGATCGCAACTTGCAAGGATACCTAGAGGTCAAAACGATATTCAAAGACGACTGCATGCGTAAGATTTGTCTAGATCTAAAGATGCTAGGTCAAGCTACGTTTCAACTCATTAAGTCTAAGAACGGCAAAAGATATGTAAGGGCTATGCACTTTCCTGTGCAGACGTTACGTCCTGAGAAAGCAAATAAAGACGGGGACGTTGAAGCCTACTACTATAGTGCAGATTGGACTAAGATCCGAGAAGAAGAGTTTAAACCTGTCCGTATTCCTGCCTTTGGTTACGATGAACAGGCTAATGAAAGCATTTACTGCATCAAACCATATTCAACAGGTAACTATTATTTCAGTCCTGTTGACTATCAAGGAGGTCTACAATACGCAGAACTAGAGCAGGAGGTAGCCAACTACCATTTGAATAATATCAAGAACGGGCTTGCTCCTTCCATGTTGATCAACTTCCATAACGGAGTACCACCCGAAGAGGAACAAGACGAAATAGAACGCGACATCACACGCAAGTTTACAGGATCTAGCAATTCAGGACGCTTTATCCTTGCTTTTAATGACAGCAAGGACAGCAGCGCATCTATTGAGCCTGTGCAGTTAAGTGAAGCATCTAACCAATATGAATTTTTGTCTAGTGAGTGCATGAGAAAGGTCATGGTGGCTCATAGGATCACTTCTCCCATGCTTTTAGGCATCAAAGACCAAACAGGGTTAGGGAATAACGCGGAGGAACTTAAAACGGCTTCTACGCTGTTTGACAATGTGGTGATCCGTCCATTCCAAAGAATAATCATAGAGGCTGTGGACAATATCCTAGCTGTTAATGGCTTCTCGTTAGATCTTTATTTTAAGACATTACAGCCACTTGAATTTACAGACCTAGCAAATAACCAAGTAGACGAAGAAACGCGCGAGAAAGAAACGGGAGTGGCTTTATCTAGCCAATCATGTTGCACAGGTCATGTAGATACAGACGAAGGACGTGTGGAATTAAGCAGCGATCACATAAACATGTGGTTAGAACACCTGTCAAGTGTTGGTGAAATAGTGGACGAGAACGAATGGGACTTGATTGAAGAAGTGCCTGTCACAGATTACGATGAAGATGAGCAGCGATATAATTTCTATAGATCATATTCCACACCGCAAGCCAAAAGTGATCAAGACAGAGGTCTATTCAAGGTTCGTTATGGTTACGCTCCAAAACGAGATAGCGCAAACTCGCGTGATTTTTGTTCAAGAATGGTTGCTGCGAGCAAGGACGGGGTGGTATATCGTAAAGAGGATATCCTTAAAATGGGATCACAAGGTGTAAACGGACAATTTGCACCTAGAGGTAAGTCAACGTACTCAATTTGGCTTTGGAAAGGCGGTGCATACTGCCATCACTTTTGGACTAGAAAGGTCTACTTCCGCAAGCGTGCAGAGGGTGGACAATTCTTACCTAAGAGTACCACTAAAGGTCTAGAAAATGAACGTGTATCAAGCGTAAGTGAAGCAAAAGGAAAGGGTGCGCCAATACCAAGCAATCCTGCACAAGTTTCTACGAAGCCAATAGACACACCCTCACGAGGAAAATTGAATTAAGATGGCACAGGTACTATTAGTAAGACGTCAAGACATATTGAAACTAACCCCTATAAACGGGAATGTAGATACAGACAAGATCACGCCTTTTATCAAGAGCGCACAGGATATACATATTCAAGACATACTTGGAACAAAGCTATTTGAGAAACTTATAGACGGGGTGGAGAATGACAATCTAACTACTGACTACAATACACTTCTAGTGACGTATGTTCAACCTGTCTTGTGTCATTTGGCTGCTGCTGACTTTTATTTGTTTCATGGTTACGAGATCGCAAATGGTGGGATCTTTAGACACCAAAGCGAGAACAGCACAACGCCCTCCAAAAACGAAATTGACGCCTTAGTGCAAAGGCAAAAAGATATAGGGGATCATTATCGTAGAAGGTTGCTAGACTACCTAAACTTTGAAGCACCTAGCAAGTATCCTGAATACTACACAAACACCAATGACGATATGTACCCTAATCAAAGGACTAGATATTCAACGGGATGGGTACTATAAGAACGTATAAGCCAAAGGAAGTGAATGTAAAGAAGCTAAAGACCTTCCTAAAAAAGCAGAAAAAAAATGAGTTACGGAAAGATATATGATACCACTTGGTGGGGGGTTGGTAGAGATAACGCTATTGGATGGGGTATAGTCTATGCAAGTCTTGGTAATCCTGCTCCTGCACAAACAAGTAGGTTTGTACAAGATACTGAAGCTGATGGAGGCGTAGTAGAATGTCCATCTTGCGGTCAAACAGATTTGGAATTTTTAAACGATAATCCGTAATGAGTTTTAACGACGATGCACAAATAATGCTCTTATCAAGTTTCGGAGCATCAAAAGATGGAAAAGCCTATACCGTTAAACCCGTAGGTGGAGGTGCGCCTTTGTATGTTACAAGAGGTTCAAACCTAACGGCTACAAGGGTAGATAGCAACGGACTGATAGAGAAAGGAAGGGAAAATCTTTTGTTGCAGTCAAACGCATTTACCTCATCACCTTGGACAAATTACTTGATAGACACACCAACAAGCG